>Ga0207416_1001002_pt1 | contig 41267 bp, 37 predicted proteins | sample PaiPotPPM11metaG_FD_184107 | JGI IMG/M metagenome (GOLD analysis project Ga0207416, IMG submission 184107) | Iron sulfur acid spring bacterial and archeal communities from Banff, Canada, to study Microbial Dark Matter (Phase II) - Paint Pots PPM... ...
TTTGGGGTAAACTTGCTTCATGGCGTACTCCTTTGGATGGTTGCAAATCCGGAGTACGCCGCTTCTTTCTTGCGGCCCCGCCTAGTTCAGGCCGGCTACGAATTTACCCGAAATTTGAAACGACCTCCGCGTGATTGCGCATCCAGACTTCGCACCCGTTCATAGTAGAACAGATAATTGATGCCGCTTAGAATAACGAGCACGCACAATGCGACTACGAGAAACCGTGCAGGACTCATCTCCTGATTCAGGGTGATCCTACCCCTTTTGTCTCGGCGATGATCTCCAGCGGGAGAACTTCAACTTCACCACCGGCAACGGCGTTTTAGTGGCGCGCTCGTCTTCGGCCGATGCGAGATGGTAGTAGTCGTCGCCCCCTTTGACCTTCATGCTCCTATAAGAAATTTTCCCGTTTAAGTCAGGATCACTTTCCAAGGCCGAGATAAAACGCGCGATGTCCTGATGCCATTCGGCTCTCGATCCGTGCTTAAAACAATACTTGATAAGAAAGTGCTTCATGCGATTCTCCCATGCTGCGCGTAAGCATAGCTTTCAATATCGCCGCGTTCGCCTGCACTATTCCATAGACCCTTCGTAGCAGCGGTGCAAGGGGCTGTTGGCAATCGCGCGTAAGTTGCGCGAGGAGTTATGCAAGCGGTTGTACTCGTCGGCGGTGAAGGTACACGGCTCCGCCCCCTGACTTATTCGGTTCCAAAGCCGATGGCGCCACTGCTCGGTCGGCCCTTCATCGGCTGGATCATCGAGCGGCTGCGCGCTGCGGGCGTCGACGAGGTTATTCTGTCATGTTGCTATCTGCCTGAAGCCATCGAGGCTTATTTTGGCGATGGCCAGCGCTTTGGCGTCAAACTGCACTACGTCTTTGAAGAAGAGCCGCTTGGAACCGCCGGCGCCATTAAGAACGCTGTCCACAAAGTCAGCGGCACGATCTACGTCTGCAATGGCGACATTCTGACAGGCGTCGATCTCGTTGCGCTGCGCGACATCCATAAGCGGCAGGGCGCGATCGCAACGATCCACACGCGCGCGGTTGATGACCCGAGCCAATTCGGCGTCGTCGAAACTGACAGCAGCGGCCGCGTATTACGATTCGTCGAAAAGCCCAAGCCGGGCGAAACAAGTGCCAGGGACATCAATGCGGGCACGTACGTGCTCGAGCCCGACGCCCTCGATGCCATTCCAACGGACCAGAAAGTGTCTATCGAACGCGAGACCTTCCCCAAGCTCATCAGCGAGACACATCGCGTGTACGCGCTCTCAACGCCGGACTACTGGATCGACGTCGGCCGGCCGTCAACCTATATCCAAGCGCACCGCGACATACTCGATGGGGCATTCGAGCAGCCGCTCGGACACAAGATCGGCGACCGTATCTGGAGCGCGGACGGTACTTCCCTTCTACCGGAGGTGGACGCGCGTGGACCGATTTATCTCGGAGCAGGCGTGGAGGTTGAACCTGGCGCTCACATTGGGCCGTACGCCGTTCTGTATGATGGTTGTAAAATTGGACGCGATGCCACAGTCACGTCGAGCATTTTGTGGTCCGACTGTTTTGTCGGGCATGGCGCGAGCGTGCGGGACGCGATCTTAGGCCTCGAAGTCGTGGTGGAACCTGGTGCGGTCGTAGAACCCGGCTCCGTTTTGGGACGGGACGAGCGAGTAGCCGCAAAAGCAAAGTAAGTTTCTCCTGCCTCGGAGAGGTCGCATGCAGCGAGTTTGTGCAGCGCATGCGTGTGGTATAATGTAGGCACAAGGTTCGTACAAACCATCCGTTTATTCGGTTAGCTCTCAACAATAAGGGTTTTTCACTGCATGCAGACAGCAACACGCTCGACGCTTCTCTTCCCCACATCCGCGGACTGGGGTAGGCGCCCGCGCGTGTTTTTCGTTGGCTCATACCCGCCACGCGAGTGTGGAATTGCCACCTTTACGGAAGATATCCGCGGCGCGTGCGACCTCCTCATCGGTCAGCCCAGCGACGTCATCGCGGTCAGCGATGAGGGTCGCAAGTACGAGTATCCAGCGTGCGTCGTCTCTGAGATTAGACGTGACGACCGGCAATCGTACCTCGCGGCGGCGCGCTTGGCCAACGACCACCCAGCTGACGTCGTGAATATCCAGCACGAATATGGACTTTTCGGCGGCGAACGGGGCGATTATCTGCTCGACTTTCTGGCCGAACTTCGTAAGCCCGTCGTCGTCACGCTGCACACCACGTTGCCCAAGCCGGACGAGCGCATGCGCTTCGTCACGCGCGAGCTGTGCAATCGGAGCGACGCAGTCATCGTGTTGGCGTACGCTGGCCGGCGCATCCTTGAAGAGCATTACAATATCGATCCGCGCAAGATCGACGTTATTCTGCATGGCGTGCCCGACGTGCCGCTGCGGCGTAGCTATCACTTCAAACGCCGCCTCGGTCTGGGCAAGCATACGATCCTTTCGACGTTCGGATTGCTGAGCCGCGGCAAGGGCATCGAGTACGTGCTTGATGCATTGCCAAAAATCTTCTCGCGCCACCCAGACGCCGTGTACCTACTGCTCGGCGAAACGCACCCCGAAGTGAAGCGGCGCGAAGGCGAAACGTATCGGGAGTCTTTGTGGGCGCGAGTTGAAGAATTGGGTTTGCGTGGACGTGTCCATTTCGTGGATCACTACATGCACGACGAAGAGGTTGTCGACTATCTGCAAGCGACGGATATTTACGTCTCGCCGTCACTCGATCCAAATCAGATCGTGAGCGGTACGCTATCGTATGCAGTAGCCTGCGGGCGTGTTGTGGTCGCGACCTCGTCGACCTATGCAGCTGAGCTTCTCGCTGACGGCCGCGGCATCACGATACCGTTCAAGGACAGTGCAAGCGTCGCGTCTGCGGTCAACTCGGTGCTCGACGATGCGCAACTTCGCTCGAGCATTGAAACGACCGCATACCGTTTCGGCCGCTCGATGACGTGGGCGCGCGTCGCGAAATTGTACGAGCATGCATTCCGGGGCGCGATGACGCGGCGGACTCATGCGCACACATCGACCGGCGCTCTTGAATTAACAGCATCCAAACTGTGGGGCGATGCGCTCTCACGCCGCGCGGCATCGCTCGGTGAAGGCGTCAGCCCAAACTAGGCCCGGGAGCTCCTTGACGCTCGACGCAGCTAGCGTCTCAAACGCTCATGACGCTTCGCCGAACGGCGTTTCCGGCGCCATGCGTCTGTTATCAGAAGTAGCTGCAGGCAACCCGCCCAAATTCGACCACTGCCTGCGCATGCTCGGTCCCTTTGGCATGCTCCAGTTCGCACGCGGCGCAACGCCCCATCTCCACTTCGGCTACTGCCTGGACGATAACGCGCGCGCCTTTCTCGCCGCAGTGATCGCCCTCTACCTCGACCCGCAGTCGGCCGACGCGCAGAGATTTGGCGAAGCCGCACTCGGTTTCGTGGAATCATGCCGACGCGACGATGGACGCTTCCACAACTTAAAGGGCCCCGATGGCACGTTTACCGACGAAGTCGGATCACCTGACAGTCTCGGCCGCCTCGTGTGGGCCGCGGGCATCGCAGCTTCGTGCGCCCCACTGGTAGATTGGCGCGAGCGCGCGCAAAAATTACTTCTTGGCGTGCTGGATCAGGCAGAGTCGCTCAACCCACTCCACCCGATGGCGTATTCGATCCTCGGTCTTGCGGCCGCCATTGCCCCTTCGGTTGCGGCGCCGATTCCAGCCGTCGACCCCACCTGGGCGCAAGCTGACGCCGGCAAGATGCGCGGGGTGCTCGAGCGGCAATGCACGCGGCTCGTGACTCTGCTCGAAGCCAACGCCCAGCCCCAGTGGGACTGGTTTGAGTCATTCATGACGTGGGGCAACGCGAGAATGCCCGAGGCGCTGCTTCGCGGCTCAGCCGCGCTGGCCGACCCAAGTCTGCAAGCCGCAGGTCTACGGACGCTTGGCTTCTTAGCGTCGGTCACGCACGAGAAAGACGTATTTGTACCAGTCGGCAACAAAGGCTGGTACGAGCGGGGCACGGAGCGCGCTATCTACGACCAGCAACCAATTGAGGCATGCGCCATGGTCGATGTATGGCTGGCCGCGGCCAAGTTGACAGGTCGGGTAGAATATGAGAGCAAGGCACTGGAGGCGTTTTCCTGGTTTATCGGACTCAATACGGACCGGCTCGCAGTCGTCGACACTGAAAGCGGCGGCTGCCGCGATGGCCTTGAACCCGGCGGACTCAACACGAACATGGGAGCGGAGAGCACGCTCTCGTACGTCCACGCACACGCTTCCCTTGCAGCATACTTCCGCCAAAAAATCTAGCAACGGACTTCTCCGTTAGAACTTCAGGATCCATGAACTCACAAGAAATCGAAGCGCTCGACGCTTATTCGCAGGCGGTCGTCAGCGCTGTCGATCGTATCGGCCCCGCTGTCGTCAGTGTGGGCATGGCTCGCCGCGCGCCTGAACGGCTGCGTCGCCGAGGCCTTCCCGAGCTGAAGGGTTCGGGCAGCGGCCTTGTCATCGCACCCGACGGTTTCGTGCTGACCAACAGCCACGTCGTGATCTCAGCCGACCGACTCGAGGTTCGATTTGCAGACGGACGCGAGATGGCCGCGACCATGGTTGGCAACGATCCGCACAGCGACCTCGCAGTCGTGCGAATCCCCGGATCCGGCTTACCCTCAGCTGAGCTCGGAGACTCGTCGGCCCTTCGCGTCGGTCAGCTAGTCGTGGCCGTCGGTAATCCGCTTGGGTTCCAAGCAACGGTCACCGCCGGGGTTATCAGCGCTCTCGGGCGTTCGTTGCGCTCCGACACCGGCCGTCTCATCGAAGGCGTCATCCAAACAGATGCGGCCCTCAATCCCGGCAACTCAGGTGGCCCGCTGGTTGATTTCCGCGGGAGCGTCATCGGCATTAATACCGCCATCATCGCCGGATCGCAAGGAATCTGCTTCGCGATACCAGTCAACACCGCGAAGCTCGTCGCCTCGCAGCTCATCAACTTTGGTCTCGTGCGGCGCGCATATCTTGGCGTCATACTACAGATGACGGGCATCGAACCGCGGGCAATGAATCACTATCACTTAACCGCGCCAAGCGCCGCCCTGATCACGGACGTTGACCCTGAAGGCGCAGCACAAAAGGCAGGTCTCCGCTCTGGTGACTTCATTATCGGAGCGGGTGATCGGCCAGTGCGATCGCCCGACGATGTACAAGTTGCGCTCGGCCAGCATCGCATTGGTGATCCGCTCGTCGTCGAGGTTCTCCGTCGCGGTGAACGGCTGCGCATTGAGACCATGCCGACAGAGCTGAAAGAGGCCGCATAACCACTCGCGAACCCTTTGTGTGATGGACGCTCTTGCTGAGCTCAACGATGAGCAACGTGCGGCGGCTGCGCAGACCGAAGGCGCCGTTCTCATTTTTGCAGGAGCCGGCAGCGGTAAGACGCGCGTTCTAACGCATCGCGTCGCCCATCTGCTGGCACTTGGCAAAGCGCCGGCGCACGCCATCCTTGCGGTCACCTTTACCAACAAAGCCGCAGGCGAACTCAAGTCCCGGTTGGCGCAGCTCGTGGGCCCGCAAGCCCACGGGTTATGGGTCGGCACATTTCACTCCATCGGCGTGCGCATCTTGCGGCGCGACGGCACGGCAGTTGGTGTCGGACCAAACTTCGTCATCTATGACGAAACCGACCAGCGCGCACTCGTCCGCGAGATTCTGCGCGATCTCAACATCGACGAACGTCATTTTCCACCGGGCGGCATTTTAGCGCAAATTAGCCGCGCCAAAGAACGCTGCATGGACGCCGCAGCATTTGTCGCGAGCGCGGACGGCCATCTTTCAGAAACCGTAGGCAAAGTCTACGTCGAATACGAGCGCCGTTTGGGCAAAGCCAACGCGCTTGACTTCGACGACCTCATCATGCGGACGCTCACGCTCCTCGAACGCCATGACGAGATCGCCAAGAAATATCAACAACGATTCTCGTACGTGCTCGTCGACGAATATCAGGACGTGAACGAAGCACAGTATCGAATGGTGCGCGCACTCTCGCGCGGCTCAAAAAATATCTGTGTCGTTGGCGACGATGACCAGTCTATCTACAGCTTCCGCGGCGCAGACCATCGGATCATCCTCCGCTTTGAGCGCGACTTCCCTGGGGCGAAGACGTTCCGTCTGGAGCGCAACTATCGCTCCACGCGCGAGGTGCTGGAAGCCGCCAATTCGCTCGTCAGCCACAACACGCAGCGTCATCACAAGAAGTTGTGGACGTCGCGTGAGGACGGCAAACCGGTGCGTGTCTACGCAGCATCGAGCGATCGCGATGAAGCACGTTTTATCGTCGATCTCGTGCAAGCCGGCATTCGCGAAGACGGGCGCAGCTTCAATGACTATGCCGTGCTCTATCGCACAAACGCGCAATCGCGCGCGGTGGAAGAGGCCATGCTTGCGGCCGGCATGCCATACCGAATTGTCGGCGGCGTCGGATTCTATGCGCGCGCTGAAGTGAAGGACGCACTGTCATACCTACGCTACATCGCCAATCGCAACGACGGCATCAGCTTGCGGCGCATTATCAATGCGCCTCGCCGCGGCATCGGGCAATCCACGCTCAACGCCATCAGCGACGAAGGCGCAAAGCGCGACATGACGTTTGCGCAGGCACTCGCTGACCCGGCTATTGTCACGACTGCCGCGCCGAAGAAAACCAAAGATATCGCAGCCTTTCTCGCGGACATTGAAGCGTTCGCGCGTCTGGGAGATGAACGCGGTCCAGCGGCATTGCTCGTGAGCGTGCTCGAAGAGACAGGCTACGTACGCGAACTGCAAGCCGAGGACACCCCCGAGTCGCAGAGCCGCATCGAAAATCTGCGCGAACTCATTGGTGTCGCGCGCGAATACGAAGAGCGCGAAGGTCCCGATCTTTTGGGATTCCTTTCGACCATCTCGCTTGTTTCGGATCTCGACGCAATGGACGAGTCGAAATCCGCGGTCACGCTCATGACGCTGCACATGGCAAAAGGTTTGGAGTTTCCGGTTGTCGTGTTGTGCGGCTTAGAAGAGGGCATTTTCCCGCACAATCGCGCGCTGATGGATCCATCGGAGATCGAAGAAGAGCGGCGACTGTGCTACGTCGGTTTGACGCGAGCCATGGACGAGCTGTACCTGACCTTTGCACGGCGCCGGATGAGCTACGGCAATGCATACATGCACCCCCCATCGCGGTTCTTTGGCGAAATGGCGGGCCTCGAATACCTCAACGCGCCGCCCATGCCGGCCGTAGGATTGAGCGGCGGCTGGGAAGACGTGGCCCTGCCAGTGCGCGCGACCGACACTATGCCCATCGAGCTTACCGTTGGCGACTGGGTCATGCACCAAAAGTTCGGGCGCGGCGCGGTGCTCGACGTGCGCGGTGCGGGTGGAGATGCCTTCGTCACCGTACAGTTTGACACTGCGGGCCGTAAGAGCATCATGCTCAATTACGCCAAGCTCGAGAAGATCGAAGCATGACCCGGGATTCAACGCTGCGGGTGGCCGTTGCGGGCGCACGCGGACGGACCGGCAGCATCGTTACGGAGGCCCTGCGGCGTGCGCCGGACATTGCGCTCGTCGGCGTGCTCGTTCGTCAGAGCGGTGTGAACACAGACGTCGAGTTCAGCGATCTTGGGCGGCTGGCCACCGAAACGAAACCCCAGGTGTTGGTGGACTTCACCGTGTTTCCAGATTCCAAGGCGATCGCACTCAAGGCGATCTCGCTGGGCATACGGCCGGTCATTGGGACCTCGGGATACCATGCGACCGACGTTGAAGAGCTTCGGGAGGCAAGTCGCACGTCGAAGATCGGAGCGGTCTACGCTCCAAACTTCTCGATCGGGGCTGCGTTGATGATGCAGTTTGCAAAGGCTGCGGCTCCATATTTTAACAGCGCGGAGATAATCGAAACGCATCACTCCGGAAAAAAGGACGCTCCATCGGGCACCGCGCTTGCGACCGCCAAACTCATCGCGGACGCCGGTCTTATGCAGCGCGCGCAGTCGGAGATTGTCAAGTCGCCGTGCGCACGTGGCGCCGACGTGGACGGCGTCGGTATTCACAGTATCCGCACGCCGGGTGTGGTCGGCATCCACGAAGTACGGTTTTCAAGCGACGACGAAACGCTCGTGATCACGCACAGCACCTCGACACGGACAGCCTTTGTTGCCGGTGTTCTTCGCGCGGTCCGTGCCGCGCCCGGTTTAGATCACCTTGCCCTGGGTCTTGAGGAGCTCGCCACATGACCGCGCCGCGAGTCGCGATCGTGGGCGCAACCGGCCTCGTCGGCGAGATGGTGCTGCGTATTTTAGACGAACGCCACTTCCCGCTTTCCCGCCTCGATCTGTTTGCCAGCTCGCGTTCTTCTGGCGCGCAGATCGAAGTGCTTGGGCAGTCATCGGCGGTCCAACCGCTGGATTTGCAGCATCCGCCGGACTTCACATCGATCGATCTTGCATTTTTTGCTGCAGGTTCGGACGTCAGTCGTGCCCTCGCTCAAAAAGCCGCCGACGCAGGCACCCTTGTCATCGACAAATCGGCGGCCTTCCGCCTTGAGCCTGATGTGCCGCTCATCGTACCGGAAGTCAACGCAGAAACATTGCGTGGTCACAAACTCATCGCCAATCCCAACTGCGCCGTCATCCCGCTTGCTGTGATGCTCGCGCCGGTCGCACGCCGTTTTGGGCTGGAGTGGGTCAGCGTCGCAACGTACCAAAGCGTCTCCGGCGCTGGCAGAGATGCCCTTCGTGAGTTCGAGCGTCAACTCGCTGGCGATCGTACCCCGCCTGTGGCGCTGCCGCGACGAATCGCGGGCAATGTATTTCCAGACAATGGACCCTTCGATGAGAGCGGATATAATGAAGAAGAACGCAAGATCGCCGCGGAATTCAAAAAGATATTATCGGATGATGCGATCCGCATCTCAGCAACGTCTGTTCGCGTACCGGTTGCCGTAGGGCACGGGGAAGTTGTCGCCTTTGCGCCTCGCGAGCCTGCGAGCCGGGACCAGATATCGCAAGTACTGCGCGAGGCTGCCGGCATCAAGTTTCTTGAAGGCAACTCGTACGCAACGCCGCTCGAAGTGGTCGGAAGTGACGACGTCGTCGTTGGCAGGCTTCGCGCGGACGCCGCTCATCCAGGCGCTTACCTCGCCTGGGTCATGAGCGACAATCTGCGCAAGGGCGCAGCGACCAACGCGGTTCAGATTGCGGAAGCTGCGCTCTCCATCAGTGTTGGAGCGCGCGCGTGAAGGGTGCGAAGACGCGCAAGACCACCCGGGTTCTCAAGTTTGGAGGTTCATCGCTTGCCACGCCGGCACTTCGCGACGCTGCCGCAGCTCGCGTCATTGAGGCATCGCGCGACGGTAACCGCGCGGTGGTTGTCGTGTCCGCGATCGGGAGAAGTCCCGATCCGTATGCCACAGACACACTGCTGTCACTTGTGCCCGAGTCCCAGAACGGGCCCAACCGAGACCTGCTGCTCGCGTCCGGCGAAATCATCAGCGCAGCAGTCTTCGCGCAACTCTTGGAAAGCAAAGGCTTACCCGCACGCGCGCTCACGGGGATCCAAGCCGGCATCTTGACCGACGCCGCCCACGGCAACGCGCGCGTTCTCAGCGTTGATCCTGCCAATCTCAAGGTGCTGCTCGAATCCGGGTTCACGCCGGTCGTGTGCGGCTTCCAAGGCGTGGCGGAAGATAACGCAATCACAACTCTGGGGCGCGGTGGCAGCGACCTGACCGCCGTTGCACTGGCCACCGCGCTTGGGGATGCCTCGCTAGAAATTTACACCGACGTCGATGGCGTCATGACCGCTGACCCGAAGCGTGTGGCGGGTGCGAGGACGATCTCCGATTTGACGTATGAAGAAGTCACGGAGCTTTCCGAACACGGGGCGACCGTAATGTACGACAAGGCGGCCGATTTCGCACGTGTCTCGCAGCTCCCGTACACCGTGCGCAATCTACGAACAGGCGAGGGAACCTCAGTCGGCAACCAGCCTCGCGAACCGGCCGAGCCAGTAACGGGGGTTGCCACGTCACTTGGTTACACCTTCATGCATCTCGTTCCAGATGCAGCCGTGCTACCCGGCGGCTGGGAACAGGAGGCGTTTCGCACGCTCGCCGATGCGTCCATCAGCATCGACTGCGTCAACGTCAATTCTGCCGGACTGTTCTTCATCGTGCGCGACGGCGAATCCGAGCGAGCACAAAAGCGGCTCGAACCATTGCCGGTCGCTATCAGAACGCGTCGAACGTGCGCAAAAATTTCGGTCGTGGGCGCCGGCATGCGCGGTACGCCGGGCGTCATGTATCGCTGCGTACGGGCGCTGAGCGCGGCGGGAGTGCCGATTATTCACAGCACCGACTCAAATATAACGATTTCGCTGCTCGTGCCCGGAGCACAGGCCGCTGCGGCGGAGAACGCTCTGCACGAGCACTTCAACCTTGGGAGGCCTCAATGAGATCCGGACGATTTGGCCCTGTCGTCACCGCGATGATCACGCCGATGCGTGATGACGGCGCCATCAACCACGGCGAGGCCGCGCGTCTAGCGACGTGGCTCATCGAACACGGCAGCACGGGTCTGGTCATCGCCGGCACGACGGGTGAAGGACCCACGCTCGATGACGCAGAGAAACTCGAACTCTTTCGGACCGTTGTCAAAGCTATCGGTTCGCGCGCCCCGATCATCGCCAACGCCGGCAGCAACGATACTCGCCGATCGATTGAGTTTGCCAAGCAAGCTGCAGCGTGTGGCGTGCATGCGCTCATGGCAGTCGGGCCGTATTACAACAAGCCGCCGCAAGCGGGTCTGATTCGCCACTTCACGAGTTTCGCGGACGCGACCGATCTGCCGGTCATGATTTACAACATCCCGGGTCGAACAAGCGTCAACATCTTACCCGACACGATCGTTACCCTTGCCGAACATCCGAAAATCGTGGCAGTCAAAGAGTCAAGCGGAGAGGTGAGCCAACTCGCCGAGATCGCCGCGCGCGTCCCCAAGAATTTTGATTGCTACAGCGGTGATGATCCCTTGGCGCTGCCCCACGCGGCGGTCGGCGGCTGTGGAGTCGTCAGCGTGGCAAGCCATGTCGCGGGTACCGAGCTTGCGGCGATGTTCAAGGCCTTTGACGCTGGCGACACGGATCGCGCCGCTGCGGTTCACCACTCGCTCATGCCCGTGTTCCGTGCATTGTTTGCAGTTACGTCGCCGATTCCGGTAAAAGCCGCGATGGGTGCACTTGGATTTTCTGTGGGCGAATGCAGGCCGCCGCTCATCGCGCTCACCGCGGAGCAAGAGCGCGCTCTGCAGACGGCACTTCGTCCGTGGCTGCCGGCGAGCGCCGTCGTCTCTGCCCGCTAATCTTCGAACGCTGCATGGAGCCTTATCGGCCGCTTCAGATCCTCGGATCGCGCGTCGATCCGGTCAGCATGGAAGAGGCGCAGCAGCGCATCGCGCAGCTGCTCTCCGAGCACCGCTTTGCACAGGTTGTGACCTTCGGCAGTGAAATGGCCATGCTCGCGCGGCGCGATGCCGCTTATCGTGACGCTGTCAACGCTGCGGACCTCGTGGTGCCGGATACGGTTGGCGTGGTGATTGCCGCACGCTTACTCGGCCAGCCCGTGCGCGAACGCGTTGCGGGCATTGAGCTGGTTGAAAATATCTGCGCCGCTTGTGCGCGAAACGGCACTCCGGTCTTCTTGCTTGGCGGCGCCGATGGCGTTGCACAACAAGCCGGCGACGCACTCGTGCAACGCCATCCCGGCCTTACGATAGCCGGCACGCACGACGGGTATTTTTCTGAAGTGGACGACGCCGGTGTGGTCGAGCGTATCACCGCATCCGGTGCACGACTCGTGTTCGTCGCGCTTGGATTTCCCAAACAGGAATTATGGGCTCGAGCGCACTCGACGGAGCTAGGCCCCGTTGTGTGCGTCGGGATCGGCGGATCGCTGGATGTGATTTCGGGCAGGCTGCAACGCGCTCCGGCGGTCATGCGCAAGCTTGGACTTGAGTGGCTCTACCGCTTAGTGAAGGAACCGCAGCGCCTGCGCCGCCAGCTCGCGCTGCCTCAGTTTGCATTTCTCATCACCGGTCAAGTATTGCGCGAGCGCCTGGGTGGAATGTAGCAACGGACCTTTAGGTCCGTTCATGGAATCTCACCATTAATGAAGGGCATGATCCTTGCCGGGGGCCTTTCCACTCGGCTGTATCCTCTTACGCTTGAACTTCCAAAACCGCTTGTACCCGTGCTCGACGAGCCTGTTGTAGGTCATGTTATTGAGTACTTCAAACGGCATGGCGTCGACGACATTATCATCAACGTGCACTACTTCCCTGAATCGGTACGCGAGTACGTCGGCGACGGCTCGAGATGGGGCGTGCACATTGACTACCTTCACGAACCTAAGCTTATGGGAAGTGCGGGAGCTGTACGACAAGTTGCAGATCGCTTTAGCGATACGTTTGTCGTCATTGGTTGTGACGACGTTACGGACATAGACCTTGCACTGGCGCTCGCGTTTCACCGCGAGCGAAAAGCGGAAGCGACGATCGTTCTGGCAGAGGTTCCCGATGTCTCGCAATACGGCGCGGTGATCGTTGACTCAAAGGGCCGCATCCTAGAATTTCAAGAAAAGCCTCCCAAGGGGACGGAGCGCAGCAACCTTGCTAATACCGGCGTGTATATCTTCGAGCCGGCGTTGCTGGGACGCATCCCAGAAAAGACGTTCTATGATTTTGGGAAGCAAGTGTTTCCTGAAATGCTGACCAACGGTGGTGCATTCTACGGCATGCGCCAGCAAGCATACTGGTGCGACATCGGCACGCCGAGCGAATACCGGCGAGTGCATCGCGACGCTTTGTTAGGCAATGTGAAGCTCACACCGCCGCGAAAAGCAAAAGTCGTCGACGGCGTGCTCATCGGGTTCGAGACGCGAATCTCACAGAAAGCTCGCATTGAGAGCCCGTCTTCCATCGGCGCCGGGAGCAGCGTGGAAGATGGCGCTCAGATTGTTTCGTCGATCCTGTGGCGTGGAGTGCGGGTCGGCACCGGCGCACGCATCGAAGACGCGGTGCTCGGCGACGATGTGATTGTCGAGCCGGGCTCCGTCGTTAGAGGCGGAGAATTTGGCAAAGGAACGCGCATCGCCGCGCGCTAGAAGATGGTAATGCGAACGAACGCCACGCAGTCGATATCACAAGGCGCCGATAGTAGTCCTTGGCAAATTCTGGACACGATCGCGCTCGGTAATCGAGCGCTCAACTTGACCGCGCCCATCCCGTTCTCGCAAGCGTTGGCACGGATTGGAGCTCTCAATGAGTATGAAGCAAGCGATCCAGAAATGCCTTGCCTTACAGTGAATGTCAACGGCGGTCGCGTTGAAGCCCGGTACAGCGTATCGCCGGAGGCGGCATCTTCACGGGTTGCTCCTGGGCATCTTGGAATTCTCAGCATGGTGCGACCCGTGTTTCGAGGCTGCCTCTCAGGCGACGACCAGGGTGCACGATTGCGAGGCTGGTTTGGTGTGAACACCCTCACTCGCGTCTTAGGCTTTGCGTCGGTAGTTTTGGTGTTCGCATTCGTTGTGGGCGCATTGTTGCACAGGCCACTAGGGATAGGCAACGTCGCTTGGATCGTGCCTGCGGCCTTCGTCGTTATGTGCCTGCTTACCAGAGCGAACGGTGACGATCTCGGCTACATGCAAAAAAACCTTGAGTACGCGTTCTATGGTGATTCCGGCTCATAACCGAATAGCGAGAGCGGCCACCAAGATGCTTGTCGCATTGCCCTGCGTAAGGGCCGCGGCGCATGCAGCAGCCGTTGCGCCTGTCGTCACGACGTCGTCGACAATCATGACACGAGCATTTCGCAACGCCGGAGCATCGGAGCCCAATGCAAATGCACTATCCACGTTTTTGCGGCGCTCGCGCAGCGAAAGCGAACTCTGAGCGATCGTGGCGCGGGTGCGCACCAGCGCACTACGACACAGCGCCGCGCCGTATGTCGACGCGATTCCTTGAGCGATCACCTCGGCTTGATTGAATCCGCGCGCTAGAAGTCGGTTGCGATGAAGCGGCACCGGCACGATCGCATCGATTGTGAAGTACAGCTTCATTCCAAGAATTGCACCCAAGCGAAAAGCTGCAACTTGGCGGTGACGAAACTTCAACGACAGCACCCCCGCGCGCAATGATCCTGCATACGGGCCCAAGGCGACGAGCTCCGGTGTACCCTTATTCGCGGCTCTCCACAAAAGCGGCGCTGACTTTAAACGCTCGCAACACCGCTCACACACGTGCGCACAGTGCCGGCCGCACAACGCGCAGCGAACCGGAATAACAATGTCGAAGACGGATCGGCAACGCGCAACTGCAACCGAGAGCATGAACAGACTTCACGACGCGCGCGAACGGAGTCAAGCCACAAAGGAGAGCGGGAGCACACAGTTAAGATGCGGCAACGATGAACGACGAACAGCACATGAAGCTGGCGCTCAAACTCGCGCAAGCACACGTCGGTCAGACGAGTCCCAACCCGATGGTGGGCGCTCTCGTCGTCGATCGCGGCGGTGAAATCGTAGGGCGGGGTGCTTACGAAAAGGCGGGTGCAGAGCACGCCGAAGTCATGGCGTTACGCGAGGCCGGCGAGAAGGCGCGCGGGGCCACGTTGTATGTGACCCTGGAGCCATGTTCGCATCACGGTCGCACGCCGCCGTGCGTAGATGCCATCGTCGCAGCAGGCATCAGCCGCGTCGTGAGCGCCATGGAAGATCCGGATAAGCGGGTTCGTGGTGCCGGCTTCGCAAAACTACGTTCACACAATGTAAACGTCGAGGTCGGGCTCCTTGCCGAGCAGGCTGCACGAATGAATCGCATGTATGTGCATCATCGCACGACCGGGCGTCCATTTGTTTCACTGAAGATGGCGCAAAGTCTTGACGGCTCCGTTGCTTCACGTGCCGGCGAACGACGACAGCTCACCGGAAAACCGGCTGAGCGCTACACCCGCTTGCTGCGATACGAGCACGATGCTGTTATGGTTGGCATTGGGACGGTGCTCGTCGATGATCCACTCCTCACCGTACGCCCGAACAAACCGCGAGCTGTTCCTTATAAGCGCATTGTCGTCGATGCACGCGGACGCATTCCACTCAAGGCTAAAATCACGAAAGACCAGGCGCGCGCGCGAACGATAGTTACGACAACCGACCTCATGCCCGCGGTGACGCGCGAAGCGCTTGAAAAACGCGGCGTCACCATTCTTGAATGCGCGCGCACGAGCGACGATTGTGTCGATATTAACGACTTGCTTGCCAAACTTGCAAACGTCGATATCATTTCCGTCCTGTGCGAGGGTGGTCCGACGCTCGGCGCATCACTCCTGAGCGGCGGTCACGTCAACGAAGTTGACTGGCTCATCGCACCTGTGCTCCTCGGCGGACCCGAAGCGATACCGGTCATCGGCAACGTGACCCGCGAGCTGCCGGTGCGCTTGCACACCGTGCGGCGTCTTGGCGACGACGTGCTCGTCGCGGCTGAGATCGTGCGCTGACATGTTCACCGGCATCATCACCGCGATGGCGAACGTCGTTCACGTGAAACCTCACGATGGTGGACTCGAGCTTACCATCGACAAGCCGAAAGGCTTCATTAGAGCCCAAGAGGGCGACAGCGTTGCAATCAACGGAGTTTGTCTGACCGTTAAGACCCATAACGGATCGCTTGTCTTTGACGTCATTCCGGAGACGCTCACTCGCAGCAATCTAAAGCAACTCAAGAAAGGCGAGCGGGTCAACGTAGAGCCAAGCTTGCGCGTGGGGGACTTTGTCGGCGGTCACATGGTCTACGGTCACGTCGACGCAACGTCCACAATTGTCCGTAAGGATCCCGAAGGTCAGGGTTTTCGCCTCTGGTGCACCACGCCACGCACGCTGCACAACCTCATTGTCGACAAAGGCTACGTCAGTCTGGATGGGACCAGCCTCACCGTGGCCGAGGTCAAAGGGGACAAATTTGCCGTCGCGCTCATACCAGAGACGCTAAAACGCACAACTTTGGGGCGGAAAGCTGTAGGCGATTCCTTAAATATAGAAGTCGATCCCATTGCCCGCTACATCGCCGCCTACATGCGTGATCGCGCGCCGAGGCAACGAAAAACAACTCGAGGTCGCTAGATGCCGCTCGCCACAATCGAAGAAGCCATCGCGGATATCCGCGCCGGAAAAATGGTCATCGTCATGGACGACGAGGACCGCGAGAACGAAGGCGACCTCACCATGGCCGCCCAGATGGTCACGCCCGAAGCCATCAATTTTATGACGAAGTACGGCCGCGGGCTCATCTGCGTACCGGTCATCGGACGGCGCCTCGACGAACTGCACATTCCGATGATGGTCGTCGACAACACCTCGCGCTTTGAAACAGCGTTTGCCGTCTCGGTCGAAGCGAAAGGCCGCACGACGACCGGCATTTCGGCGCAAGACCGGAGCGTGACGATTCAGACGCTGCTCGACCCCAGCGCGCGGCCGAGCGACTTTGTCAGTCCGGGGCACACCTTTCCGTTGCGCGCGCGCGACGGTGGGGTGCTCGTGCGTGCCGGCCAAACGGAAGCAGCGGTCGATCTCGCGCGTCTTGCCGGTCTCTATCCCGCCGGCGTCATCTGCGAGGTCCTCGCCGACGACGGCACGATGATGCGCCGCGCGCAGTTGGAGATCTTCGGCGCCGAACACCATCTCAAGCAGATCACAGTCAAGGATCTCATCGCCTATCGCATGCGCCACGAAAAGCTTGTGCTTCGCATCGCATCATTCGATATGCCGACGCGCTTCGGCACGTTCAAAGGCTATGGCTATGAGTCCGACGTTGACGGTGCATGTCACGTAGCGCTCGTCATGGGCGAGATCGGCGACGGCAAAGACATCCTTATCCGGGTCCACTCTGAATGTCTGACAGGCGATGCGCTGGGCTCACGGCGCTGCGATTGCGCCGCGCAGCGCGACGCCGCTCTCGACATCATCTCCAAAACCGGCCGCGGTGTCTTCCTTTATTTACACCAAGAGGGTCGCGGTATCGGCCTTGCTAACAAGCTGCGAGCGTACGAGTTACAAGATCAGGGCGCCGACACCGCCGAGGCCAACGAGAGGCTCGGATTACCGGTTGACAAACGGGACTACGGCATCGGCTCGCAGATCCTGTACGACCTTGGCGTACGCGAGATGAAGATCATCACCAACAATCCGCGCAAGATTGTCGGTCTCGAAGGCTACGGTCTCAAGATGGTGGGAAGGGTGCCGCTTATTGCACCGCGCGACGAGCACAATACACGCTACCTCGACGCTAAGCGCGATAAACTCGGACACATTCTCGAAACAACCGACGGCGTCAAGGTGGGAAGCCACACGCGCAAAGGCTCGTAGGCGTGCGATTCGCGATCGTCCGAGCGCTCTTCAACGATGAAATAACCGCAGGGCTGCTCGAGGGCGCGCTTCAAGCATTTAACGATGCGCGTGTCACCAAACGCAACGTCGATGTCCATGAAGTACCGGGCGCATTTGAATTGCCCCTCACGGCGCTGTGGCTCGCCGAGTCCGGTCGCTACGCTGCTGTAGTCTGCCTTGGTTGCGTCATCCGCGGAGAGACTCCGCACTTCGAATATGTAGCCGGTGAGGCAGCGCGCGGCATCGCCGACGTCGCGCTCAAGACGAAGATTCCAGTTATTTTCGGAGTGCTCACAACGGAGAACGTAGCGCAAGCGCGCGCGCGGTCCGCCAGCGTCGGTCGCGGTCAGGCGCACCACACCGCCTCTCAGGCCCACAGCAACAAAGGGTACGAAGCCGCAAACAGCGCCATTCAGATGGCCGCGCTTAGCCGCAAGATCCGCAAAAAATGAAACTCGAGCTCATCAGCACGCGAGACAGCAACAAATGGGTTAGGCCGCGTGTGCGGCCACACCGGCGGCGTGCCACATGACGAAAAGCAGCAACGCCAGACTCACTGCCTGCACGCCGAGCAGCGCTTTGTCACCGCGCGCCATTGGCGCAGTCCGCGAGAAGAGAGCCGCCGCGACGCGACCGCCGTCAAGTGGATAAATCGGAATCAAGTTGAAGAGATTGATGAAAAACGCAGTCGATGCGAGCGCGTACCAAATTGGCGCGCCCGTAAACGCGCCGATTGCGTAACAGGCCATCGCGCCGACGGTACCAAGTGCCGGGCCCGCAAGCGCGATAACGGCTGCAGCCTTTGAGTTCGGGGGCATTTCCTTGAGTGCGACAAACGCGCCGAAAAACGGCACAAAGATAGGCACGCTGGCTTTGAGCCCATAGGCGCGGATCGCGATGACATGTCCCATCTCGTGCACCAAGATCAGCAACACAAATCCCGTAGCGAACCAAAGGCCAAACATCTGCGCCCAGGCAAAAATGCTGACCACGAGCGTCCCAAACGACAACAACAGCTTCGCGCCCAGCGCAATCCATTTGAAACCGAGCAAGAAGAGTATCGCGGTTTTGAATTTTAAAAAGAGCGCTAAGAGGACCGCGCCGACACCGACAGCGGCTGAGCGCTCCGCAGTTTGCTTGCGAGCCGCCTGTTGTGCAAGCCGCCGCTGCTGTTGCATCTCCGGCGGCAGGAGATGAGCAATCTCCGCGAGTGGGTCGTTCTGGTGAGTGTTCACTCGGTGTAATTCGCGTTACGGTTCACGTTGTCTTATGGGGGGCAAATCCCACGTTTCCTCGAACTGATTGTCTTTGGAGTTTGTTCACCTTTGAGCCAATCGCATATTAGCTATGACGCCGGCACCCTGCGACTGCTCGATCAGACGCAACTGCCAGCGCGCGTCGTTTTTGTAACCCTCAACACAGCGCCGGAAGTTGCAGAGGCGATCGCTCAGCTTCGCGTGCGCGGAGCACCCGCGATCGGTATCACTGGCGCCTATGGGATGGCTATTGAGGCGCGCAATCTCATCGCCGCAGGTATGACCGGTGCGCAATTCCTGCAACGTCTAAACACAGCCGCGGCCACGCTGGTCGCGTCCCGGCCAACTGCCGTTAACCTTGCCTGGTCAGTTCAGCGAATGCTCCGCGAAGCCGCCTTGCAGGTGGAAAGCGGAGCGGCGGCTCCAGCGATCATCGCTTCATTAGATAGGCTGGCCCGCGCGATCCACGACGACGATGTTGCGGCCTGCCATCGGATCGGCGACGAAGGCGCAACGCTCTTTACCGGGCGCGTCCGGATCCTGACACATTGCAACACGGGCGACCTTGCAACCGGGGGGTATGGCACCGCGCTCGGCGTGATTCGGTCGCTCTGGAAGGCTGGGAAGCTCGAGCACGTGTACGTCGACGAAACGCGACCGGTGCTCCAAGGCGCGCGGCTGACAGTTTGGGAATTGCGCCAAGATCGAATTCCCTACACGCTGATCGCCGACAACATGGCCGGCCATTTCATGCAGCGCAAAATGATTGATGCCGTCATTGTTGGCGCCGACCGAATCGCGCGCAACGGCGACACGGCGAACAAGATAGGTACCTACGGGCTCGCAGTCCTGGCAAAAGCGCACGGCCTGCCGTTCCTCGTTGCCGCGCCGCTGTCGACGTTTGACCCATCACTTGCAAACGGAGCGGGCATTGTTATTGAAGAGCGTAACCCCGAAGAGATGACGACGTTCGCCGGAGCGCGCAGTGCGCCGGCCGATGCGACCGTTGCTAACCCAGCGTTTGACGTGACCCCTGCGGAGTACGTGTCCACGTTTGTAACCGAGTGCGGCGCAATCCACCCGCCCTTCGCTGGTTCCATTGCAAAGATTTTGGGCGTAGGCGCGCTCGCACAAGCCACGCCGTGAGCGCTCAGGCTTCACTTAGTCGAGTCGGTTATCGCCAGTTCATGGCGGCGCGTGATTCGGACGTTCCCACTTTGGTGATCATCAGCGGCAAGGAGCATACGCTTGCCGATGAGGTGCTCAAGCGCATTGTTGAGAGTGCATTGCCGGACGAGTCGCTGCGCCCCCTTAACATCGACACCGTCGATGCGCTTGAGACGGCTGACTTCTCCGTGCTGGCCGAGAAGCTTGATGCTCTGCCGTTTTTGGCGCAACGGCGCATGGTCACCGTGCGAAACGTTCTAGAGCTTCGTAACGACGATCGCATCGAGCTACGTGACGCCATCCCGCCCCTTGGCGAACACGCCCTGCTCGTGATTGATGATTCCGGCGAGCCCAAGCCGCAGCGCGGAAAAGCACCGAAGGACAAGGTCAACTCGGCGGACTTTGCGGCGGATCACGCGGGCGCGCTGCTGATCAACTGTACGCTCGATGAATCGGAGCGAGAGCGCTACATCGATGACTACTCGAAATCCCTTGACGTTGCCGTGGATGCCGGCGCGCGCCGCTATCTCGCGGCATTCGAAAGCGTCTACGAGATTCGCAATGCACTCGATCGCCTCGCGCTTATAGGAAAAAAGATTAGCAAGGCGGCTGCGGAGGAATATGTGAAGCCGCCCGGCGACCCGAAGCTGTGGGATCTCGGCAATGTCGTGAGCCGCGGCGACCTTGACGCAGCGCTCGTTCTGCTTCATGAGATGGTCGAGCGGCCTGAGGATGCGACCGGCCCGCTTATCTGGCTCGCCGGCGACGCGCAAATCGCGTGGGAACTCGTGAGCGGCGCGAATCCGCAAAGCTGGGCCGCGGCAACCGGGCAATCGCCGTTTCGCGCGATGAAGTTATGGGACTTCGCGCGCAAACGAACGCCGAAACTCGCCCGCGACAACGTGCGGCTGACGATGAAGGCGCTGGAAGACTCGCTGACCGGCAAGCGCGTACCCGATCAGGCGCTCGAGGAAGTGATCATCCGTCTCGGCACGCAGAAATGACCGCCGCAATCGTCGTCGATGCACTCGTCAAGCGTTACGGTGATCTCGAAGCCGTCGCCGGCATCAGCTTTTCAGTGCCAAAGGGTTCTATATTCGGTTTGCTCGGGCGAAATGGTGCGGGCAAGACGACGACGCTTGAATGTTGTATCGGCCTCAAAGAACCAACGTCCGGTTCGGTACGCGTCCTCGGACTCGACCCTTCGCGCAGAAGTGAGCTTGCACGGCTACGCCGACTTGTCGGCGTCCAACTGCAAACGGTGTCGCTGCCTGAGAAGGCGAGCATCGGCGAGATGCTCGAGCTCAACGCAGCTTATTATTCGATCCCCGCGCGCGTACAAGAGATGGTCAATCGCGTGGGCTTGGAGGGCAAACTCGACCGGCAGGTAGCGCATATGTCCGGCGGCGAGCAGCAACGCTTGGCGCTGGCACTCGCGCTGCAGCCCGATCCCGAGGTGCTCTTTTTGGATGAACCGTCCGCGGGCATGGATGCATTCGGCCGGCGCATCCTGTGGTCCGAGATCGAGCGTCTTCGCGATGCGGGGAAAACCGTCGTCCTGACGACGCACTACATCGAGGAAGCGGCGCGTTTGTGCGACTGTATCTGCGTCATACAACGTGGAAAAATCGTCGCGCAAGATACTCCGCCCAATCTTGTTGCGCGTTATGGCGGCGAGGCGCGAGTCTGCATTACGGCCGAAGGATTCTCGCCGGACGAAGCGCTGCAGCGGCTCGGCACGTGGGTCAACACTAACGGGGAATGGCAGCTCGTGACTCGCGGGGAGCCCGGGCTGGCACTTGCAAGCGTCGTCACGCGCGCGAATGCGCTCGGAGCGAAAATCTCTTCATTGGATCTGCACCGCCCGGAACTCGAAGACGCCTTTATCGCAATCACGGGCGAGACGATTGGAGACGCGGCGTGAGTTTGCTGCGGATGTTCTTTGTGCAGACGAAGATGAATTTTCTTTGGTATTTTAAGCGTGACGGCGAGATGGTCTTCTGGACGCTTGCAATGCCCGTGTTTTTCTTGATCCTGTTCTCGTTCGCGTTTGCGCAGGGCCCCTCGGCAACGGTCGCCGGATTCCTGGTGCCAGGCATCATCGGCGCTCAAGTATTGAGTTCGGGATTTTGGGGTGTCGGCGTGATGCTTGCCACCTTCCGCGAGAAACATTTGCTGCGCCGTATCTACCTGACGCCGATTCCACCATGGGTTTTCTTCTCGTCGCTGGTCGCATACCGGATGACATTGCTTGCAGCGCAGGCAATAATTCTCATAGCGGTGGGCGCGTTGGTATTTCACGTCAAGATCACCGGGAACCCGCTCGAGATCGTAGCCGTATTGCTCATCGGTACCGCGACGTTCGTGTCGCTCGGCACGATTATCGGAGCCCTTGCACGCACAACGGAGAGTGCAAACAACGTCGCCTCAGTGTTGACCGTCCCCCTAGCATTTCTGTCCGATGCGTACGTTCCAATCGACCGTTTTCCCCACGCGGTAAGCTCGACGCTGCATCTGCTGCCGTCAACGCAGTTCATCGACATGTTTCGATCCGTGTCGGTGTATGGCAATCCGCTGTCGCACTATCTGCCTTGGGTCGGCATTTTGCTTGCGTGGACGGTGCTGGGGACGCTCATTAGTGCCCGGACATTCCGCTGGGTTTAACGAACGCGGCCGCACCGGGAAGCTGCAGCGTTCATCGAGAATTGCGTAGATTGTATGGACCCCATTAGCCAGCGCGCTTACGCGCCGGGTGGCCGAGCGTTACCCACCGGCACTGTAACCTTCTTGTTCACCGACATCGAAGGCAGCACGCAGCGCTGGGAGGCAAAACGTGACGCAATGAAGGCCGCCGTTGCTCGGCACGACGCACTCTTGCGTGGGGCTATCGAAACCGCTGGCGGCTACATCTTCAAGACCATCGGCGACGCATTTTGTGCAGCGTTTCGCACTGCGCCTGAAGCCATCAGAGCGGCGCTGGATGTGCAGCGCACGCTCGTAAAAGAAGACTTCTCAGCCGTCGATGAGCTGCGTGTTCGCGCGGCGTTACACACCGGGTACGCGGACGAGCGCGATGGCGATTACTTCGGGCCGACGGTCAACCGCGTGGCGCGCCTCTTGTCGATCGGTCATGGAGGGCAGATGCTGCTCTCGGGCCCGACGGCTGATCTAGCCCAAGGTGAACTGCCGCCGCAGACGAGCTTGCGCGACCTCGGTGCACATCGGTTAAAGGACCTCGCGCACCCTGAGCACGTCTTTCAAATTGTCGCGGCTGACATGCCGGCGGAATTTCCACCGCTGCGGTCCCTTGACTCACTTCCCAACAACTTGCCCCTGCAAGTCACGAGTTTTGTGGGCCGTGAGACTGACCTCGACGAAGTAAAGAGGCTCGTGGAAAAATCGAGGCTGATCACGCTCGTGGGGCCTGGTGGCGTCGGCAAGACTCGCCTCGCATTACAAACGGGCGCCGACCTCCTGGACAATTATCCTGAGGGTGTCTGGGTAATCCAACTGGCAGCGCTCACCGATCCGGAGTTACTGCCCAGCGAAGCGGCAGCCGTGCTGAACGTGCGGGTCTCGTCGGATCGCTCGCTGACCGATTCGATCGTGTATGCGCTCAAGCCAAAACGATTGTTGCTGATCCTCGACAACTGCGAGCATATCGTGGCCGCCGCCGCCGCTTTTGCTGGTGCAGTGAGTCGCGGCTGCCCAAACATTCATATGCTAGCGACCAGCCGTGAAGGCCTTGGCATAGAGGGCGAAGACATTATGCGGGTGGCGTCGCTTTCTGTCCCCGCCAAGGGCGAAACACTGACCGCCGAGAGTGCATCGCAGTATGGGGCGGTGGCGCTTTTTTCGGACCGCGCCATTATGGCGAACAAGTCATTCCAACTCAGTAACGAGAACAGCATGATGGTCGCCGATATTTGCCGCAGGCTCGATGGCATTCCGTTTGCGATCGAACTCGCCGCTGCTCGCGTCAAGGCCTTGAGCATTGCGGATTTGTCACACGCGCTGAACGAGCGCTTCCGAATACTCACCGGTGGTCATCGCACGGCATTGCCGCGACAAAAAACCATGCGCGCCCTCATCGATTGGAGTTTCGATCTGCTTTCCGAGAGCGAAAAGTCGCTCTTGAGCCGGGTTGGTGTCTTTTCAGGTGGGTGGACGTTAGAAGCTGCGACCCAGATATGCCAAGGAGACGGAATCGACGAGTACGATATCTTGGATCTGCTCTCGTCCCTCGTTGACAAATCTCTTGTCGTAGCCGAGACAGGAGGGACGACGACGCGTTATCGTCTACTCGACTCAACTCGTGAATATGCGCTCGAAAAATTGGCCGAGCGGGACGAGCGGCAACCGTTATCCCGCGCGCACGCTGAGTTCTTCGGTATGGTCGCCACAAAGGCAGATAAGAGCTGGGGTACGACTCCGACGCAAGAGTTGCTAGAACAGCTCGAACCAGACCTTGACAATTTCCGCGGAGCCCTGGAATGGGCGCTGAGCGGTTCGAATGATGCGAAGCTCGGTGGACTGCTTGCGGGTCATCTGGGATTCTTCTGGTTTTTTGGCGGATTGAATCCCGAAGGTATGCGGTGGATCGATAATGCGCTCGCGCAGGTCGGTGGCAAGCATCCTGAGGCTGAAGCCACTCTTTGGCTCGCACGCTCTGTTATGGTGGAGGGTAAGCCGTGCTTGGAAGCAGCAGAACGATCGCTCGCCCTGTTCGAAGGTTTGGGTGATCGCCTAGGGAGTGCTCGCGCCATGTATCGATTGGGAACCGCGCTCAGAACCTTAGGTCGCACGGAAGCGGCGGAAAGCGCCTTTCGTCAGGCGGCAGATGCCTTGCGGCAAACCACCGACAAAAAAGACTACGCAATGGCGATTGGTGGCATGGCGACGGTCAATTGGATCCTCGGTAAAGCCGACGAAGCCATCCGGCTGTTCGAGGAGCAACGCAGAGCTGCCGCTGAGCTCAAGGATGATGATATCGAGACCATGTGCCTTGCGAATCTTGCAGAACTTGAGTTTTCGCGGGGTAACCCTGAGCAGGCGATTGCAAATAGCCTCGAGTCAATTCGCTTGCAACGCAAGAACACGCTCAAGTTGGCGCTCGATTATTGCAACCTTACGGCCTACCGGATCGCGCTTGGTCAAGTAGAACAGGCTCGGAACGATGCTCGCGCTGGGCTTCACTGGGCGCGGGAAGTACAGAACGACTTTCAAGTTGGTCTCGCCATCCATCACCTGGCGTTGATCGCCGCTTTGAACAATGACGCTCGGCGCGCAGTCACGCTCTTGGGTTTCGCGGAGTCGGCATTTGCTAGGGTCGAATATGTGCGCGAGCCAACCGAGATCATATGCTACGAACGGCTGATGGGATTGCTGCCAAAGCAGTTGCGCGAAGACGAGATCGCAGCGATGAGATCAGAGGGGGCATCATGGTCGCAAAATCGTGCGATCGAAGAGTCTCTGAAAGTCTAACAAGCTCCTGTCCCACAAGGGCGGGTGCGGCGGCGGTTTGAAACACCACCACAGTGACTACATCCTACCAATCTCCATTTTCGTGGCGCTACGGCCGTCCGGCAATGCGCGCGCTCTTTTCGGAGGAGACCAAGCGACGCATGTGGCGGCGTCTGTGGCTTGCCCTCGCACAAGCGCAAGGCAAAGCGGGTCTCGTCACCAATGAAGAAGTCGCCGACCTGCGGGGGCACGTTGATGCGGTCGATATAGCGGCTGCCCACAAGATCGAAGCGGAGATTGGCCACGACCTCATGGCGGAACTGCGCGTGTTCGCCTCCCAGGCGAAAGTCGGCGGCGGCAAGCTGCATTTGGGCGCTACCTCGATGGACATCGAGGACAATGTCGAGATCGCCCGCATCAAAGTCGCGCTCTCTATGCTCGTCGCCAACATTCGCGACGTTTTGGACGCCTTTGCGCTCAAGATCGAAGAATATGCCGAACTCCCCTGCATCGCGTACACGCACCTTCAAGCCGCCGAACCGACAACGCTCGGGATGCGCTTTGCTCTGTGGGCACAAGACATGCTGCTCGATTACGAAGAGCTGCGCAGAATTGCCGCCGCGCTGCCGAGCAAGGGACTGCGCGGCGCTGTTGGCACGTCGGCATCCTACGCGGCGTTGCTCAAAGGCAGCTCGATCGGGCCTGACGACATCGAGCGCGAAGTCCTCGGAGCATTTGACATCGAGGCACTCACCGTCACCGGGCAAACCTATCCCCGCAAGTTAGATTATCTCGTGCTGAGCGCGGTCGCCGGCTTCGCCGCATCGTGCTCCAAGTTTGCCTTCGACATACGCGTGCTGGCAAGTTCCCCCTTCGGTGAGCTCGGTGAACCTTTTGGCAAAAAACAAGTCGGCTCTTCGGCGATGCCCTTCAAACGTAACCCTATGTTGAGCGAGCGTATCAATTCACTCGCGCGCATCCCGGCTGCAAATGCGCAGATCGCGTGGCAGAACGCGGCTGACAACCTGCTGGAGCGGACGCTCGACGACTCTGCGAACCGCCGCTCGATCATCCCGGAGTCCTTCCTTGCCGCGGACGAGCTGACAACGCTTGCCCTCAAAATCGTTAGCGGCTTGCGCGTCGAGCGCACGGCGATCGCGCGAAACCTGGCCAAATTTGGACCTTTTGCGGCCACTGAAGCCGTGCTCATGGCAGCGGCCAAGCGAGGTGCCGACCGTCAGAAACTGCACGAAGAGCTGCGCGAGCTCTCAATGAAGGCCTGGAGTGCAGTCGAAAAGGACGAGCTCAATCCATTGGCAGATCTGCTCAAGAAGAGTGAGGTTATCACAGAGTATGTCAAGTGGGGCGATATCGATCTCTTGATGAAAGTCGAGGGCCATGTTGGCCTTGCAGCTCACCGTGCACGCGCGCTCGCGAAGAAGCTGCGCAGTTTGCGCGAAAGCAAAGCTGCGTCTGCAGTACTTGACATCAAGCTAACATAATGTAGCAACGGACCAATGTAGCAACGGACCAATGTAGCAACGGACCAATGTAGCAACGGACCAATGTAGTAACGGACCTTTAGGTCCGTTCAACGAAAAGGAGGCACATGAACAAAGGCGCTGAGGTCGGACGGGGCAAGACAAAGGTTCTCTATCAACATCCCGAGCAGGCGGACTCACTGGTCGTGGTTTCGCAGGATAGCATTACGGCCGGTGATGGCGCGAAGCGCAACGTAATTACAGGCAAGGGTCGGCTCGCCGCATTAACGACCAGCCGTGTCTACCGGCTCCTCAATGACGCCGGGCTGCCAACCCACTATATCAGCGGCGGTGAAGACGAAGATTCAAACGAGATGCTCGTTCGCCGCTGCACCATGATTCCGATCGAGGTGGTCGTCCGTGGTGTCGCCGCAGGCTCGTATCTCAAGCGCAATCCGGGCGTCAAATCGGGTACGGTATTCGCGCCACGCCTGGTTGAGTATTTCTTCAAAGACGATGCTCGTCACGATCCGCAGTACACGGCCGAGCAGATCGTCGAAGAAAAAATCGCGACCAGCGAAGAGGTCGTGCTCATGTCAGACTATGCGCGCCTCATTTTCGACATTCTCGCCCACGCGTGGCGCCGGCAAAACGTGCTCCTCGTCGACCTCAAGGTCGAGTTCGGACGCGCTAACAAGGAAGGCGGCGGGACGGAAATACTGCTCGCAGACGTCATCGACAACGATTCATGGCGTATCTGGCCCGCGGGCGATCAGGCGCTCATGCTCGACAAGCAGATCTATCGCAACATCGCGACACCTTCCACCTCCGATCTCGACAACGTGAAGGCAAAGTATGAGGAGGTTGCCGAGCGTGTCGCCGCTTTTGCAAAGCGCAGCGGCGGGTTCGTCGGCATCATTATGGGCTCACGCTCTGATACGCCGCACGTCGATCGGATCGAAGAGGAACTACGTTCGTTCGCCGTTCCAACGCGCCGTCACATCGCTTCTGCGCATAAGACACCGGTGTTCGCGCTGAAAAAAATTCAGCAGCTCGATAATATGCTCGGGAGAGTCGTGTACATTACAACCGCGGGCCGCAGCAATGCGCTCTCGGCGTTCGTCGACGCCGCCACCGCAAATCCCGTGATCGCGAGCCCGGTGCTCGGCTCGACCTGGGGCGGAATGGAAGTTGTTTCCAGCCTCGCGTTGCCCGGCGGCGTTGCGAGCATGGTGGTGCTCGAACCTGAGAACGCTGCGCTCGCGGCTGCCAAGATACTCGCGGTGGACGACAGCGTCGTCTACGGCCGGGTCGTGATGACGCAGTATCGTAACAGGACCAACATCACGGAGGCGGACAAACGCCTGAACGCACCGCCCCAGGGGAATGGCAAAGCGCAGTAAATGAGTGTTGCGGCCACAGCAGACCTGGTCGCTCTCGCTGCGGCACCGCTCCACCTCGAGGGAAGCGACGAAGATCTCAAGCGCCTCGCCAAGAGCGAGGCGCTCGCGCTCACCCCGCGCGAGCTGCGCACGATTGTCGAGCGCCTGGGACGCAACCCGACTCGCGCTGAGGCGCACGCGTTTGCGATCCAGTGGAGCGAACACTGCTCGTACAAAAGCAGTCGCGCACTGCTGGCGCGCCTCCCCACGCGCAGTGAAGACGTGCTTGTCGGCGTCGGAGAAGATGCCGGCATCCTTCGCGCCGGAGTTATCGACGGCAAAGAGTACAGCGTCGTCGTGGCGCACGAGAGCCACAACCATCCCTCGCAGGTCGTGCCGTTTGAAGGCGCGGCCACGGGCGTGGGCGGAATTCTGCGAGACGTTCTCTGTATGGGCGCAAAGGTCGTCGCAAGCGCGGATCCATTGCGCTTCGGACCTCCGCTCGTCGGGTCACACGCGGCATACGTAGCCGGCGGCGCGGTCGATGGTATCGCCGCCTACGGCAATGCCGTGGGAGTTCCCAATCTTGCCGGTGACGTGTATTTCCATCCGTCGTTTCGCGACAATTGCTTGGTCAATGTCGTGGCAGTTGGCTTTGTCGAGAGCGAGCGCATCATCCACAGCCGCGTTCCCGATGCAGGCGAGGGATACGATCTCGTGCTCGTTGGCAAAGCGACCGATGCATCCGGCTTTGGCGGCGCGGCCTTTGCATCTCTGGTGCTTGACGCGCAAGAAGCCGAGGCGAACAAGAGCGCGGTACAAGTCCCCGACCCGTTCCTGAAGAACGTCATCATGCGAGCCAGTTACGCGGTCTTCGACATCATCCACGCACGCCGGTTAGCGGTTGGGTTTAAAGATCTCGGCGCGGGCGGCATCATGGGCAGCTCGTCTGAACTCTGCAGCGCCGGTGGGTTCGGAGCGATCATCGACGTTGAGGCGGTCCCTGTGGCCGTGTCAGGTCTGTCGCCCTTTATTGTCGCGATGGCCGAAACGCAAGAGCGGATGCTGTGGGCTGTGCCAAGTTCGTTTACCCCCGAGCTGCTCGCGGTCTACAATGAACGGTTCACACTGCCGGAGGTCTCGGCCAATGCGCGCGCCGCAGTGATTGGCAAGGTTACGCGTCAGAAGCGATACGTTCTGCGAGCCGGCACCACTGGCGTGTGCGACGTGCCGATCGACGTTCTTACGCAACCGGTGAGCGCGACCTGGAGACTTGCCGAGTCGCCATCGCAGCCCTCACCGGTGCAGGCTGCGAGCGTCGGACACGTTGCTGAAACGCTGCTCAAGGTGCTGGCGCACCATGACGTCTGCAGTCGCCGCCCGCTCATCGAACATTACGACACGGTCGTGCGAGGTGCAACCGCCATTCCGTCCGGGTATGCCGACGCGGGTGTGGTCATCGTGCAGCGCGGAGCACCGCTTGCCATTGCACTCTCCGTCGATGGAAATGCCCGCTATGGTCGAGTTTCGGCCAAGCTGGCCGCCGCGCACGCGGTCGTCGAAGCGGCGCGCAACGTTGCCGCTGTCGGGGCGACACCCATCGGCCTCACCGACTGTCTTAACTACGGCAATCCCGAGGACCCTATCGCGTACCGCGAGCTCGCCGACGGTATCGAAGGACTGGCGGAAGCAGCCCGCGCGTTGACGATAGCGACGCCGGACGGGTTACCTTTTGTTAGCGGCAACGTGAGTCTCTACAATCATTCCGCTTCAGGCAGTTCGATTACACCCTCGGCAATCGTCGCGTGCATCGGCCGGGTCGAAGACGTCAGACACACCGTCACGATGCAAATCTTTGGCGCGCAACAGGTTCTCTATCTGCTTGGCGCACGGAGCGCGGAACTTGGCGGCTCCGTGCTCGCCGATGTCTTAGGTCTGAGTGCTGCCGGCCCGCTGCCGCTCATCGATTACCAAGAAGCGAACGCGACGATCAAAACTGTGATTCACGAAATCCGCGAAGGGCGCGTTGCGGCGGCACACGATATTTCAGACGGCGGCCTGCTTGCGTGTGTGGCAGAGATGTGTCTGGGCGGCGAGGGCAAGGGCGCAATCGGCGCGTCACTGTTGCCGGTCGACCAGTGGGCACCCGGCGTTGCGCAGTCTGCGGCTCTCTTTGGAGAAGCCGGCGGCTTTGTCGTTGCGGTCCCACAGGCGCACAGCGAAAAGTTCGAAGCGAGCGCAGCCTCACATGGTGCGCCGGCAAAGCGGCTCGGTGTCACCGGTGGGTCGCGGGTGCGCGTTGAGCACCTCTGCGACGTCGCGCTGTCCGATCTCGCGTCAGCCTGGATGGCGCCACTCCAGGATCTTTTTGCATGAAGAGGCCGCGCGTAGCCGTGCTGGTCTTCCCAGGCACAAACTCAGAAGAAGAAACAGTCGACGCCTGCTGCGATGCGGGGATGGACGCGCGCGCTGTGTTGTGGAGCGAGCCCCCATCGGATCTGCGAGAATATCAGGGCTATGTTCTTCCCGGCGGCTTTGCCTACGAAGACAGAGTTCGCGCGGGTGCCATTGCCGCGAAATCGCCGAGCGTTGCAGTTATACTGAAGGAAGCGGAGCGCGGCAAGCTTGTCCTCGGACTGTGCAACGGAGCGCAAGTTCTTGCAGAAGTTGGAGCCATCGGGCCCATAGCAATCGCGCGCAACCTTCCCTCCGGTCATTTTCAGTGTCGGATCCTCGACGTTGAGCTTGCAGCACCGACGGATCGCTGCGCGTTTACCGCGGGCATGACCCCGGGCACAACGATGAAAATGGCGATAGCGCATGGTGAAGGCCGATTCACCGGCTCACCTGCATATTTCGACCAACTCGAGAAAGACAAGCGCATTACATTTCGGTTTGTGGGTGGCGCACCAAATGGCGCGATGCACGACGCCGCGGGCATTTGCAACGATGCCGGCAACGTTCTCGCGATCATGCCTCATCCCGAGCGGGTCGCATGGAACTACAATCTCGCCTTTGAGGTCCCGTCGCTTCGCGGACGAGATCCGAAAGCGCCATCACCTTCGCACTCCATCTTCACGCAGATGGCCAAGGCCCTTCGCTAGCCAGGATTCCAAGGGTCTGCGACTAACCCGGGCCACTATGCAGCAGCCCGCTCGCACCGTCAAACGGCGCTTTTATTGGTTGCTCCTGATTCCGTATGTCGTCATGCTCTGGGTTCCATCCTACAATAAAATGGAACCGTCACTTGCGGGCATCCCGTTTTTTTATTGGTATCAGTTTGTCTGGATCGCACTGACCGCTGTGATCGTGTGGGTGGTCTACCTGCTGGCGCATAACGGCGGGCGCGAGTGACCGTGAGGCCGGAGCGAAGCAGGTGATCTGGCCCGCAGTCGTCGTCTTCATCGCCCTTTTTGCTCTGGTGACGGTGCTTGGATTTCTCGGCCCCTATTGGCGCCGCGGCAATCTCGACGAGCTGCACGAGTGGGGCCTGGGCGGCCGCCAATTTGGCACATTTGTTTCGTGGTTTCTCATTGGCGGCGATCTGTATACCGCGTACACGTTCATCGCCGTGCCCGGCTTCGTCTATGGCACGGGACCTGTCGCATTTTATGCTCTGCCATACACCGCAATCGTGTACCCGCTCGTGTTTATCTTCGCACCCCGATTTTGGACAATTGCAAAGAACCGCGGATACATCACCTACGCCGACTTCGCGCGCGAACGCTACGACAGCCGCGGCCTCGCGCTTGCGATCGCCTTCACCGGCATACTTGCGACGATGCCGTACATCGCGTTGCAGCTTGTGGGTATCCAAGTGGTCGTGAAAGCGATGGGGTTCGCGGGCACAGGTTTATGGCGTGATGCGCCGATCATTATCGCGTTTATCATCTTGGCGGCATATACGTATCGTGGCGGTCTGCGGGCTCCAGCTCTCGTCGCGTTCGTGAAGGACACGCTCATTTACGTCACGGTCATCGCAGCCGTGATCATCATCCCGGCGAAGCTTGGCGGATTCGGCCACATATTCTCCGCAGCGGGCGCGTCACTCGCCTCGCGACCCAAGCCCATCAGCCTCATTTTGCCACCCGAGGAGTTCAGCACGTACATAACGCTCGCTCTTGGATCGGCACTCGCCGTCTTCATGTATCCTCACAACATCACGGGTGTCCTCAGCGCTTCGGGCCCCAAGGTGATCAGACGTAACATGATCGCGCTGCCCATCTACAGTCTGCTGCTGGCACTGCTGGCCAGCTTTGGTTATATGGCAATTGCCGCCGGCATTCACCCCGACAGCCCGAACGAAGCCGTGCCGCAGCTCTTTCTCCACATGTTCCCGGCATGGTTTGCGGGCTTTGGCTTTGCGGCGATCGCCATCGGCGCGCTCGTACCCGCAGCGATCATGTCAATTGCTTCGGCCAATACTTTTACGCGCAACATCTACCGAGAATACATCAATCGCAACTGCTCCGATCTCCAAGAGGCCAACAACGCGAAGCTCGTCTCGCTGATCATGAAACTCGGCGCGCTGATCTTCGTGCTGCTGCTGCCGACGCAATATGCAATCAACTTTCAGCTTTTAGCGGGAGGCTGGATCCTCCAAACGTTCCCAGTCCTCATCATCGGAATGTACACGCGCTGGTTTCATCGGTGGGCCCTGCTCGTGGGGTGGCTCGTCGGCATGGCTGCGGCAACCTACATGCCGGCTGCAACGTACAATCCAGAAACACACCGTTTCAGCACCATATATCCGCTGCACCTCGGCTCGATGACGCTTCCCGGATTTGAAGCTCTCTATGCGTTCGTCGCAAACCTCGTCGTCTCGGCTGTTCTCACTTTTGTCTTCGATGCATTAAAAGTAAAGCGTGGTATCGACAAGACGACCCCGGCAGACTACCTGGAGGCCGCATAAAGGCGCGCGGAAGATTGGCATCGCACCGCGAATTGCGTTAACAGATGGTCACGATCGACGCCGCTATTGAGCTCATCATCCCCGACAATACCGCGTTTACCGTACTCACCGCGCTGCGCCATTTAGGATACCAAAATCTTACCAAGGTCGCGCGAGCCGAACACGTCATCCTCAGCGTTACTGATGATGCCGCGCCTCACCACGTTATGGCGCAGCTCTCGAGGGCTGAGGTTCTCTTCAATCCCAATAAACACCGCATGTCGTATGTGACCTCGAGCGAAATGAGCGCCGCAACGCCCCCGCAGTTCGAAGCCGTTGTGCGTGATAACGACGAGAATAACGACCGGCTGGTGACGCTCCTTTCAGGAACGTTCGGTATGACCTCGTTGCGAGGATTGTCGCGGGCAGTTGGATGGCGGCTGTACGATGAGGCCGGGCCGGCAACCCGCGAGCGACTTGAGTGGGCGTGCCGCTCATTGCTTGCCAACCCCATATCGCAATCCTACGACATTCGTCTGCACCCGGTGTGGCGCCAGCTCCGGGAAATGGAGGAGGCGACGGCGAAAGCAAAGCGATGAGCCCGAAATCAGGCGCGCAACTCCCGTCGCTGTTCACCATCGCGACGCTCGGCAGTCACTCCGCCCTTCAGATCCTCAAGGGCGCAAAAGACGAAGGCTTTCACACCCTGGCAGTCGTCACGCCGATCAACGAGCGCTTGTACTCGAGCTTTGCGTTCGTCGACGAAGTTATCGTCATTCCGCGGTATAGCGATTTTCCTAAACTCGAAAAGGAACTCAACAAACGTAAGGTTATCCTTGTGCCCCACGGCTCGTTTGTCGCGTATCTGTCGATGGAAGAGCACAAGAAAATGACGACTCCATACTTCGGCAACAAGTCTGTCTTAGATTGGGAAGCCGACCGCATGCGCCAGCGAGAATGGCTCACGCGTGCGGGTCTCAAAATGCCGCGCCAATTCACGAAGGCAAGTGAGATCGACCGCCCGGTCATCGTCAAACTGTACGGTGCGCACGGCGGTAAGGGCTATCTCTTCGTCAAAAATCCCGACGATTTCACCGCACGCGCGTCGCATCTCGTCGAGCAGCGCTACATTATGCAGGAGTACGTGCTCGGCGTTCCCGTGTACATTCACTACTTTTACTCTCCGCTCACCGGCAAACTCGAAATCATGTCCATGGATCGTCGTTACGAAAGCAACGTCGATTCGCTCGGCCGCATTCCGCTCGCCGACCAGGAAGGTTGGGATATTCAGCCTTCATATGTCGTCATCGGCAATCAGCCGATCAGTTTGCGTGAGTCGCTCCTCGCCGAAGCGTTTCACATGGGCGAGGCAGTCGTGCGCGTCAGCCGCGAGCTGTGCGGCGAGCGAGGTCTCTTTGGCGCCTTTTGTCTGGAAACGATCGTCACGCCGGAGTCTGAGTTCTTCCTTATGGAAATCTCCGCTCGTATCGTCGCCGGCACAAACCTGTTCATCGACGGCTCTCCCTACTCGTATCTCAATTATGACGAGCCGATGTCGACCGGCCGCCGCATCGCCCGCGAACTGCGTAACGCGCTGTTATCCAACAGCCTCGACCTTGTGCTCGATCAATCCAGCCGCATGAAGTTCGATCGCAGCGCTGCGCCCAATGGGGAGTCGGTCGCCGTGCCGGGTCCCGGGGTTCCTGCGAACTGATGGCAGCGGCGACGTCGCCTAACGCCGCCCTCGCCGCCTACGATTCCCGTCGCCTCACGATCGCCTGCATCGGCAGCCACTCGGCGTTAGACGTGTGTTTGGGAGCCAAGCGTGAGGGTTTGAGCACGCTCGTTATCACCGCACCGAAACGCGAAAAGACCTACGCTGTCTACTATCGCACGCGTCCGGATGGCACGGGCTGCGTCGACGACACCATCATGGTCGATCATTTCGCGGAGGTGATCACACAACGGATCCAAACAAAGCTGCTAGAGAAGAACAGCATCTTTATTCCCAACCGCTCGTTCGAGGTGTACGCGCGCGAGCGACACTCCTATGACGAGATCGAACGTGGCATGCTTGTGCCCATGTTCGGATCGCGCCGTTTGCTGCGCGCCGAAGAACGCGACGAGGCGAACAACCAGTACCGGATCCTTGAAAAGGCGGGCATTCGCCACCCGCGCCGGTTGAGCGGACCGTCCGACATCGACGGACTCACGCTCATCAAGGCGCAACACGCACGCATCAAGTTCGAGCGCGCGTTTTTCTTAGCTTCCAATCCCGACCAGTATCGCAAACGAGCGTCGCACTACCTTGCGGCCGGCGTCGTCACCCAAGACGGCCTCGACAAAGCCGTGTTCGAGGAATACATCCTCGGACCGACGATCAATCTCAACTTTTTCTGGTCGCCGATGACCGGTGAGCTCGAACTTTTGGGAACGGACACGCGCCGCCAGACAAATATCGACGGCATCCGCTCGCTCCTCGCCGTTGACCAAGCCCCGCTGGGCGCAGCGTTTGCAGCGTCGATGGAGGAAGCCGGTCACATCGCTGCAACGATAACGGAGTCTATGCTCGAGCAGGCGTTTAACATGGGCGAGCGCTTCGTCGCTGCAGCCCGGACGTTGCAGCCGCCGGGAATCATCGGGCCCTTCGCACTCCAGTGCGTCATCGCGGCCGGTCCTCCGAAATCGTTCGTTGTCTACGACGTGAGCTTGCGTATCCCCGGATCACCCGGAACCAAGTACACACCCTATTCGGCCTATCGCTGGGGCAAGGAGACGTCGGTGGGCGAACGTATCGCGAAAGAAGTTGTCATAGCCCGCGATAGCGGGCGGCTTCCGGAGATCTGCACGTGAAGAACGCGCCGGCGGAAATGGTCGCCATTATCGACTTCGGAGCGCAATACGCGCAGCTGATCGCACGGCGCGTCCGCGAGGAGCACATCTATTGCGAAATCTTCCCGTACGATGCACCGTGGGAAGAGATCGCCGCACGCAATCCGTCCGCGTTCATTCTTACGGGCGGGCCGGAGAGCGTTCTTGCGCCCGGTGCACCCCATGTCGACGAGAAGATTCTGGATTCGGGCAGGCCGATTCTAGGGATCTGCTACGGCATGCAGGAGCTTGCCTTTGCAAGCGGCGGCGAAGTCGTGCCAGGCACTATTCGCGAGTATGGACGCGCTGAATTGACCGTCGATGCGGCGCAGTCACTCTTGTTTTTGGATGTACCGGGCAGGTTGCAGGTCTGGATGAGCCATGGCGACACCGTCACCGAGATGCCGCGCGGCTTCATTAAGCTCGCGCACACGCCGACCTGCGCGGTAGCTGCCTTTGGCAACCCCGACTCAAAGCACTACGGAGTGCAGTTTCACCCTGAAGTGCGGCACACAGAACACGGCCGTGCCATCTTACGCAACTTCTTGCGTAAAGTTGCCGGGCTGCACCAGCAATGGGAAATGGCGTCATTTGTCGATCGCGCCGTGGAAGAGATTCGGCTGCGCTTGGGAACCGCCAAGGCGATCTGCGCGCTCTCCGGTGGTGTCGACAGCGCAGTAGCCGCGACACTTGTTGCACGGGCAATCGGCGACCGGCTCACGTGCGTCTTCGTTGACCATGGGTTATTGCGTGAGAATGAAGCCGAGCAGGTCGTGACTGCGTTCCGCGATGTGCTGCACCTCAACCTCATTACGGTCGACGCGCGAACGCGTTTCCTTGAGACACTTGCCGGCATTGAAGACCCCGAAGAAAAACGCGTGATCATCGGGCGTCAGTTTATCGAGATCTTTGAAGAACAGGCCAAGCACATCCCCGGGGTTGAGTTCTTGGTGCAGGGCACGTTATATCCGGACGTTATCGAGAGTAAGACGCCGCTGAGCAAAGCGGGGGCGAAGATCAAGACCCACCACAACGTCGGCGGCTTGCCCGAGGTGATGAATCTCAAGCTGATCGAACCGCTTCGGCTGCTCTTCAAAGACGAAGTGCGCCGTCTTGGACTCGAGCTCGGTCTCCCCGCACATATCGTGAACCGGCAGCCATTCCCGGGTCCTGGCCTCGCCGTGCGGGTGCTCGGAGCAGTTGACGAAGAGCGGCTGCGGGTCTTGCGCCGCGCCGACGCGATTGCACGCGAAGAAATCGAGCGTGGTGGTCACGACCATCCATGGCAGTATTTTGCCGTTCTGACGCCGCTTCGCAGCGTCGGTGTTATGGGCGATTTCCGCACCTACGGTAACATGGTGGCGATACGCGCTGTGGCAAGCGACGACGGCATGACGGCGGACTGGGCGCGTCTCTCGCCGGAGGTTCTGCAGAAGATCTCGACCCGCATCGTCAACGAAATCCCGGAAGTCAACCGCGTCGTCTACGACATCACGAGCAAACCGCCAGCGACGATCGAATGGGAATGAAAGTCCTCGTCGTCGGCTCAGGCGCTCGCGAGCACGCCCTAGCCTGGAAGCTGTCAAAATCAACGAGAGTCGAGCGTATTTGCGCGGCCCCTGGCAATGCGGGCACGGCGCAGCTTGGCACGAACTGGCCCGATGTCAAGGCAACATCAGGCATAGAACTGGCGCAGCGTGCGTCGCAGGAACGCATAGACCTCGCCGTCATCGGCCCTGAGGCGGCTCTTGCCGCGGGCGTTTCCGACGCTTTGCGTGGCCGAGGCATCGCCGTCTTCGGCCCAAGTCGCGCGGGCGCGCGGCTCGAGTCGAGTAAAGCGTTCGCAAAACAATTCATGGAGCGTCACGGCATCCCGACAGCGCGCTATCGGGTCGTTCACGACCGCAAGCAGGCGGAGCGCGCGCTCCTGCACTTTCCGGACGGCGTCGTTCTCAAGGCGGATGGGCTCGCCGCGGGCAAAGGCGTCGTCGTATGCGCGAACGTGGACGAAGCTCGTCCCGTTCTGACTGAGTGGTACGACCAGCGAAAGCTGCCTGGCGGCGGCACGAGCCTCGTGATGGAAGAGCGCCTCTTGGGCCCAGAAGTATCCGTCATGGCAGTGCTCGACGGCGTTCGATTCGTCACGCTTGCCGCCGCGTGTGATTACAAACGCGCCGGTGACGGCGACAGCGGACCAAATACTGGCGGGATGGGCGCTTACTCGCCGGCCGCGGATGTGCTCGACGACGTCGCGCTCAAGCGCGTTTCAAACAGCATCGTGGAGCCTGCGCTCGAAGGCCTCAAACGCGATGGCACCGACTACCGGGGATGCCTGTACGCGGGCCTGATCATGACCACACGCGGTCCGATGGTGCTCGAATTCAACGCTCGATTCGGTGATCCCGAGACGCAAGCCGTGCTGCCGCGTCTGGAATCAGATTTTTTCGAGCTGCTCAGCGCCGCTGCAGCCGGACGGCTCGACGAAATTGCGGCGCCGGTGTTTTCGATGAGCGCGAGCGCCGCTGTCGTACTCACAAGCGACGGTTATCCACAGGTCGCGCGCGCGCTGACCGGTCTGCCTCCTTTCTCGCCGCTCGAGAACGACTCAACAGTTGGTTTTTGGGGTGGTTCAAGCGTCGTGGGTGAACGAGTCAACGCGACAGGCGGGCGTGTGCTCACGATCAGCGCTGTCGGTATTGATATGGCGTCTGCTCGCAAGCGAGCCTATGAGGCAGTCTCGGAATACGAGAAGCTGCTGCCGCAAGGCGTCATTGTGCGCTACCGGAGCGACATTGCAGCGCGCTTTGCTCCAGCGGTTCGTTGACAGGCTTGGGACTTTCGGGTAAGGTTGAATTGAGATGAGGCAAGCCGGCCTGAACCTTCCAGCACCATATGTCCCGAAGCCAACCGCCAGCGAGGATGCGGTTCATGACGCCTGCGGCGTCTGCGGATTTTTCGCACCTGGCGAGGACGTGGCGCGTGCTACATACTTCGCGTTGTACGCTTTGCAGCACCGCGGGCAAGAGAGCGCCGGCATTGCGGTATCTGACGGCAACGAGCTTCGAGTCTTCAAGCAAATGGGCTTGCTCTCTCAAATTTTCACCGAAGACGTCTTGTCAGAACTGCCCGGCTACCTTTCAGTCGGCCACACGCGCTATTCGACAACCGGATCATCGGTCGTCTACAATGCGCAGCCGCTGCTTGCCACAAGCGAACTCGGCACGTTCGCGCTTGCACACAACGGCAACCTCGTCAACACTGTGGCGCTGCGCGATATGCTGCCGCCCGAGGCAGCGGCGTCGGCCGAATCAGACTCCGATGTCATGGCCAGGTTGCTCACGCTCATGGACCACGGGAATATGGAAGAGCGCATTGCCGAGTTGATGCAGCGCTGCATCGGTGCTTTTTCAATCGTGCTCGCAACCGAGAAACAGCTCTTCGGCTTCCGCGATCCTTGGGGCGTGCGTCCGCTCTGCGTCGGCCGCTACGGCGATGGATGGATGATCGCATCAGAATCGTGTGCCCTTAACACGGTGGGTGCGGAGCTGTTGCGCGAGGTTGAGCCAGGCGAGATTATTATTATCGACGAACGCGGCTTGCGATCGCGCAAAGTGCAAACGAACTACAAGCCCGCGAACTGCATCTTTGAGTACATTTATTTTTCTCGCCCTGATACAATGTATGCCGGGCACGAGCTTTACTTGGCGCGCTATCGCATGGGTCGAGCCATCGCACGCGAGGCGCCGGTAGAAGCGGATATCGTCATCGGCGTACCGGACAGCGCCACTGCCGCAGCCATCGGTTATTCAGACGAATCCGGATTGCCCTACATCGAAGGACTGATGAAGAACCGGTATATCGGACGAACCTTCATCTCGCCCGATCAGAGCATGCGCTCGCAGGGCGTCAAACTCAAGTTTAATCCGCTGATCGCCAATCTTAAGGATAAGCGCGTTGTCCTGGTGGATGACTCCATCGTTCGAGGCACGACGACTCGCCAGTTGGTCGCGTTGTTGCGCAAGGCTGGCGCACGCGAAGTGCACGTGCGTCTCACCTGTCCGCCCATGCGGCATCCGTGCTTTTTGGGAGTCGACACTGCTACCTATGACCAGCTCATCGCGGCAAATTTCAGCGTTCCCGAAATTTGCAAAACGATCAACGCCGATTCGCTCGGCTATCTCAGCGAGGAAGGGCTCGTGGAATCCACAGGCCGTCCGCGCGGTGACTTCTGCATGGGCTGCTTCACCGGACGATATCCTGGGGGTATCCACGAGCAGCTGACAGGCAAAGTGCGAGAACCCGAAAAGGTCCCCACATAAGCTGGTGTAGCAACGGACCTTCAGGTCCGTTTGCTGATGTCAACCGCGCGGGACGAACATATGAAGGAATGTAGTGGCCTACCTTGAGGTCCGTTGTCGTTTCGGGGTATAAGATTTTCAGGCGGTCGAGCCTGTTCGACTGTCAGAGGGAGACCAATAAATGAGTCTACGCGCATTCCTTCCGGCACTTATGCTCGCTGTGACGATGAGCGCGCCACTCGCGGCGTTTGGCGCGACCACAACCGCTCCGGCTGGCGCGCAATTTCACGCACTCATGAATCAGACTATCGACTCGGGCACGGCGCAAGTCGGGCAGCGTTTCACTGCGCAGGTCGTAGCGCCGTATCCTAACGGTGATGCAAGCACGTGGGCAGGCTCGACCATAGTCGGACACATCGTGCACGTGCAACACGCGAGCCAGGGACGTAAAGCCGAGCTTGACTTCGCGTTCGACAAAATCACGCTGCGCAACGGTGCATCAGCCTCATTGAGCGCCAAACTTGTGTCCGTCGAAGAAAAGCACTCAACCAACGTTGGACACATCGTATTTAACACGGCGGCCGGCATGGTGGTTGGAAACATTCTCGGTAAATGGTTGGGGACCAACGCCGGCGGCGCAATCGGAGCTGTGGGTGGGGCTTTGTACGGCATTAACATGAAGACGAACTTCGCGATCGCGGCCGGATCGAAAGTCGACCTTCAGCTTGCTCAGAATCTCACGGTTATACGACCGTAGCCTTTGCTCGCATAAAAGAAGCGGCCGAGTGTTCTCGGCCGCTTTTGCGTCTTGTGCGCCCGGCATGGGCGTTGACCAGGAGGTGGGAGTCCTGTGCGGGGCCTGGTCGTGGCAACCGCTAGCCGAAGGCAAGGGTGTCCATCGCGAGATGGGATCTGAAGGAAGCTAGAGGCAAAACCGCGCGCCGAGGTACACGAACCGCGTTAGGCGGGCGCAGCTGG
>Ga0207416_1001004_pt1 | contig 41240 bp, 31 predicted proteins | sample PaiPotPPM11metaG_FD_184107 | JGI IMG/M metagenome (GOLD analysis project Ga0207416, IMG submission 184107) | Iron sulfur acid spring bacterial and archeal communities from Banff, Canada, to study Microbial Dark Matter (Phase II) - Paint Pots PPM... ...
TGGCGCTGGGCAACGGCAGCGTGGTCCTGGCCCAGGTCGACGGCGATGAGCAGCGGCTGACCACACGCTGGGTCTGCCCAGTCTGTGGCATCGCCATCCCCGAGCTGGAGCCGCGCACCTTCTCCTTCAACAGCCCGCAGGGCGCCTGCCCGGCGTGTACGGGGCTGGGGATCAAGCTGGAGCTGGCGCCGGAGCTCATCATTCACAATCTCGACCTCAGCCTGGACGAGGGGGCCGTCTCGCCGTGGGCGCGCTTCTCAGGGCAAGACGGCTACTATCCCCAGCTCCTGCGCGCGGCCGCCGAGCACGTCGGACGCGACACGCGCACGCCGCTGGCGGCCTGGACGGAAGACGAGCGGCGCTGGCTGCTCTACGGTCGCGACGGCGAGCGCATCCCCCTCCGCTACACCATTCGGGAGGGCCGCGTTCGCGAGTACACGACCACCTATGAGGGCGTGATCCCCATCCTGACTCGTCAGTATCGCGAGACCGACAACGAGCGGCTGCGCGAGGACATCGAGCGCTACATGACCGAGCAGCCGTGCCCCGAGTGCCACGGCGCGCGCCTGAAGCCGGAAGTGCTGGCCGTCACCATCGCGGGGCTGAACATCGCGCAGGTGTGTGCGTTGCCGGTGGGGACCTCTTCCGCTTCCTGGCTGCAATCGCTCGGGGACGACGATTCGCCGCTCACGGAGCGGGAGCGACTGATCGCCCGGCCGATTCTGCGCGAGCTGTTGGACCGGCTGCGCTTTCTACAGGACGTGGGTTTGGGGTACCTGACGCTGGACCGGCGGGCGAATAGCCTGTCCGGAGGCGAAGCACAGCGCACTCGGCTCGGCACGCAGATTGGCGCTCGGCTGTCGGGCGTGCTCTACGTGCTGGACGAGCCGTCGATCGGCCTGCACCAGCGCGACAACGCCCGGCTGATCGGCACGCTCGACCGCCTGCGCGACCTGGGGAATACGGTGCTGGTCGTCGAGCACGACGAGGAGACGATCCGCGCGGCGGACTGGCTGGTGGAGATCGGTCCGGGAGCCGGCGAGTACGGGGGAAGGATTGTCGAGGCCGGGCCGCCCGAACATATCGCCGCCAATGGCGCCTCCATCACCGCACGTTTCCTTCGTGGCGAGCGCCGGATCGACGTGCCGGAGCATCGCCGGCGCGGCAACGGACTCGGCTTGACGCTGCGCGGCGTGACCGCCAACAACCTCAAGGGGGTCGACGTCCGCTTCCCATTGGGCTGCTTGATCGCCGTCACCGGCGTCTCCGGCTCCGGTAAAAGCACACTCGTCGTTGACGTCCTGTATCGGGCGCTGGCCCAGCAGTTCTCCCGCGCGCGCGACCAGCCCGGCCCCTATGGGTCGCTGGACGGCGTGGAGCACCTGGACAAAGTCATCGACGTGGACCAGTCGGCGATCGGGCGCACGCCGCGCTCGAACCCGGCCACCTACGTCGGACTGTTCGCGCCGATTCGCGAGTTGTTCGCCCAGGTACCGGAAGCGCGAGTGCGCGGTTACTCGCCGGGCCGCTTCTCCTTCAACGTGCGCGGGGGGCGCTGCGAAGCCTGTAAAGGCGAGGGCTTGACGGTCATCGAGATGCAATTCCTGCCCAACATCTACGTTTCCTGCGACGTGTGCCACGGCAAGCGCTACAACCGCGAGGCGCTCGAGATCCGCTATCGTGGCCACTCCATTGCCGACGTGCTGGACATGACCGTGGAGGAGGCGCTGGCGCTGTTCGAGAACATCCCCTCGATCGCCGGCCGCCTGGAGACGCTTCGCGCTGTGGGCCTAGGCTACATCCGGCTGGGACAGCCTGCCACGACGCTCTCGGGCGGCGAGGCACAGCGCGTAAAGCTGGCCGCCGAGCTGGGGCGCCGCGCCACCGGGCGGACGCTCTACATCCTGGACGAGCCGACGACGGGGCTGCATTTCGCCGACGTACAGCGGCTGCTCGAAGTGTTGGCGCGCCTGGTGGATGCCGGCAACACGGTATTGGTGATCGAGCACCACCTGGATGTGATCAAGTGCGCCGACTGGGTGATCGACCTCGGCCCCGAGGCTGGCGAGGCAGGGGGCCAGATCGTCGCTGCCGGCACGCCTGAGCAGGTCGCGGCGAGTCCAACCAGCGTCACGGGGCGGTATCTGGTGCGGACGTTGGAGCGCGGCGCGGCGAGGGTGTAGCGTTACCCAATGCCGGCAACAGTGATGGCCCCTAACGCTGCTGGATCGGCACGTAGTCGCGGCGGTCGACGCCGACGTAGAGGGAGCTGGGGCGGATGATGCGGTTATTGGCGAGCTGCTCGATGATGTGGGCGCACCAGCCGGTGGCGCGGGCCATCACGAAGATGGGCGTGTAGAGCTCGATGGGCAGGCCAAGCAAGTAGTAAGTCGGGCCGCATGCGAAATCGACGTTGGGAAAGAGGTGCTTTTCCCGCGCCATCACGTCTTCGATGATCTGGCTGATCTCGGCCCACTTGGTCTCGTGCCAGCGCTCACCAAGGACCGTCATGCGCTCTTTGAGGATGCGCGCCCGCTGGTCGCCGTTCTTGTAGACGCGATGGCCGAAACCCATGATTAGTTTCTTGGCCGCGAGCTGCTCCATGATGTACGGCTCCGCGCGCTCCGGCGTGCCGATCGTTTGCAGCAGCTTCATCGCCCCCTCATTGGCGCCGCCGTGCAACGGTCCTTTCAGCGTGCCGATGGCGCTGGTGACGCCGCTCCAGAGGTCGGACAAGGTGGATACGGTCACGCGGGCGGCGAAGGTGGAGGCGTTGAACTCGTGGTCGGCGTAGAGGATCAGCGAGACGTCGAAGGTGCGCAGATCTTCCTTGGGCGGCGTCTTGCCGCGCAGCATATAGATGAAGTTGGCGGCGTGGGAGAGGTCGTGCGTCGGAGCGATCGGCGCACCGGCGCGCGAGAGTACCCGCCATGCGCCGGTGACGATGGTGGGCAGCTTGGCGATCACGTCGCGGGCCTGCTCCTGCGTGCTCCCGGCGGAGAACGAGCCGAGGAAGGACACGCACGTGCGGAGTACATCCATCATGTCGGCGCCGGACGGCAGCAGTTGGATGAGCGACCAGAGCTGATCCGGGACGTGCCGCCGCGCCGCCAGGTCGGTGCGAAACGCGTCGAGCTGCTCGCGTGTCGGCAGCTCGCCCTGCAGGAGTAGATAGGCCACCTCTTCATAGGAGGATTGATCGGCCAACTGCTCGATGGGGTAGCCGCGATAGCGCAGCTCATCGTGAGTGGTGGAGATGGCCGTTTCGCCGGCAATGACTCCGGCCAGGCCGGGGGAATAGGACTTGTCCGCCGTCGACGTTGCACTCATAGCTCACCTTCCTTGCCCGCTAGCTCAGCATCCACTTGTCCATACTCAGCGTAGCGGAGTAGATCATACAGTTGGGCTCGTGTGTCCATTCGTGGCAGCAGCGCGGCTTGCGTGCCGGAGGCCAGCAGCTCGGCATACCCTTCGCGCATGGCGCGTAGGGCCAGCCGGAACCCCGTCATCGGGAAGATCACTGCCGCGTAGCCCAGCGCGGCGAAGCGGGCCGCGCTGATCAGCGGTGTCCTCCCGAACTCCGTCATGTTGGCCAGGAGGGGGCCGTCGACCGCCGCCGCGAAGCGGCCGAACTCGTCTTCGGAGGTCAACGCTTCAGGGAAGATCAGGTCGGCCCCGGCGTCTAGGCAGGCCTTGGCACGATCTACCGCGTCGTCGAAGCCAGTGACGCCGCGGGCGTCGGTTCGGGCGCAGACGACGAAGTTGGCGTCGCCGCGCGCTCGCACCGCGGCGCGAATGCGGCGCACGAACTCCTGGCGGGACACCAGCGTCTTCCCCACCAGGTGGCCGCAGCGCTTGGGCGCTTGCTGGTCCTCGATGTGGATGCCGGCCACGCCTGCTCGTTCCAGCTCCTGCACGGTGCGGGACAGCAGCAGTCCCTCACCGAATCCGGTGTCGGCGTCAGCGAATGCCGGTACCGTCACAGCCCCGGCGACGTACCGAAGCTGCTGCGCCACTTCGGCCATGGAGAGCAGACCGATGTCGGGATATCCGGCAGTCCCATTGATCACGCCTGCCCCGCTGATATAGATTGCTTTAGCCCCTGCCGCCTCCGCCGCCAGGGCGCTGATCCCGTTGAAAACGCCCGGCATGATCAGCGGCTTCTCCGTCGCCAGCAGCTCGCGCAACGTGCGCGCCTTCCCGGCGAAGGTGGAGGGAGAGCTACCGCGTAGCACGGCAGCACGCCTCCACTATGCGGTCGGTGGCTGGAGGGTGCGCGCTCGGCACATCCGGCGCTCTCGTTTCGCTGGGGTAAGCATGCCGTAATCGCGTGTCGCCAGCGAGTTTCGGAGCGCGGGCGTCCCGCCCGCCCCGGCCGTTGGATAGGAAGCGGTGCTCACAATCGTGGAATGCGCTTTCCAGTTGGCCGCCACCGGGCGGGCGGGACGCCCGCGCTCCGAACTGGAATACTGGACGCTCATCACGCATGGTCAGCCCACATCCTAACCCGCTGCCAACGCCGCGAGCAGCGGAGTCACGGCGGCAGCCTGGTCAGTTCGCCACAGGATGTCGAGTAATTCCTGTTGCCGCCACTCCCAATGGGTACCGCGCAGGTTGGCGCGAAACTTCTGCTCCAACTCGACGTCGCTCATCGGGTTGCGGGCGTGGCCGCGGGGGTAGCGCACCTCCGTCTCCACCTGCTGTCCACCACGCATTGTGATGCGCAGACGGTTGGGGATGCCATCCGGGTAGCCGGCGGTGAGGGCGGCGTCGCGCTGGATGGTCGAGCGCGCCAGCAGGCGGGCCACGCGCCCATCGCCTAGCCAGCGGTCGCCAAACTGCTCAGCCGTCACCTCCCCCGCAACGAGGGCGACGGCCACGCAATAGGGGAGACTGTGGTCGGCGGTCTCCCGGCTGGTCGGGTGGAACTTCTCGGGATCGCGGCCGATGATGTCCACGGCCGCGTCGAAGCTATCGACCTCGATGCGCTCGATGGCGTCCACGTCGATTCGTGGGCGCAGTTGGAGCGCGGCGTCGACGGCGCTCTGGGCGTGGTACTCGACCGGCCAGAACTTGACGTAGGTCTGGAGGATCATCCAGTCGTCGCCGGTAACCCCGGCGAAGGGCGGCGGCGCGAACTGGCCGCTCACCTGTTTCCAGAAGCCGAACTCACCCTCGAAGAGCTGCCACGGCCCAGTCATCCCTTCGGCGGCCAGCAGCGCCGCGAACAGGCCGTTGCGGGAGGCGTTGGCAAAGGCGCAGCCCTTCCACATGGAGAGCTCGCCGGCCCGTGTCTGACGCAACGTGACATTGGGGACAGTCGCCAGCGCGAGCGCGTGGCGGAGCTGCTCGGCATTCAGCCCCAGCAGCTTGCCGGAGAGGAGGGAAGTCGAGATCGCGCCGTAGGTCACGTGGTCCCAGCCGCGCGCCCGCAAGCTGGCGGCGTCGCAGAGGCGGCATTGCACTTCGTAGCCGAGGACGATCGCGGCCAGGAGCTGCCGCCCGTTTGCTCCGGCGATCTCTGCCGCCGCCAGCGCCGCCGCGATGTTATCGCTGGGGTGGGCGGGCTCGAGCGAGAGATAGGTGTCGTTGAAGTCGAGGTAGCGGATGAGCACCCCGTTATGGAAAGCAGCCAGCTCGGGGGCCGTAACGGTACGCTCGCCGAAGGCCGTCGCGCCCGGCTCGGCGCGGGTCCGGCGGCACAAGGCGCGGGCCGCCACTCCAGGCGGACAGGCATACGCGGCGGCGGCGACGCCGATGCTGTCGATGAGCCGCCGCTTGGCTTCGTGCAGCGCCCGCTCCGGTAACGCCGCCGGGTCGAGCTCGGCCGTCCAATTCGCCATCTCATAAGCCAGCTCGACCACGGCTATGCCCCTCCATTGAATGCGACCGGGCGAGGCATCCCGTTCTTGGTAGCAATAGGATCAGCCTGCCGGAGGTGGCCGGAGCGCGGGCGTCCCGCCCGCCCGGTCGGTCCCTCTGCAGATCGGGATGGATGATCGGAAGCGCCGCTATAGCTGGCCAGGATAGGGGCGGGCGGGACGCCCGCGCTCCGCGTTGCCGAACTGTTCATTTCCGCATCCCCAGACGGGGCTCCCTGCTACTTTCCGCTGCCCAAATCGTAGCACGCAGTCCCGTCACTCGACCTCCGCGGTCGACGGCAGCCGCGGGCGCAACAGGCGGCGCAGCCCCGGCAGCCGGCGCCAGATGCTGCCGGCGCAATCGGCATAGTTCTCGGTAAACCGGTGCAGCGCCTCCTCCCAACTAAGGTGTTCGCCGGTGAGGCGGCCTTGATCGTCTCGAAAGTTAGCCAGGTGGACGAAAATGTCGGCCATCCGCTCGCTCGGGAAGCACTGGGTCAGGCGCGACTTGCGCAGGGCATAGGTGATGGGCTGGTACACCGTGTAATACCAGTGGCGCGCTGTCTCGTGAAAGTCGGCGCCGGTCGCTAGGAGCGGCAACCGGCCTTTGCCGGCGTGGTCCTCCGCGAACTGGCCGATGATCGCTTCCAGGCGGGGATAGTGGCCGACCCGGCTCACGCCGATGCGCGTCAGCCCGGTGGCGCGCTCGAAGTCCCGCCGCTCGTTGAAGACTTGCGCGCTCTCCTCGTCGCTGACGGGTAGGAACTCGGTTACGATGGCGTCAATATCCGGCTGATTGCGGAGCTTCGCGGCGGCGACGCGGTGGTTGCCATCCAGAACATAGTAGTTGTAGCCGAGCTTATAGACCTCTATGGGCGGGAGCACCTGACCGCGATCGATGGCGTGGACGATCCCCTGGAACCGCTCGTCGTCGCCGCGCCGCTGCGAGCGGACAGGAGGCCGGAAGTCGGGCCCGAGCTCGCGGGCGCGCCCGACACTGCCGACAATGCGGGCGACATCGACGGTGCGCAACCCGAGCGGCTTGGGCGCCATCGCGCCAACACGCTTGGCGTCGTCCTCGAAGCTGCGGACCTGGCCCGCGGCCGGCTCGTCGAACTCATCACTTTGGGCGATGGCCGGGAGCGGGAGTACCAGCACCGGACATGGCGCCAGCCGGAGCACCTCTTCGGCCACCGCGCCGAGGCGGATGCGGGCGACGCCGCCACGCTTGTTGGTAGCCAGTGCCAGCAGGTCGACCCCGGCCGCACCGGCCTCCTCGGCGATAGTGCGCGCGACCGGGCCAAGCGAGACGCGCCGCTCGATGGTGACCGGGACATCGCCCTGGGCGTGGAGGCGAGTCGCGACAGCTTCCAGGTAGCTTTCCGCCTCCAGCTCGTCGCCCGCCAAGGCCTCTGCCTCGCCGGAGTTGAGACCCACCCCCGTCTCGGCCCCGGCTAGCCCGGCGAGCTCCGGCACCGCTCGCGTACCGGGCACGACGCGCAACAGCACGAGGTCGGCAGCAAACGCGTGGACCAGCGCCATGACGTGCGGGAGCGCCAGCTCGCCGAGCGCGGACCCATCGAGGGCGACCATAACGCGGCGGTAGATGGGCTGACGGTTCGTTGCCCTTGGCCCCGTTGTTGCTTCTGCTACCATAAGGAGCATGGTACCCGCCTGACCAGAAGCGGGACTGTGTTGGCGTGCCCTCAGGTGCGCCCGGAAATGAGCGGACGATGGGCGACTGGTGTCCCGGCGTAGACGCCGACTTCGTGTGGGTGGTACCGGGTCTGGCCGTTGGTGGGCAGCCGACTCGTCAACAGATGTACCGGCTGCGCAGCCACGGCATTGATGCACTCTTGTCAGTCCGCTCGGAAGACGACCCCGAGGACGACCCTGCCGTCGCCAAAAGGAACGGCTTGCGCTACCAGCGCGTTGTGGTGGCGGACGGCGTTGCCATCGCACAGGACGCGCTGGACGAGATCGTGGCCTTAGCGGGCGACTGGCGGCGCCAAGGTCTCGGTGTGCTCATCCATTGTCAGGCCGGACGCCGCCGCGGCCCCATCGCCGCGGCAGCGGTGCTGGTGGCGGAAGGGTGGTCCGCCGGCGATGCTCTGCGCCGCGTCACCGTGGTCCGCAAGCAAACGGCGCCGACGCCTGATCAGCTCGCCTCACTCCGACAGTTTGCGCGCCGCCACTGGAGTCGCCGCCTGACTCACGCCATGCACCTGCTGGTCCGCCCGGCGCGGTCTCCACTCCCCCACGCGCCGTCGACGAGGTAGGAGGGGGGAGCAGTCAGTGCTGGCGGGGACGCCGTTGTCCATTCGCGGACGGCGCGCCAACGGCGGGGGCAGGGCGTATGCCATACGCCCCTACCAAATTCCGGCGTGCCTTGTAGGGGCGTATTGCGATACGCCCTGCCCCCGCCGCACCAGCCCAACCCTGCCGACGACCGATAGCGTCGCCACGCGACAAGGTCCGCTCCCCTCTCCCGCTCGGCGGGCGAGGGGCCGGGGGTCAGGGTCCGCCTAAAACGTCTCGTCGGTCGGGGCGCCATCCAGTGCCAGATTGGCGAGCCGGTCGGCTTCGGCGTTGCGCATCCGCTGGACGTGCTCGAAGCGCACGTCACCCAGTTTGGCCGCGGCGAGGCGCACCTGTCCATGCAGTGTCTGGAGGACGGGGTGTTTGACGCGATACTGGCCGGTCATCTGGCGAACGACCAGTTCGCTGTCCATGCGGACCAGCGCATGCCGTGCCTGGCGCGCCGCCAATGCCTCCAGAGCGATCAATAGCGCCCGATACTCAGCCTGATTGTTTGGGAGGTTGCCCAGGCGGCGGCCGATCCGCCGCGCCGGCCGTCCATCGGGTGCATACATGCTGATGCCGGCTGCCGCCGGACCTGGATTGCCGCGCGCCGCGCCGTCTACGTAGACGACCCAGCGTGACGGCGTTGCCTGATCAGTGGCTCCGCCCGGCGCCTGTACCGTCCTTGCCCCGTGATTCATCAGCGCGGCACGTAGAGGAGGCGACCGCAGTTGTCGCATGGGACGAACGCGATACCCGGTCGGGCTCGAGAGAGCGTCGAGGGGGGAATCGTCACGCGACAAACGCCGCAGACATTTCCCTGCACGATTGACACCGCCCGGCCGGCCTTTTGCTGGCGGAGACGGCCATACAGCTCGACTGCTCCGGGTGGGATAGGCGCGAGTCGCTGGGCGCGCTGAGCTTGCGCCGTGGCACTGTCCGCGTCGGTGCGTTGCAGCTCCGCTTGCCAGGCCAGGACCTGGCGGTCCCGCTGCGATTTGGCCTCGGCCACGTCTCGATCCAGGTCCTGCAGCTTCCGCGCGGTCACTTCGACATCCTCCATCGCGGCCAGCAAGCTATCTTCCAGCTCTCGCTGGCGTGCGGCGTGGAGCTCGATCTCGTGCTGTGTGGTCTGCATCGCATGCACGTCGCGAATCTGGCCGCCATAGAGCCGCTGCTCTCGCCGCTGGACCTCCGACGCCTCGGCCGCACTCTCCCCTTCTAGCTGACGCTGGCGCAGCTGATGTTGCTTTAGCGAGGCGGCCACGGCGGCGCGTACCGCCAGCCGTTGGCGCAGGTCGCCGTCGTCGGCAATATGGCTGCGCAAATCGGCGGCCTGTCGCTGCAAGCGGTCCAGCTCGCTATCCACTTGCTGCAAGGCCGCTAAGTTGGCGATGACCGTCACGTGGCGCTCCCTCTCGGCAGTGACCGTCGAAGGGCTGCGCGGGAAGGCGCCCCGCTGCTCGGCTCCGGTCACCTTTGTGATTGTCGCGGAGGGCGCACGGTATTGCAATAGGCCAGGGATGGCTGGGCCTATCACCGGATCGGGCGCCGCGCTCGTACCCGTCCACCAATCGGTTTCGGCTGGGTAAGATGTTGGCGAGGTTTGTGCTAGCGCACGATGTGTAAGGAGCAATTGGAGGGATCAGTAGCGCTCGATGAGCCGGGATGTCGCTTTACCCGTCACCGTATCCCCACCCCTAACTCGCCTCACCCAAACCATTTTGCCGCTGTGCCTATTGCTGGTCGTCCTGGTCCTGCTGGGCGCGGCAACATCGTGGAGTCTCCTGGTGACCGTGCCGCTTTTGTGCCGCGTCGCGCGGCCGCACCTGCGTCGGGATGGCGTCACTGTGGGTGCAGCGTTGATCGTCGGCGGAAGCGCACTGAGCCTGCTGGCAACGACCAACCTAGGGATGTCGCTCACGACCCTGGGCGGCATCACCGGTGCATTTGCCGTCACCGCAACGCTCGCCTGGTGGTGGCGGTCGTCGCGCCGGCTCTCCTGGGGCCTGGGCGCCTTCGTCGTCGTGGCGTGTTGCCTGGTGCTTGTCGGGACCATCCAGGTTGACATCGACTTTGCCAAGCTCAACAGTTTGAGTATCGCCGTCTACGGGTGGTTCCGGCGGTGGCCACATTTGGACAATGTCGGCTTTAGTCAAAACGCCACGGCGGCGCTGATTGTCGCCGTGCTTCCTTTCGCAGTGGCCTTCGCCGTTCGGGCCGGCTCGCTGGCGCGACGCGGTCTCGCGGCGTCGGCGGTGCTCTGGCTGCTGTTCGCCGTGGTGATCACGCTGTCGCGTGGCGCCTACTTCGGCGTGTCGCTGGGGCTGGCGGCGATGATCTGGCTGGCGGGGGGCAAGACGCGCTGGCTCGCTCCGGCGCCACCACTCGCCACGGTAGGGCTACTCCTCCTGGGAGTGACGGGTTACGAGTTTACCCTGACCACGACCCCCACCGGGTGGAGCAGCGCCGATCGCCTGTACATCTGGCACGCGGCCTTGCGCATCCTGGCCGACTTCCCCATCACTGGGCCGGGTAGCGGCGCGTTTCCGCTGCTGTTTCCCTATTACACCTGGCCCAACGACGGCCGCTATATGCCGCATGCGCACAATTTTCTGCTGCAGACCTATCTGGACAGCGGTATTGCCGGGCTCATCGGCCTCGCGGTCATGGGCCTGACCTTCGTCGCCGGAATCCGCCATCTGCTGGGCAAGACATTGCCGGCGGAGTTGCGGATGCTGACGATCGCGGCTGCCGGCAGCGCCGTCGGTATATTCGCCCACGGCAGCGTCGACGCCTATTTCTGGGGTGACGCACGAACCTTCTACGTAGTCTTCGTGCCGCTGGCCGTATTTCTAGCCGTATGGCGGTTGAGCGGCCAGGGTCGCCTGTTTCCCGAGAACCTCCGCCTGCCGCCCTGGCGCTGGCAGTGGCCGCGTGGCCACGCGGTCGCGGCCGGTGCAACCCCGGGCGCGGCGGCACTCCTGGGGATCGGCGCGATGCTCGTCGCTCTGCTGGTAGGTCTAGGTGTGCCGCCATTGACCAGCCTGGCGTTGACGAACTCCGGTAATGTGCTGCGCAGCCACGGCGAGCTGTTACCGGCTGGAGCGCCGTTACAGGCATGGTTCTACCGCGCCGCTCAGTGGAGCTTCCAGCGCGCCGGCCTCATCGACATCAAGAACGGCATTGCCTGGCAAGACCTGGCCGACGTCTACCTCGACGAAGGAGATACCACTGACGCCTCACTCTGCCTCGAGTTGGCGAGCAAGGAGGGCGAACAGGACACGCTCATAGCCCGTGACACCAACCGACTGGATATGCTCGCCATCGCCAGGGCAGGTACGGGGACGCGAGTGACGCACTAGGCGAGGGGGCGATGAGGCGAGGGGGCGATGAGGCGACTGGGGATTGAGAAGCCGGAGGCGATGCGGGATCATCCCGCCCGTTCGACATGCCGAGGTTCCCCTCCCCGGTTCGCCCTTGCGCCTCATCGCCCCCTCGCCTCATCGCCCAGTCTGGCCGCCAGCCCGGCCATGGCCAGCATCGTGGCGATCTGCACCACCGTGCCGTGGACGTAGAGGTCGTCGAGGGAATTATGTACCGACAGCGTGATCAGCATGCCGAGGACGCCGGCGGCGATGGCACGCAAGACGGCGTCACGGGTGCGGTTGACACACGTCCACAGGTGGCGGAACGCCACGAAGAGGAAGATCAGGTACGTACCTAGCCCGACGATGCCGGTCTCGACCGCCTGGTTGAGGTAGTAATCGTGGGCGTGCGCCAGGCCCAGATCCCAGCCGGTCAGCGCGTACTGTGGATACACGGCGCCGTAGTTGCCCATGCCAACGCCGAGCAGCCAGTGATCCGTGAACATGTGCTCCCCGGCGATCCAGTAGGCCAGGCGCTGCGCCGCGGAAAAGGTCGCCGGCGTCGGGTGCAGCACGTCGACGTTGGCAATGGCCAGGGCGGTCGAGATGCGCACCGTCAACGAGGCAGGCAAGAGATGCACGGCATACAGCCAGGCGCCAATTATGACGCAGCCCACACCAAGACCAACCAGCGCGCGCGAGCGGCGCCCACCGCGGTCCAATAGCACCACGGCGGCGACGAACAGCGCCAGCCAGGCGCCACGGGAAAGCGAGGCCAACACGGCAGCGGCGATGGTCGTGGTCGCGAAAAACAGCCAGCGCCCCGCCGGCCGGCGCACGTTGGCGACCAACAGCGCCGCCGCGAGCGGGAGCGCCAGGTTGAGATAGCCGGCGAAGGGATTGGGCTGGTCGAAGGTCCCATAGGCGCGCATGAAGACACCGTGGATGAGGAAGCTGGGCGGCCCCTTGCGCAGCACGAACTGAGCGAGGCCGACCGCCGCTTCGACGGCAGCGCCGGCCACTAGCAGATAGGCCGCGAGGAGCAGCTCGCGGCGCGTGGTGAGCAGGTTGGTCGCCAGGACGTAGGCGAGCAGCAGCTCCACCCACTTGACCAGCTCCTTGAATCCCAGCACCAAGGAGCTCTGGCCAACCGGGGCGGCGATAATAGCCAGAAAGCTGAGCACGATGCCGGTGAGAAACAGCAGTAGGGGCGGCAGTAGGGGCATCGGCCCCAGCCGCTGCTGGCGATTCAGTAACACGCGCAGCAGCCAGCTCAAGAAGGTCAGGCCGAGTAGCAGCTCGGTGCTACTGGCGGGAAAGGGACCGAGACTGAACGAGCGAAGCGACTGAAAGGGAACCGAAGGGATCAGCAGCAAGAGGCCCGCCACCGGCCAGCGCAGGATGACGGCGACGACGAGCGCGCTGGCGATGGCGGCCACGCTGAGGAGCGGATTCTGCGTGGCAATGACGAGGGCAAGGATCGCCACCCCGGCACAAACGGCGAGCGGCGCCACCGGCAGGCGGCCCGAACCGGGAGAGACGGTGACGTGCGACATGCCTGCAGTATAGCCCCAGCTTGAGAGCATCGACGGAGCGTCGCCCCCGTTGGGAATCTTGCACCCATCTGGAGGTAATCTGGTATTTGGCGTCGTGTGCCGTCCACGCCACGGTTCCACCCGGCCACAGCCGGTAAGCTAGGAGCGGCTCCGAGCGGCGGGGCCATGGATGTGAGCCGATGGGAGGCAACCGTGACCTACGTCATTACCGAGACTTGTGTGGACCTGAAGGATGCCTCGTGCGTCGAGGTCTGCCCGGTGAACTGCATCTACAGCACCGACGAGGACCGCATCTATTTCATCAACGCCGACGAGTGCATCGACTGCGGCGCCTGCGAACCCGAGTGTCCCGTGACCGCCATCTTCAGCGAGGACGCGGTCCCCGAGAGCCAGGCCGAGTGGACCAAGATCAACGTGGTCTGGTTCGAGGACAAGGAAGGCACGCGCGAGCTGATCAACGCGCTGAAGCCGCCGGCGTGACCTCACCCCCGGCCCCTCCCCTACGACGGGAGGGGAGCTTCCTGTGATGATATGGCATGCTTGCTGCTCCGCGGGTCGTATGGTGGCTGCACCAATCGACAGAGCAATCAGCTAGCTGGCTGACCGATCCAAGCTCCCCTCCCTTCGTAGGGGAGGGGCCGGGGGTGAGGTTCCCTACGCGTAATGCGCCGTTCGCCGCGCTCCTGAGATGAAGCCCTCCAGGAAATCCTTGCCCATCAGGAAGCCGTCTTCGCGACCGACTGAGTCGTCCTCGTGCTCGATGGAGAGCGGACCGCCGTATTTGATGCTGCGCAGCCGTCCGATGAATGGTCCCCAGGCGATGCTGCCGGAGCCCGGAATGGTGTAGCGCCACCAGCCGCGACCGAGCCAGCCCACCAGTCGCCGTCGTCCCTCCAGAATCTCGCAGTCCTTGGCGTGGACGTAGAAGATGCGCGACGCGTAGCGGCTCACCCCGTCCAGGTAGTCGACGCCCTGCCAGATGAGGTGGGACGGGTCGTAGTTAAGGCCGAAGCTGGCGTTCGATACGGCCTCGAACATCGCGTCGAAGGTATCGAACCCCTGCAAGTTAGTGGCGAACCAGTTCTCCAGCGCAATCTTGACGCCCTTGGAGGCGGCGTACTCGACGATGGGTCCGTACACGTCCGGCACGTCTTCGCGAATCGTCTTCAGTTTGTCTTTGCCGGGCAGCGCCATACCGCCGCCGGCGCAGACGATGTCGATCCCCAGCGCCTGGGCGGCGTCGATGGTGGCCTTGAGGTAGTCATTGGTCTGGCGGCGCTTCCCTAGTTCGGGCTCGAGCTGGTTGGCGTAGTTGGCGATGGCGGTGACGTGGGTGTCGGCAGCGGCGCACGCAGTTTTCAGCTCATCGACCGCCTTGCCTTGCAGGAGCGTTCGCACGTCGCAGTGCCGGCTGCCCGGACCGACGGCTACTTCCAGAGACCGGATCCCCTGCTGGCCGGCCCAACGGACCACGTCGACCAACGGCACCTGCCCAAACGGTGCGGTAAGGATTCCAACTTGCATTGCACGCTACTTTCTGTCTTCTATCTTGCCACGCGCTCCCAACGCTTGCCGGCGCAGGCGCGCTCCACGGCGTCGAGCACTTGCTGCACGCGCAACCCGTCGACAAAGTCGGGATGCACCTCGGCGCCGGCGGCGATGGCTTCCAGGAGGTCACGGACCTCGTGGGTGAAGGTGTGCTCCCAGCCGATGATGTGGCCGGGCGGCCACCAGGCGGCCATGTAGGGGTGGGCCCCGTCCGTGACCATCAGATTGCGAAAACCCTGTTCGGCGGCGGGCTGTTGCAGGTCCAGGAACTCCAGCTCGTTCAGTCGCTCCAGGTTGAAGCGGATGCTGCCCTTATTGCCGTTGATCTCGAAGGTGTTGGCGTTCCTGTTGCCGCCGGCGAAGCGCGACACCTCGAATGTCCCCATCGCGCCGTTGACAAAGCGCGCCACGAAGGCGGCGGCGTCCTCCACCGTCACCTGGCCCTTCTGGCTGCCGCCCGTAGCGCCCAGGCCGGCGTCGGACGCCTGGACCAATGGGCGCTCCTTGATGAAGGTCTCGGCCATGCCGGTGACCTCTTCGAAGTCTCCCACCAGATAACGAGCCAGGTCGATGATGTGGGCTCCCAGATCGCCCATGGGGCCGGAGCCGGCAGCGTTCTTGTCCAGTCGCCAGACCAGCGGAAAGTTGGGGTCCATGATCCAGTCCTGCAGATAGCGGGCGCGGAAATGGTAGATCTGGCCCACCCGTCCCTCGTCGATGAGCTGGCGGGCGTACTTGATTGCGGGGACGCGGCGGTAGTTGAAGGCCACCATGTGGCGCACCCCGGCTTTCTGGACGGCTTCGACCATCCGCTCTGCTTCCCCTACCGTGTTGGCCAGCGGCTTCTCGCAGAAGACGTGCTTGCCCGCCTGCGCCGCGGCGATGGCGATGTCGGCATGCGAATCGCCGGGGGTGACAATGTCGACAAGCTGGATGTCCGGGCTCTTGACCAGCGACTGCCAATCGGTGGCGGCGCGCTGCCAGCCGAGCTGCCGGGCCGCTTGCTCGACGCCCTGCCGGTCACGCCCGCAGATGGCTGTCATCACCGGCACGGCGCCAAGCTCCGGAAAGAAGTGCGCCACCTGACGATAGGCGTTGCTGTGAGACTTGCCCATGAACTTGTACCCGATGAGCGCGACGTTGACCTGCTGTGCCATGCTTAGCTCCTCTCAACTACCGCGTCCCAGCCCATCCTCCCCGTGCCCACCAATCGATAAGCGGGAGCGGGAACCCGGGCGGCCTATGCCGGCGCGACGGCAGGCTCCCGCCGATCCACCCGCACCGGGCGACCACTGGCTGCGGAGCGCCAGGCAGCTTCCGTTAGCTCGATCACGCGCAGTCCGCAGATCGGCGGCGTCTCGATGGGTCGATCGTAGACGATCGCTTCCACCCAGTTGCGATCGGGGTCGGAGCCGGCCGGCATCTCGTCGGGCGACACTTCGCGAGCGTTCTGGTCGCCAAACGCCGCCCAGAACAGCCGCCCCTGGCGAAGGAGGATGGTCGCCTTGCTGCCGGCGAAGGTGATGTCCTCCCACCAGACCGGGAAGTTGCCGATGATGGAGATGGTCCCCTGAGCGCCGTTGGTGAAGCGGACCGCCGCGGCCGTATTGATGTCCACCTCGGAGTCGAAGTTCTTGGAGTAGGCGCTCACCTCTTCGGCCTGGAGGCCGGTGACCCAGAGCAGGATGTCCAGCATGTGGCTGCCCGAGTCGTTGAGCTGGCCGCCACCGGACAGCGTCAGCGACTGCCTCCAGGAGCCCTTGGTCCCCGTGTACCAGTTCTGACCCAGAAAGGCGGTGACGTACTGTACGTCGCCCAGCTCGCCGCCGTCGATCTTCTGCTTCACGAAGCGGAAGGTCCGCTCGAAGTGGCGCTGATAGGAGATGGCAAACTTCTTGCCCGTCGCGGCGATCTTCTTCAGGAGCAGGTGGGCGTGATCGACGGTGCAGACCATCGGCTTCTCGGTAAGCACGTGCATGCCCGCGTCCAGGCTGTCCATCGCCTGCTGAAAATGGGTGGTGTGCGGGCTGTGCAACTGGACGCCGTCGATACCGACTTCCGACCGCAGCATCTCGCGGTGATCGGCAAAGCGGGGAAGCTCCGCCAGCTCGGGAAAGCGCGTCACGATTCGCTCGATGCTGGCCGGGGCCGGATCGCAGAGGGCCACAATCTTGGCTTCCGGCACGTTCGCCAGGCGCTGCACGTGCCAGTGGCTGATGCCGCCACAACCAATGAAGCCGATGCGCACCTGCTGCGTGGATGGTTCGGACAAGACGTCACTCCTTGCCTCGAGACGCCGCGGGCCAGGCCGGCCCACCACGTCTGCTCAAAACAGCGGCTAGTATACGTCCCGGTGGAGCGGCGCTCAAATGGGCCGGCGTCCACCGGCCCCCTATTCCAAACCGGGAATGGGATCAATCACCATGCGGCCGGCGCCAACATCGATGCTCTTCACCACGTCGGCGATGGCGGGTACCAGCACGTCTTTGCCGGCGTGCAACACCACGTAGATGTCGTTCGCCGGGCGCGGCAGTACGTCGCGCACCTCGCCGTAGAGCTCGCCTGAGGTCGTGAACACCTGGAGCCCGACGATCTGGTGGAAGTAGTACCGGCCTTCCGGCAGCGGCACGGCGTCGGCAGTGGCGATATAGAGCGGGCGTCCGCGCAGCTTGTCCGCGTCTTCGGGAGTGTCGACGCCGCCGAGCTTGAGGAGCGCCTCCCGCCGGTGCAGCCGGACGCGCTCCACGCGTATCGGGCGATGGTCGTCGCCTAGGTAGACGGGGCGCTCCGTCAGGCGATCGGGGAACTCGGTTTCCAACATCGCCCGAACCTCGCCCTTGATACCGAACGGGGCGACGACGCGGCCCACGTACAGCCAGGGCGGAGCCGGCATATCGTCAGACGATCTCCAGAATGGCGCGCTTGTGTTCCTTGGCGGCCGCGACCTTCAGCAAGGTGCGCATTGCCCGCGCCACGCGCCCATCCTTGCCGATGATCTTCCCCATGTCGTCCGCGGCCACGCGCAGCTCAAAGATCACCGACGCCTTTCCTTCAACTGTCGTCACGGAGACGTCGTCAGGGTGCTCGACCAGCCCACGAGCCATGTACTCGACCAGCTCCTGCATGGTGGATTCAACGTCGATCGGGCCTTCGTCGGTCCCGGGCCCATTGTCTTGACCTATCGGGCCGGCAGCTTGTGCTTCATCCCTATCCATCGGACCGTCAGCTTCGACTTGCGGCCGCGGTGGCAGTGGCGGTGGCGGGGCTTCCCTCGCCGTGCCACGGCACGTGTACCAAGCGGTGCTCGACGCCCGATTTTGCCAGCAGGCGGGCGACGGCTTCCGTCGGCTGCGCCCCTTTGTTCAGCCAATCCAGCGCGCGGTCGTTCTTGACGTTGACCGTGGCCGGATCGGTCAACGGGTTGTAATAGCCGATGATGTCCACACTACGCCCATCGCGCGGCGTCCGTGCGTCCGCGACGACGATTCGGTAAAACGGGCGCTTGTGCGCCCCCATGCGCGTCAGGCGAATCTTCAGCAACGTCCAGGTCCCTCACGTCAATACTGTCAAGAACAGAGTCGATCCACCGGCCGCGTCATGGTCGGATGTCTCTGCCTGCTTCCACCCTCACAATGCTCATTGAGTAGTATACGCTGAGAGACCTACGGATGCTACCGATCTAGCGGGCGATGCGCTGCAGCTCCACATCGGCGTCGACCATCATGCGGACCAGATCAGGAAAGCGGACCTTCGGCTCCCAGCCGAGCACCTGACGGGCTTTGCCGGCGTCGCCGACCAGGATGTCGACGTCGGCCGGGCGCAACAGGGCGGGGTCGATGGCGACGTAGTCGCGCCAGCTTGGTATGCCGGCGTGGGCGAAGGCGAGCTCGGCGAACTCGGCGACGCTGTGCGTCTCCCCGGTCGCCACGACATAGTCGTCCGGTTGCGGTTGTTGGAGCATGAGCCACATCGCCCGCACGTAATCGCCGGCGAACCCCCAGTCGCGGCGCGAGTCGAGGTTGCCGAGGCTGAGCGTGCGCTGCAGGCCGAGCTTGATCCTGGCCACCCCGTCGCTGATCTTGCGCGTAGAGAACTCCAGGCCGCGGCGCGGCGACTCGTGATTGAAGAGGATGCCCGAGCAGGCGAACAGGCCGTAGCTCTCGCGGTAGTTGACCACGATCCAGTGGCCATAGGCCTTGGCGACGCCGTAGGGGCTGCGCGGGTAGAAGGGGGTCCGCTCGGTCTGGGGGATTTCCTGGACCTTGCCGAACATCTCGCTGCTGGAGGCCTGGTAGAAGCGGATATGCCGGCCGACCTTGCGCAGCGCCTCCAGCATCTTGGTCACTCCTAGCGCCGTGTACTCGCCGGTCAGGACCGGCTGCCGGAACGACGTGGGCACGAACGACTGGGCGGCCAGGTTGTACACTTCGTCCGGCTCAGCGTCCTCTATCGCGTTCACCAGCGAGAGCTGATCCAGGAGGTCACCGTCAACCAGCTTGATGCGGTCGCGCAGATGCCGGATGCGCACGTCGTTCAGCACGCTGCTGCGGCGCACCAGGCCGAAGATGTCGTAGCCCTTCTCCAGCAGGAACTCCGCAAGATAGCTGCCGTCCTGGCCGGTAATCCCCGTGATCAGCGCTCGTGGCATAGCCGTCGCTCCTTCCTGTTCTGGACCTGGCTAAGACCCGTCCTGCTCGCCCCGCTGTCCGACGCGATGGGCGCAGCCTACCCGCGAATGAACTGAAAGTCAATAGGTGTGACAAATATAACTGACAGTAAAACGCCCGGCGAATTGGCGGTCCGGCTGGGCGGCCGGCTCCGCCGCGCGCGACTCGGCCGCCAGCCACCGCTCACGCTGAGGGACGTGGCCGGCGATCGGCTTTCCGTTGCCATGCTGAGCCGGTTGGAACGCGGCGACGTCTTGCCGTCGTTGGAATCATTGGTCTATCTGGCGGAGCGGCTCGGCGTCTCCCCCGCCGAGCTGCTCGATCCGGCGCAGGCCATCGAACGCGCCGACGCGGCGGCGAGCGAACGCGGCCAGGCATTGCTTGACCTCGAGCGCCCCGAGGCAGCGCTGGCAGCCTTCCAGGGAGACAAGGGTCCGGGCCCGTCGGGAGGGTCGGCTCGCTCGCTCGTTGCGCTGGGACGCCTCCGCGATGCCAAGTCTGTGCTCGATGCCATGCCTCCGAACAGCGCGTCCTATCACCACGCGGCTGGGGAGCTCGCGCTGGCCAGTAGGGATCTGCATGCCGCGCTCGAGCACTTTGGGCTGGCGCTGGCGCAGGTCACCGCCGCCCTGGAGCGCGCAGGCGCGCCGTGGGCTGCCGTCACACCGCGGCGTCAGATGGTCGAGCTGCTCTGGCGGCTGGCCCAGGTTCACGAGCAGCGGGGCGACCAGGAGACGGCGGTCGTCACCTATCGCCGTGCTCTGAACGAACTGGCCGGGCTGACCGATCTTACCGAGCTGACGACGCGCCTGCTCAATTCCCTGCCCGCTGGACCAATCGACACCGTCGCATCGCACGTCGCGGCGGCACTGGCCTCGCTAACTGCCTGTGCCCGGCTCGACACCGCCGTGCGCGTGGCGCTGAGCCGGATCGAAGCCATGTTGGGCAGGCGCCGCGAGGCGCTGGCCGTGCTGCAGCCGATCGTTGGCGCGCTCCGTTCAGCCGAGGAGCCGGCGATCGCTTCCGCGCTCAACGCTATCGCAGGCAGCGGCAGGGAGCCTCCTGCGCACGCTGATGATGATCCGGTCGCCGCGCTGGAGCGGCTTGCCCTGGGCTACCGAACGGCGGGGCAGCTCCACGAGGCCGAGCGGTCCTATCGCCAGGCGAGCCTTGCCGCCCTCACCGTCGGCGACAGCAAACGCGCAGCGCGCGCCATTCTACGGGCGGGCCTCATGTGGCTCCGGGCAGGGCAACGTGAACGGGCAATGGCCCTGCTTCAGGAGACAGATGCGCGGCTGTCGGAGATAGACGACGAGGACCCCTCTGTCCCGGAAGATAAAGGAATGTGCTAGACTTTCCGCTTGGGCTAGCGGCAGGATGCTCCTAGCTTGCGTCGCGCTGCTCGTCTCGGCACGAACGGCTTGGTGGACGCGAACGCGTGTTGGAAGGTCGAATTCGCGCCCGTAGCGGTCTTCCCGGCAGCGGTCGGGGCCGGGTCGGGTCGCCAAGCAGGTGCAGGAGCGACAGAGATGCATCCCCTCATTCAGATTATCCAGCAGAAGTACCTCAATCCCAAGGCGGAAAACCTGAGGCCCGGCGACACGGTCCGGGTCCACGTGAAGGTCATCGAGGGGAACCGCGAGCGCATCCAGCCGTTCGAAGGTGTGGTGATGCGCGTGCGCAAGGGCGGTCTGGAGACGGACTTCACGGTGCGACGGATCACGCACGGGGTTGGCGTCGAGCGTACGTTCTTGCTGCACTCTCCCCGACTGGACAAGATCGAGATTCTCCGTCACGGTGAGGTCCGGCGCGCGCAGCTGTACTACCTGCGCGATCGCGTTGGCAAGCGGGCGCGGGTTCGCGAGCTTCGCGCATCGCGAGCACGAGTCGTTGGCGGGACGCCGACGTCGGAGGAGGCTCAAGTCGACAGCGCCGCGCCAGCGGACGGGGCCGAGGAGGCTCCCGCGGAAGCCGTGGCCGTGGAGGGCGGCGAGGGCTAAGGCGTCTGTTTGGCGCGTGCCCGTATGGCGGCTACCAGCTCCTCCGGGCCGATGATCTCCGCCAGGGCGCCGAATCCCTGCGGAGCCTCCTCCCACAGCCAGCTTCGGAGGAGCCAGAAGCCGGGGAGCACTGTCGACTCGTAGCGGCTGTCATCTGAGACCGGAGTCAGTCGAAAGTGTCCGGAGGCGTCGCGCACGTAGAAGTCGGCCCGTTTCCGGCGGGGCCGCGCGTCGATGACCCAGTACTCGCGAACCCCGGCCTCCTCGTACTCGCGGAACTTGTCGCGGCGGTCGCACGAAACGCTGTCTTCCGAAATGGTCTCGAGGACGAGATCGGCCGGCCCATCAAGGTATTTGTCGCCAAGCCGGCTCAGGTGTTCAGTGGCGATAAACATCGCGTCCGGCTCGCGGCCGGACTCACCGGGGATGGCGCGCATGACGTAGGGGGCGCCAATCACCCTGCCCAAACCGCGGAGCTCAACGAAGCTGCGCAATAAGAACATGAGGAACTCGACGACGCGCTGGTGCAGCTCAGTTGCAGACATGAAGATGATTACCTCGCCGTTCACCCATTCGGTCAGGCCGCCCTCGTAGTCCCACGCCAGGTACTCCTCAAACGTCATTCGCAGGGGGCGATGGTCGAGCTGGCCGGCATTCGCGGTTACGATAGGAGCGCTCACTGGGACCTCCTTTGAGGCGAGCGTGGCATCGCGCCAGGGTGTCGGGCACAGTATACGGAATGTACGCATGGCCACAACCATGCCCGTCGGGGCAGGACAATCGAGCCATCCGATCCCCACGACTGACTTTGAGCAGCGCCTGTGGGCCGGCGGCGTGCGCTACGTGGCAGGGGTGGACGAGGTCGGCCGCGGGTCGGCGGTCTCGGCCGTGTTCGCGGCGGCGGTGATCTTGCCGGTCGGCTTTCGTGGCCTCCGCGATGCCCGGGATTCCAAGCTGCTGTCGCCCCGCGAGCGGGCGCGACTAGCCCTGGCGATTACTGACGAGGCAATTGGAGCGGCCCTCGGCGCGGCGTCGATCGCGGAGATCGAGCAATACAACGTGCGCGGCGCCACGGCGCTGGCGATGCTGCGCGCGCTGCGGCGAGTCGGCGTCTGGGAGCACGCGCTCATCGACGGCCTGCCGATGCGCGAGCTCCCCCCTGGCCGCTGTACCGCCATTGTCGACGGGGATGCCTTGTGCCTCTCCGTTGCCTGCGCCTCGATCGTCGCCAAGGAGGCGCGGGACGGGCTGCTGCGTCAGTTGGCAGCGCGCCATCCGGGCTATGGGTGGGAGCACAATGCCGGCTACCTGACGCTCGAACACCGCGAGGCGTTGCGATGCCTGGGCCCCACGCCTCAGCACCGGCCGCGCTTCCTGGCCTCCACGCAGACTGGCAGTTTTCGGTTTGGGCACGCGGCGTGCTATACTGCCCAACTGAAGAGATAGAAGAAACGGTGTTCTACCAAACACGCCCGGAGAGGCGGGAAGGACCAACGAGTGGCGGTCGATACCGAGCAGAAGCGCCAGTTGATCGAGCAGTATCGCATCAACGAGTACGACGTGGGCTCGCCCGACGTGCAGATCGCGATCTTGACGACGCGGATCAATCACCTGGTCGAGCACACCAAGGTACACAAGCACGACTACAGCACCGAACGCGGTTTGCTGCGGATGGTCGGGCGGCGTCGGCGGCTTCTGCGCTACATCAACCGTAAGAATCCGGAACGCTACCGGGAGCTCGTCACCCAACTCGGCCTGCGCGGCTAATCGGGGGAACACCACCCACCCGCAGGAGTTATGTCATTCATGATCCAACGATACGAGCTTGATCTCGCAGGTCGCACGCTTTCCATCGTGACCGGCAAGGTTGCCGGGCAAGCGAACGGCGCAGTCACGGCGCAATATGGCGAGACCATTGTGCTCGCTACCGCGGTTGCCTCCAAGGATCCTCGACCCGGCACCGACTTTTTCCCACTGACCGTCGATTACGAGGAGCGGCTCTACGCCGCCGGCAAGATCCCCGGCAGCCGCTACATGAAGCGGGAGGGCCGGCCGACCGACGAGGGCATCCTGACCTGCCGCCTGATCGACCGCCCGTTGCGTCCGCTCTTCCCGAAGGGCTTCCGCAACGATGTCCAGGTCGTGATCACCACGCTGTCCGCCGACGTCGAGAACCCGCCGGATATCCTGGGCATCGTGGCGGCGTCGGCAGCCGTCTCGATCTCGGACATCCCCTTCGCCGGACCCGTTGGCGCCGTGCGCATGGGCTATGTCAACGAGCAACTCGTCGTCAACCCGACGGAGCAACAGCTCGCGGAAAGCCGCCTCGACCTGACGGTCGCGGGCACCAAGCGGGCCGTGCTGATGGTCGAAGCCGGTGCCGATTCGGTGCCCGAAGCCTTGCTGCTGGACGCGATCAAGCTGGCCCACGCGCGCATCGTCGAGATCTGTGAGCTGCAGGAGCGCCTGGTCGCCACCGCCGGTAAGCCCAAGCGGGAATTCGCCCTCCACTCTATCGCCAAGGAGATCGAGACGGGCGTGGCCGCGGTGCTGCAGGAGCAGAAGTCGAAGCGTATCGCCTTCTCAGATAAGGACGACTACGCCTCGGCCATCAGCGCCTACAAGGCTGCCGCTGTCGCCGCCCTCCCCGAGGCCCTGCCCGCTGAGGTCTCCGAGGCGTTCGAAGGCGCGCTGAAGAAGACGGTGCGCGAGCAGATTCTGACCGACCGGGTGCGGACCGATGGCCGCGGTCCGGAGGAGATCCGCGAGATCACCTGCGAGGTAGGGCTGTTGCCGCGCACGCACGGTTCCGGCCTCTTCACGCGCGGGCAGACGCAGGCGCTGACCATCGCCACGCTCGGCTCCGGCGCCGACGAGCAGGTGCTGCGCACGCTCGGCCCCGAAGAGACCAAGCGCTACATCCACCAGTACAACATGCCCGGCTTCGCCAGCGGCGAGGTCAAGCGGGTCGGCAGCCCCGGACGCCGGGAGATCGGCCATGGGGCGCTGGCCGAGCGCGCGCTGCTGTCGGTCATTCCGCCGCAGGACAAGTTCCCCTACACCATCCGCGTTGTATCGGAGATCCTGTCGTCTAACGGCTCCACGTCCATGGCGTCGGTCTGCGGCAGCACGCTCGCGCTCATGGATGCCGGCGTGCCGATCACGGCGCCGGTGGCCGGCGTGGCGATGGGCCTCATCACCTCCGACGACAACAGTCGCCACGCCGTCCTCACCGACATCCTCGGCGTCGAAGACGCGCTCGGTGACATGGACTTCAAGGTCGCCGGTACGGCCGATGGCGTGACGGCACTGCAGATGGACCTCAAGGCACAGGGGTTGCCTTTCGATATCATGGAAGACGCCCTGGAGCAGGCTCGCAGGGCCCGCCTGTTCATCCTGGACAAGATGCTTGCCGCTATCCCCGCGCCACGGGAGGAGCTGTCGACCTACGCGCCGCGCATCTTCTCGCTGAAGATCAACCCGGAGAAGATCGGGACGGTGATCGGCCCGGGCGGCAAGATGGTCCGCCGGATCCAGGAGGAAACCGGCTCGACCATCGAGATCGAGGACGACGGCACCATCAACATCGCCACCAGCAACGGCGAGGCGGCGGATCGCGCGATGGCGATGATCCGCGGCCTGGTGGAGGAGGTCGAGGTTGGCAAGGAGTACGAGGGCGCCGTCAAGCGCATCATGGATATCGGCGCCTTCGTTGAGATCCTGCCCGGGAAAGAGGGCCTGGTACGGATCAATCAGCTGGCCAACCACTTCGTAGAACGCGTCGAGGACGTGGCGAAGATCGGTGACCGATTGCGCGTCAAGGTGATGGGCATCGACCCACAGGGCCGTATCAACCTGTCGCACAAAGTCACGCTGCCGGACTACGTCGAGCCCGAGGGCGGCGAGCGCAGCGGCCCCCCACGCGGTGATCGCGACGACCGGCCCCGTGGCCGCTTCGGCGGTCCCGCTGGGCGCGGCCCCGACAGCCGCCGCGCGCCCTACGGCGATCGGCCAGGCGGAGACCGACCGGGATACGGCGACCGTGGGGGTCCCGACGAGTATCGCGGGCCTGCGAGCGACCGCGGAGCGCCTCAGCAAGCGCCGGCCGGCTATCGCATGCCGAGCCGCCCGCCCCAGGATCGCCCGTTCGAGGGCCGGCGCGGCGGCGACTCCTATGGCGACCGGCGACGCGACGACGACGAGTGAACCTCTCCCCACTCTCCCTTCGTAGGGTAGGGGGAGAGGTTGACTGACTCGCTGGATGTCCTCCGAGCCATCGCCGCCATCCCAACGGCCCCGCTCCACGAGGCGGCAGTTGCTCGCCACATCGCGGCACACCTGAAGGCAGCCGGGCTCTCGATCCAGCCTGACCCGTATGGCAATCTCCTTGCGCGTATCCACCGCGGCGAGCATGCTCGCCCGCTGGCCCTGGTCGCGCACATGGATCATCCGGGTCTGGAGGTCACCGCGGCGGACGGCAAGGCGCTGCATGCGGATGTGCTCGGAGGGCTGCGCCCCAGCACGCTGGCGCCGGGCGTCCCGCTGCGACTCCACCGCGACGACGGCGCGGCAGGCGGTAGCGTTCAGCGCTATCGTCCAGCGGACGGTGCTCGACGGGCATCCGTCGAGATTCTGGCCGAGGAAGAGTTTCCCAGCGGAGCGTTCGGCACGCTGGACCTACCCAGCTTCGTCCGCGATGGCGACCTGCTCCGGCTGCGTGCTGCCGACGACCTGGCGCAATGCGCCTGCCTCGTGTTGCTGGCGGAGCGGTTGGCCGTCGACGATTCGCCAATGGACGTCACGCTGGTCTTCACTCGAGCCGAAGAAATCGGTTTGGTCGGCGCGACGCTGGTCGCACAAGCTGGATTGCTCGCGCCCGACACGATCGTCGTGTCGCTGGAATGCAGTAAAGAACTGCCGGGCGCGGAGATCGGCGGCGGCCCGGTCATTCGCGTCGGTGATGCCGGACAGGCGTTTCACCCAAATGGCGAAGCGCTGCTGCTGGCGGCGCGCGATCGGCTCATCCAGGCGGCGCGACGGGATGGAATGGCAGCGCCGGCAATCCAGCGCCAACTGATGAGCGGCGGCCGCTGCGAAGCAGGGGCGTTCCAGGCGTTCGGCTACGTGACTGCCGGGATGGTCTTTCCTTTGGGGAACTACCACAATCTCGGCCCCGATGGGCAGGCCGCGCCGGAGTATATCCACACGCACGACTTCCTAGGCGGCATCGAACTGCTCGGTGCTGTCGTTGCCGAGGCGGCGTCACCGCCGCTGGATCGTCGGACCCGGCTCGAAGAAGGTGCGGTGCACTACGAACGACAGTTGGCGGATAGCGCACTGGCTTGGCGCTTGGGTGCGAACGCGGCGCCGGTGAGTAGAAGTCAGCAGTAGCCCAAACTGTCTACTCGCTCTTGACAGATGAGTGTCTGTCAGGCACAGTCTCCTCCACTTTCATTTGGATATGCGGAGACTGTTGACAGTGCCCACGACAGCGCTAACGACTGTGCAACCAGGCGCCCTCGTCCGGGCCAGAGGCCGCGATTGGGTCGTCTTGCCGTCTCAGGAAGCAGAAGTGGTGCGGTTGCGTCCGCTTACTGGCAGCGACGAGGACGCGGTTGGGCTGTTCGTCCCCCTGGAAGGGCGATTCCTTCAGCCCAGCGCGTTTCCACTTCCCAATCCCGAACAGGCAGGCGACGTCGCTGGCGGGCTGCTGTTGTCCGATGCTTCGCGCCTCCGTCTGCGGGATGGCGCGGCTCCGTTCCGGTCACTGGGACACATCGCCGTGACGCCTCGTCCCTATCAGTTCGTGCCATTGATCATGGCGCTGCGTCTCGATCCAGTCCGGCTGCTGATCGCCGACGACGTGGGCGTGGGCAAAACGATCGAAGCGGGCCTCATCGCTCGGGAGCTCCTGGATCGAGGCATCGCACGCCGGATGGCGGTTCTTTGCCCAGCGCACCTGTGCGACCAGTGGGAGAGCGAGCTGCGCGACAAGTTCGGAATCGCCGCCGCTGTGGTCCAGCCATCACGCATCGGACGGCTGGAGAGCGACATGCCCCGGCGTGACCAGAGCATCTACCAGTATTATCGCCATCTGGTCGTAAGCATCGACTTCATCAAGTCGGCTCGCAATCGCGGCTTTTTCCTGCAGAACGTGCCCGATCTGATCATCGTGGACGAAGCACACACGGCGGCGCGACCTCGCGGCGACCCGGGGCGAGGGGAGCAGCAGCGGTACGATCTCTTGCGCGAGCTGGCTTCGCGGCCGGCGTCGAATGGACGCCTGCGCCACCTGCTCCTGGTGACCGCTACGCCGCACAGCGGCATCGAGGAGAGCTTCCGCTCCTTGCTGGGTCTGCTGGATGCTCGATTTGACCTGAACGGCGCCTCGCCGGCGACGCTGGATCGCAAGGCGTTGCTGCCGCACGTGGTGCAGCGTCGGCGGGCCGACCTGGAGCACTGGTTGGGCGCCGAGACGCCTTTCCCCAGCCGTGACGCGCAGGAGCGAACCTATGTGCTCTCCGCGGCCTATGAGCGTCTGTTCCGGCAGGTGCTGGAATTCTGCCGGGAAGCGGTCGGCAGCGGCAGCGGCGTGCGCCGCCATCACCAGCGTGTCCGCCATTGGGCGGCTATCGCCATGCTGCGCTGCTTGCTCTCCAGTCCAGCGGCCGCTGTTGCCGTCCTGGGCGGGCGCGTGCGACGGGGCGAGGGGTCGGAGCAGGTCGAGCTCCCCGACGGCGGCGACGCGGACGCCGTCTACCGCCCCCAGGTGCTTGATCCGCTCGATGAGGAGAACGTCGGCGATTACACGCCGACGGCGCCGGTCGAGGATGCTGAGCCTCACCTGAATGCGTCGGAGCGGCGTCGCCTCACCAGCTTCCTGGGCCATGCCAACGATCTCGCCGGGCCCGAGAACGACGCCAAGTTGCAGGCTGCTGCCGGCGAGGTACGGGAGTTGCTGCGCGATGGTTTCCACCCCATCGTCTTCTGCCGCTTCATCGCCACGGCGAACTACTTGGAAACCTGGCTGCCGGGGCTGCTATCGGGAGTGGCGGGGCTGCAGGTGAGCGCGGTGACAGGGGAGCTCGGCGACGACGAGCGCCGCGAGAAGGTAGCCGAGCTGGCGCGGGAGCCGCGGCGGGTGCTGGTGGCGACCGACTGCCTGAGCGAGGGAATCAACCTACAAGAGCATTTCGACGCCGTCCTGCACTACGATCTCCCCTGGAACCCCAACCGGCTGGAGCAACGGGAAGGTCGCGTCGACCGCTTCGGCCAGCCACGCGACGTGGTGAAGACGATCATCCTCTCCGGCTCCAATAATGAAGTGGACCAGGTGGTGCTGGACGTGCTCGTTCGCAAGGCGCGCGCCATCCGCAACCAGCTCGGCGTGTCCGTCCCGGTCCCCGCGCAATCGGAGCAGGTGATGGAGGCAGTCGTCGAGAACGTGCTGTTGCGCGGCGGCGAAGGGGTGCAGCTTCGCTTGCAGCTGGATTCGCCTCAGGTGAGTCAGTTGCATCAGGCCTGGGACGTCGCCGCCGAACAGGAGCAGCGCCAGCGCGCCTACTTCCGCCAGGAAGGCATCCAGCCCGCTGAAGTCCAGAAGGAGCTGGAGGCGACCGACCCGGTACTGGGAAACGCCGCCGCGGTGCGCACCTTCCTGGCCGATGCGCTCCAGCGCTTCGACGGCGGGCTGCGACCGGTGAAGCCGGCCGGTGTGTATGAGCTGCAGCCGGGGACATTGGCCGGCCGGCTCTCGGCGACGGTGAAAGCGCACTTCCAGTGGCGCGTATGCTTCGAGCAGGTGTCCGGCGATTCCGCGCGCCACCTAGGCCGCGCCCATCCGTTGGTTGCCGCGGTCTGTGACGCCGTGCTGGGTCAGGCGTTGGACGTTTCCTCTACCCACGCCAGCGGTGGGGAGCGCGTGTTTGCCCGCTGCGGCGCCATCTACACCTCGGCCGTGGCCTTGCGGACGGCGGTTGCCTTGCTGCGGCTGCGCTATCTGCTGAAGGAGCAGGGCGAGACGTTCGCCGAGGAGGTCGTCCTGGCCGCTTTCCAGCGGCGCGACGGCAAGCTCCTGTGGCTGGATCCGCCGGAGGGCGCCGGCCGCGAGCTGCTCAGTCGGGCTAGGCCGGTCGCCAACATGGCGCGTGAAGAGCGTGCCGCCAACGTCGCCTGGGCGCTGGAATTCCTCCGTTCCCAGCCCGACTCCTTTGCGCCGGTCGTGGCGGCGCGGGTCCGACAACTGCAGGAGTCGCACGCTCGACTGCGCAGGCTGGTAAAGGCGTCACGGCTGGAGGTGGCGCCCCGCCTACCGCCCGACATCCTCGGCCTGTACGTGCTGGTTCCGAGTGGCGGCGCCAACGGCGCTCCGTCCAGCGGATCGTCCTCTCTCTCGGGGAGAAGTCAGGATGAGGTCTAGGCTATGGCGTACGTCAGCATCGACATCGAGGGTGGCTTCCTGCCCGCCGACCTCATCGACCGGATCGCGTCGGGTCAACAGGTCGAGGGACAGCAGCCGAAGGACTTCGGCCTCGGTCCCAATAGCAGAATCAGCGACGAGGTCCAGGGCGCCTTTTCCGATGTGCGCGCCTTTTGGGATGCCTTTGCGCGCCGTCGCGCCCACTCGAGGGAGAGCCTGACCAGCCTCACCCGCGAAGCATGGATGGTCCCGCTATTGGAGCGGCTCGGTTTCAGCCCCCAGTACCAGCGCGCCGCCGCGCTGATCGACGGCGACAGCTACCTCGTCTCCCATCGCGCCGGCTCCGGCGCGAATGCGCCGCCGATCCACATCGTGGCCATCGACCAGCGGCTCGACCAGCGCGCCGAGGGTGGCCGGCGTAGCCCGCACGCGCTGGTGCAGGAATACCTGAACCGGTCGGACGCCCTCTGGGGTCTCCTCACCAACGGCCAGACCATCCGGCTGCTGCGGCAGTCGGCGCGCATCTCGCGCCCCAGCTACCTCGAGTTCGATCTCCAGGCGATCGTGGAGGGCAACCAGTACAGCGAGTTTGTCCTGCTCTACCGGCTCTTGCACCAGACCCGCTTCCCAGCCGAAAGCGCGGGCGCCCACGACTGCTGGCTGGAGCGCTACTACCTGCAAGGGATCGCCGAAGGCGGCCGCGTGCGCGAGCACCTGCGCGACGGGGTGGAGGCGGCGCTCGACGAGCTGGGCGACGCCTTCCTCGCCCACCCGGACAGCAACGATTTGCGCCAGGCAATACGAAGTCGCACGCTGCCTGATCACGACTATTATCGCGAGCTGCTGCGGCTAATCTACCGGCTCCTCTTCCTCATGGTGATCGAGGAGCGCAGGCTTATATTCCACGAGCCTCACCCGCGCCAATCCATCTACTCCAGCTACTACAGCGTGGCGCGCTTACGGGAGCGGTGCGACCGGCCGTTCGCGGAGGATCACCATTCGGACCTCTGGCAAGGGCTGCTGCAAACCTTTGCGTTGTTCCGCGACGACGAATCGGCCCGGCAGCTGGGACTCTCGGCGCTGGATGGGGAGCTGTTCGGCCCCTTTGCTTGCCGGAACCTGGAAGCGGCCGGTTGCGAGAACGCCAGGTTGCTACGGGCAGTCTTTTGCCTCTCCACATTCGCCGATGGTCGCGTGCGGCGGCGCGTCAACTACGCCGGGCTCGACGTGGAGGAGCTCGGCTCGGTCTATGAGAGCCTGCTGGACTACCGGCCACACGTGGAAATAGAGGCCGAGCCGCGCTTCCAGCTCATTAAGAGCGGCGAGCGCAAGGAGACGGGCTCCTACTACACACCGCCGGAGCTGGTCCACGAGCTGATCGAGAGCGCGCTCGTGCCGGTCATCGAGGAGCGACTAGCCGCGGCCGCCACGCGGGAGGCCAAAGAGGCGGCGCTGCTGGCGCTGCGGGTGTGCGACCCGGCCTCGGGGTCGGGCCACTTCCTGCTGGCGGCGGCTCGCCGCATCGCCCGTGAGCTGGCCAAGGTGCGCATCGGCGAGCAGGAGCCGCCGCCGGACGCCTACCGCGCCGCCGTACGTGAGGTAATCCGCCAGTGCATCTACGCGGTGGACAAGAACCCGCTGGCCGTCGACCTCTGCAAGGTCGCGCTTTGGCTGGAGGGCCACAACGCCGGCTTGCCGCTAAGCTTCCTGGACGCCCACGTCAAGTGCGGCGACAGCCTGGTCGGCGTGTTCGACCTGGCCGTCCTGGATCAGGGCGTCCCCGACGGCGCCTACGCGGCCGTGGCCGGCGACGACAAAGCCGCCGCGGCCTACCTGCTCAAGCGCAATCGCGCCGAGCGCCTCACCGGCCAGACCAGCCTCGACTTCGGCCCGGCCATCACGAGCGTATCCAGCGACCTGGCCGCCCAGTTCGCCATGCTGGGCCTGCTGGAGGAGCGTACCGCCGACCAGGTGCGCGAGAAGCAGGCGCGCTACGAGGCGCTGCGTGGGCGGGCGGATTGGTGGACGGAGCGAGAAGCCTGCGATCTTTGGACCGCGGCGTTCTTCCTACCCAAGCGCAGCCAGGATGCCCGCGGTCAATTCCCCGTTCCCACGACGCTGACGGTGCGCGACCACCTGACGGGCCGGAGCCCGGCCCACGGGTTGCTCGTCGGCCAGACGGTGGCGCTCTCCGAGCAGCTCCCCTTCTTCCACTGGCCGCTAGAGTTCCCCGACGTGGTCGAGCGCGGCGGCTTCGACGTGGTGCTGGGCAACCCGCCCTTCCTCGGGGGGCTGAAGATCAGCGAAGCGTTCGGCGACCACTATCGCGGGTTCGTCAGCGCCCTCTTCCCGCCGGCCGGCATCGCGGACCTCTGTGCCTTCTTCGTCCGGCGGGCTTTCACGCTGCTCCGGACGGGCGGCAACCTCGGTTTGGTTGCCACCAACAGCATCGGCCAGGGCGACACGCGCGAGGCCGGGCTGGCGACGCTGGCGAAGGACAGCGGAGCGATCACGTTCGCCCGGCGCTTCATCAAATGGCCCGGCGTCGCCAACGTGGAGGTAAACCTTGTCGCGGTCCACAAGGGTTCCTGGGCCGGGCCGCTGCTACTGGACGGAGTGCCTGTCGCCGCTGTCTCTTCCCGGCTAGATGACGAGCCGGAGGCGGAGCCGAAATCACTTGCCCAGAACGCAGGCGTGGCCTTCATTGGCTCATACGTACGCGGCATCGGCTTCGTGCTCGAGACATCGGAGGCGCTGGAGTTGCTCATCCTCGACTTGCACAACGGCGACTGCCTCTTCCCCTACCTAAACGGGGAGGACGCGAACTCGCGTGCCGACCAATCGCCCAGCCGTTGGGTGATCAACTTCTTCGACTGGCCGCTAGAGCGAGCGGCACAATATCCGGACCTGCTTCGCATCGTGGAGGAGCGCGTCAAGCCGGAGCGGGGCACGGCTCGGCAGAGCGCAGAGGCGGAAAAATGGTGGCTGTTCGCCCGACTGCGCGGTGAGATGCATCACGCCATCGCCCCACTCCGCCGCGTGCTAGTGCGGAGCGAGGTCAGTGGAATGCACGCCATGACGTTCGTGCCGAATGGCTACGTCTACTCGCACATGCTCATCGTCTTTGCCTTCGACGACGACTATCATTTCGCCCTGCTCCAGTCCAACCCGCACGAGGCGTGGGTGTGGAAACACGCATCGAGCCTTGAATCCCGAAATCGCTACACGCCCAGCGACTGCTTCGACAACTTCCCGTTCCCACAGCAGCCCGACGCCGCCGACCGGGCCGTGGCTGAGCAGGTCGGGGCGGCGTATCACGAGCACCGGCGGCAGGTGATTCTGGCGCGCAATCTGGGTCTGAACTAAGACCTACAACTTGTTCCACAACCGCGATTGCCAGGACGCGGACATCGTCCGGCTGCGGGAGCTGCACGGGGCGATGGACCGCGCCATCCTGGCCTGCTACGGCTGGCCGGACCTGGAGGCGGGCCACGACTTCCACGCCAACGTGCGCGGGCAGCTGCGCTACACCGTCTCGCCAGGGGCCAGTCGCCTGATCTTGCGCCGGCTGCTCGACCTGAATCTGGCGCTCGCCGGCGAGGAGGCGGCGCAGCGGGAGGGCCGGCGTCCAGTTGAGCGAGTGGCAGTCACGCCACCTCCCGCCTCGCCAGTCACCCTGCTGCCGCCTGCGGCCGCTGAGCGTCCCGCAGCGGCCGCTTCGGCTGCCACTGGTCAGGCGGACGTGCCGACTGAGCCAGTTCCACCGCCCCGCTCCCGAGAGTCGGCGCGCGTCACCGGGCCGGATCGCTACCGTCAGGCGGCGGTGCTCGCCTGGTTGGCGGCGCGCGGGCAGGCCGATCAGAACTTTGGACGGGTGAAGCTGGTCAAGGAGCTCTACTTTATCCAGGAGCACCTGGGCCTGGACCTGAAACTTGACTTCATTCGGGAGGCGGCCGGGCCGCTGGATCCCAAGATCTACGAAGTGGAAGGCCTGGCCAGGAAATTCGGCTGGCTAGAGGTGAGCGGCGCTCGCGGCGACTGGGCACATTACCGCTCCGGCAAGACGACGACCGTCGCGGCAACGACCGCGCGCGAGGCGATGGCGGATCGACTTGCTGACGTGAACAGCCTGCTCGCCACCTTCCAATCCTTCAGCACGCTCAAGATGGAACAGTGGGCCACAGTCCATCAGGTCTGGCGGGAGCGCCGGGATGCGGAGCAGGCGCTCAACCGCGATGCTATCGCGTCGGCGGTGCTGGCCTGGAAGCCAAACCGGAACGGTTTTGATATCCGATCAGTCGGTGGCATCGTTGACGAGATGGTGAGGGCCGGATTCATCAGTACGAGCGAGTGATGCTCGCATCCACCGTACCGGCTCTTGCGCTCCGGTCCGTGGCGCTGCTGCGTCGTGTCAGGCGTTTGTTGCAAGAGTGGTACCGCATACGGTACTATGAGAGCGCGGGATGAGCCAGTTTGACAAGCTGGTCGTCAAGCTACGTGCCCGCCCGCCACAAGCGGAGTTTGAGGATGTTCGCAAGGTGCTGGAGCACCACGGCTGGCTACTCGCCCGCAATGAGAGCAGTCACGCCACCTTCGTCAAGGCCGGCGAGCGATTCGTTTTCACGGTCCCGAAGGTCAGCGGCCGGTGGGTCAAGCGCGTGTACATAGACAAGATGTGCGATCTCCTAGGATTGGATGGCTGACATGGCAGTCGCAGCCCGCAAGTCTCTCGAGGAATACCTGGCCCTTGAATATCCACTCAACGTATTCGCCGATCCCGATGGGGGCTACGTGGCCGCGTTTCCCGACCTTCCCGGCTGCCTCACCCAGGGAGATACCCTACAGGAGCTGGCAGGTATGGCTGACGACGCCCGCCGGCTTTGGATCGAGACCGCTTACGAGCACGGCATCGATATTCCCCTTCCTTCTTATCCTGAGGAGCACAGCGGCAAATTTAATGTCAGGGTGTCTCGCTCCTTACACCGCTCGCTGGTAGAAGCGGCGGAACGTCAGGACGTGAGTCTCAACGCGTACGTCGTTTCCCTGCTGGCGCGTGGCGATGCCCAGGCTCGGGTAGAGCACCGGCTCGAGGCCTTGGAAAAGCAGTTGGCCGCCATCAACGATCGGCTGCGCTTCCAGGTCACCGGCGTTCCGGCCGCACCGGCAGGAGTGAGGACTTTATCGGTCATTGCCCAGGGAGAGGTTGTGGCTGCCTGATGGCTGCCACTCCTCCGGAGCCCGGTACGTCAGAACGACAGGAAGTTCCACCCAGGGAATATGCGGCGTTCATCGACCAGATTGAGCTGCGTTCCATCTGGATACAGAACGCCGGCTTGGCCAACCACCACGGGCCTGAGATGCCAGACAAAGGCGTCTTCGATTTCAACAGCAGAGCGCGGTGGGAGCACGATCCCCTGGGGTTCCGCGCCCTGCACACCTACACAGTTACGCTGAAGTCCGCGGATGCCACGCTCGCCGAGCTTGAGGTCACCTTTGCCGTAGATTATGATTCCAAGGAGCCGATGACCGACGCCATCTTCGGCGTATTTGAGGCCGTGAATCTTCCAGTGAATACCTGGCCCTTCCTGCGCGAGTTTGTGGCTTCTACCCTGGGCCGGTTTGGCTGGGCGCCATTCACTATCCCTGCCTTCAAAGTCGGGGCACGACCGGCTCCCCGCCGTCGACGGGGCAAGCAAGGGGGAGACGCCCGCCCGGGTCGGCAGGCACAGGCGCTCGAACGGTCGTGACGACCGGCTCCGAGTCGTCTTCAATAGGGGGTCGCCGGATGGACATATTTGCTCTGCGAGACCGTGTGGTCGGCGAGTACCGCGACTACCTGGAAAGCTTCATCAACATCTACGATCCGGCCATCGAGCAGTTCGTGCGCCAGCGCCTGGAGGCCGGTGATCTCTGGCCGGACGCCGTCTTGCAGCTCAACCCGGCTTTCGTGGACGGTCCCACGCTGCGTGAGCTGGCAGGCGCGGGTGTCATTGCGCGGGAGACTGCCCGACTATTCGGGGAGGAGTTGCGCCTATACCAGCACCAGGCCGAGGCGCTGGAGGCGGCGCAGCGCGGCGAGCACTACGTCGTCAGCACGGGGACGGGCTCCGGCAAGAGTCTGACCTACCTCATCCCCATTGTCGACCGCGTCTTCCGCGATCAGCCGGGCCGCCACTCGGTGCGCGCCATCATCGTCTATCCGATGAATGCGCTGGTCAACAGCCAGTTCGAAGCGCTCACGCGGTTCCGCGAGCGCAACTGGCCCGACTGCCCGCTGCGCTTCGCCCGCTATACGGGCCAGGAGCGAGGCGAAGGGCGCAACCAAATCCTGCGCGACCCACCCCACGTGCTGCTCACCAACTATGTGATGCTCGAGTACATGCTCATCCGCCCGCAGGAGCGCACGCTCCTGCAACTGGCAACTCGGGAGTTGCGCTTCCTGGTGCTGGATGAGCTCCACGTCTATCGCGGTCGCCAGGGGGCGGACGTCGCCATGCTGATGCGCCGCGTCCGCCAACGAGCGGTGTCGGACTCGCTACAGTTCGTCGGGACTTCGGCCACTCTGGCCACGGAGGGGAGTCGTGACCAGCGCCGCCTCCGCATCGCCGAAACCGCGTCTGCGTTGTTCGGCGTGACGATCCCGCCCGCCAACGTGGTCGATGAGTCGTTGCGACGCATGACCACAGTACAAACGCCGAGCACGCGCGGGGAGGTGCGCGCTGCCGTTGAGGCGGCGCCACCGGACCATAGCGCAGGGCTGGTCACGGCTCACCCACTGGCTGCATGGGTTGAGGAGCGCTTCGGGCTGGACATCGAAGATGGTCGCTTGGTCCGCCGCGCGCCTGCTACCTTCGAGAAGGAGCTGGAGCACCTGCAGCGGGAGTCCGGCCTGGGCAAGGGTCTTTGCCGCGACCGCCTCAAGGCGATTCTGGCGGCGGGCAACGAGGCCCGTCGCCACTCCGGCGACCCGGTCTTTGCCTTTCGACTGCATCAATTTCTGGGCTCAGGAAGCAGTGTATTTGCCACCTTGGAGCATGCCGAGTCGCGCCACCTTACCATGGAAGGCCAGTTCGTCGCGCCGGGCAGCGATGAGGGCCCGAGCCGCCTGCTCTATCCACTGGCCTTCTGCCGCGAATGTGGGCAGGAATATTATGTCGTATCCCGAGAGCAGTCGGGCCTTGACCACCTCGACGGGAGCGGGGAGAATCTCGACAACGTCGTTCGGCAAAGGCTCACTCCGCGCTCTCCCGTGCTCGACGCGCCGGACGGTGAGACGGCTGGGCGAGCTGGATTCTTTGCGCTTGACCTCGACGGTATCTGGTCCGAGGAGGACACGCTACCGGAGTACTGGTCGGAAGAGCGCAAGAACGGGGCGCGCCTTCGCGCCGGTTATGCCGGGCACGTCCCGGTTCGTTACTGGGCACGGCCCGATGGGTCGCTACTCAGCGAGGAGACGCCGGGGGCTATCGCCGGCTGGTTCCAGCCGCGCCCGCTTCTGCTCTGCCTCCGCTGCCGTGCCGCCTACGATCTTCGTCAGCGCAGCGACTTCGCCAAACTGTCCACGCTCAGTCAGATCGGGCGATCCACCGCTACCACCACCACCGTCGGCAGCACGGCCATCGCCCTGGACGACGAGGGCGTGGAGCCTGCCGCGCAGAAGGTGCTGAGCTTTACCGACAATCGCCAGGACGCCTCGTTGCAGGCTGGCCATCTCAACGACTTCACGCAAGTCGCGCTCCTGCGCGGCGCGGTCAGACTGGCCATCGACCAGCGCGGCACCCTCACCTTCGCTGGCTTGGGCCAAGCGATCTTCGACGCCATGGCCCTGCGACCGAAGGAGTTCATGCGCGAGCCACGCGACAGCGGGCCTGGTTTCGACAAGGCAGTTGCCGCCATGCGCGACCTGTTGGAGTTCCGTGCCTACGAGGATCTGCGCCGCGCCTGGCGAGTCGCCCAGCCGAATCTGGAACAGTGCGGCCTCCTCAGGATCGACTACGACGGCCTGGCCAAACTAGCGGGAGACGGCGATCTTTGGGCAGGCGTTCCGGCTATCGGCGAGGTCGGGGCGGTTCGGCGCGAATCGGTGCTGGGTGTGCTGCTGGACCATCTGCGCTTTGCGCTAGCCATCGACACCCCCGCGCTGGCCGAAGAGGAGGCCAACAAGCTCAAGCAGCGGACGGCCGAGTGGCTGTGCGACCCGTGGGCGATGGATGAGCAGGAGCGGCCTCGGCTTTCCGGCGTCGCTTTGCTGCCCGGCGTCGCGGAGCCACCGCGCTGGAAGGGAGCCATCCTCCGGCTGGGCCCACTGTCGTCGGTGGGGCGCTATTTGCGCTCACCGCGTACCTGGAATCGCACGGTCCGGCTGGAGGATCCGGAGTTGGAGGCGCTCGTTGGGGCGATCGTCGCCGCGCTGCGTGGTCACATCCTGACAGTGTTGCAGCACGGGGGGGGAGATTTCGGAGTTCAGCTCAAGGCGGGGGCGCTGCGGTGGGTGGCCGGCGACGGCCGGCAGCCCGGACCCGATCCGGTACGTGCCCGTTCGCTCCATCTCCGGAAAACCGAAGTGCAAAGTAGCGACCCCAATCGGTACTTCACACGGCTCTATCAGACCGGCGCGCGACGACTGGCAGGCGTGGTTGGGCGAGAGCACACCGGACAGGTGGCCATGGATGTCCGGATGGAGCGTGAGGAGGATTTCCGCCAGGGCAAGATCAAGGCCCTGTTCTGCTCACCCACGATGGAGTTGGGCGTGGACATCGCCGACCTGTTTGCCGTCCACATGCGCAACGTCCCGCCAACCGCGGCCAACTACGCGCAGCGCAGCGGTCGTGCCGGGCGAGGCGGCCGGGCGGCGCTGGTGTTGACCTTCTGCAGCCAGGGCAACGCTCACGATGAGTATTTCTTCCGGCGCAAGGAGCGGATGATCGCCGGCGCTGTAGCGCCCGCCCGATTCGACCTTAGTAACCGCGAGTTGATCCAGGGGCACCTGCACTCCGTATGGCTGTCCTTGCTGGGGCTAGACCTCGGCCGGTCGATGGCGGAGCTGCTCGATCTGGATGATCCGGCCTTCCCCATCCAGGCGGATAAGGCTGCCCAACTCAACCTTTCCGACGACCGGCAACGCGCGATTAGGGAGGCCTTCCGCATCGTTGCTAACGACGGTGCATCTCTCGCCGGGGCTACCTGGCTCACCGACGAGTGGATCGCCGACACCGTTCGTCAAGCGCCCGCACGTCTCGAGTCCGCCCTGAGGACCTGGCGTGACCTGTATCGCGCAGCCTTGACCCAGCGCGATGCCGCGCGGCGCGTGATCGACCGGCCCCGTGCGCCGTCCGCCGACAGGAAGCGGGCGGAACAGCAGGAACAAGAGGCGAAACGGGAGATCACGCTGCTGCTCAACGAGGGTGAGATTACGGAATCGGACTTCTACCCGTACCGCTATCTTGCCAGCGAGGGGTTCCTGCCCGGCTATAACTTTCCGCGGCTCCCGCTTCGGGTCCTGGTCGCGGCGGGGAAGCAGGCCCAATCGATCGAGCGTCCGCGATTCCTCGGCCTCACCGAATTTGGGCCGCAGAATATCATCTACCACGAGGGCCGCAAGCATCGCGTGGCCTCGTGCATCCTCCCAGTCGGCGGGATCGAGGACCGGCTGATCCGGGCAAGGATCTGTAACAACTGTGGCTGCATCTATCCGGGGGACGCGGCCGCGCGCGACCTTTGCGATCACTGCCGGAGCACGCTAGACGCCGCCACATCGGAGTACCCGCAGCACTTGTTCGACCAGCCATCGGTGCGTGCCGTCCGCACGACGCGGATCACCTCCGATGAGGAGGACCGATCGCGGAGGGGTTACGTTGTCACTACCCACGTTCGCTTTTCCGATTCCCAGAACGTGCAGCGGGCGGAGGTACGAGCGGGGGAGCGGCAGCTTTTGGAAGCCACTTATGCGCCTCAGACCGAGCTTTGGCGCATCAACCATGGATGGCGCGGTGAGGGCCAGGCGGCCGGCTTCGTTCTGGAGCGCGAGTCCGGTCGCTGGGGCAAGAGCAATGATGATCCAGACGACGGCGAGCGCGATCCAGCGGCCAAGCAGCCCCTGACCGGCGTGAAGCCGTACGTGACCGATCGACGCAACGTACTGCTGCTTCGGCCACCAGCCCAGGCCGCCCAAGATCAGGCGTTCATGGTCACACTTGCCTACGCCTTGCAACGGGCGATTCAGTTTGTCTATCAGGTCGAGGAGCAGGAAGTGGCAGTGGAGCTGATCGGGAAAGCCGAGCATCAGCGACTGCTGCTCTGGGAGGCAGCCGAAGGCGGCACCGGTGTGTGGGAGCGACTCTTCAATGACCCCGACTCGGTCCGCGTTATTGCCGAAGAGGCGCTGCGACTCTGCCATTTCGATGCGAATACTGGTGACTCCGATCCCGCTTGGGAGCACCGATGCGCCGCGGCGTGCTACGACTGTCTCCTGAGTTATAGCAACCAGCGCCTACACCGGTATCTCGACCGGCGCCTGATAAAGGACTACCTTTTGGCCCTGAAGGCAGCCGTATTGATGCCGGTCACCGCTGGCCGCGACTACGATGCACACTACAGTTGGCTATTGGAGCGTACTGATCCAGCGTCCGATCTGGAGCGCGAGTTATTGGACTACCTACATGCCCGCCGACTGCGGCTTCCGGACCTGGCCCAGCACCAGCCGGCGCCGGATGTGGCGGTCCAACCCGATTTCTTCTACCAGCGCGACGGCTTGCCGGGCGCCTGCGTGTTCGTGGACGGGCCTCACCACGAGGGCAATCAGCAGCGGGAACGTGACCGGAGCGCTCGCGAAGCTCTCGAGGATCGCGGGTTTCGCGTCGTGGTGGTGCGGTACGACCGGACAATGGATGAGCAAGTCGCCGCTTACCCAGACCTGTTCGGTACGTCCTGAAGCGCTAGCGGCTCCCTCGCCTTCCATGCCGATGACCAGCATGTCCGTCTGGTTGTTGCGGTGCGCGGGGATGTCCTCAACTCCATCAAACACCAGCAAGTTGGCGTTGAGGTCTTCGCCCTGGTAGGACCACATCGGACTATCCCGAAGCTCCGATCGCGCCAGACCAGCCAGATCGATGACCGGATCGGCATCCTTGTCTTGATGCGCCATCAGAGACCCAGGAGCGGCCCCATCCCGAAGACGTAGCCGGGGCTGCCTGCCGCATGCTTGATCGCCAGGAGCACACCAGGCATGAAGGAGCCGCGATTCATCGAATCATGGCGAATAGTCAATACCTCCCCTTGCCCCCCGAACAGCACTTCCTGATGCGCCACCAGTCCCGGCAGGCGGACGCTGTGTACGTGTACCCCCTCGACCTCTCCGCCTCGGGTGCCGGCCAGCGTCCGCTTGGTCACCTCAGTCTCGTTGAAGCGCGCGCCGCGCGCCGCGGCCATTGCCCGGGCGGTAGCCAGCGCGGTGCCGGAGGGCGCATCGGCCTTCTGCTCGTGGTGCAGCTCAATCACCTCCGCCCAAGCAAAGTGCCTGGC
>Ga0207416_1001005_pt1 | contig 41237 bp, 43 predicted proteins | sample PaiPotPPM11metaG_FD_184107 | JGI IMG/M metagenome (GOLD analysis project Ga0207416, IMG submission 184107) | Iron sulfur acid spring bacterial and archeal communities from Banff, Canada, to study Microbial Dark Matter (Phase II) - Paint Pots PPM... ...
GCTGGAGGGCGCAGGGTTGCCGCTGGGCGCGCGGGCGCTGCCGGCTGCACTGGCCGACTTCCGGGCCGACCCGCCCCGGACCCGGGCGATGCTGGATGAACTGGAGCGCAGCGACCTGACGCTGGCGGATCTATACCTGAGGGCTATCTTGGAGGAGGTTCCCATGGCCATGCTGGGAGATATATTGCGGCCTGACATGTTCGACAAGCTCCGCCACCTGGAGGGGTTTCGCGAGTACGAGGCCAAGGTCAAGGCCGAGGGCAAGGCCGAGACTGAGGCCGCCACCCGGGCCAGCGACTTGGCGGAGTTCCTCACCCTCAGGGGCGACAAGCCCACCGAGCACGCGCTCGACACGATCAGCGCCTGCCGCAACCCGGGCCTGCTCGCGACCTGGCTGAAGCGCGCCTACCTGGGGGAGACCTCCGCGCAACTCTTCCCTGAGCCAGAGTTGAGGCAAGCTGACAGCCTCCCCGATGGCCTTTCGCTGCACAGTTCCTAAGCCCGCTCGGAGTCCGGGTTTTCGAGGCCGAATAGTTCTGACAGAACCGCATCGTCGCCGATGCCGTGGATCACGCGGTCGTGAAGGTCTTGGTCAACAACCCGCGGAGGCTCGTCTTCGTTCGGGCCGGGCAGCCGGATCAGCCCGCCGGGATCGGCCGCCTGGCAGATGTACGGGCTGTGGGTTGTAACAATGAACTGCATGTTCGGGAAGTGCGCCTTCAGCCACGTGCCAATCCGGCGCTGCCACGTTACGTGCAGGTGCGCGTCGACCTCGTCAATGAGCACGATGCCAGGGGCGGTGATCATAGGAACGTTGTCGCGCACCTCGAAGTGCAGGTCAGCGTAGCAAGCGTGGACCTGCTTGAGGAGGTCGACGACGAGAGCCGCGATGCTGCGGTAACCGTCATTCATCTCCCGCAACGCGAACCGGCGTCCGCGGCTGATGACCCATAGGCCATCAGAATCGACTTCGGTGATCTCGTAATCGTCGGGCAGCAATCCGTCGGTCAAGACCCGGATCGCGGCTCTGGCGAGTTCGCTTGGCCATTTCTTGCCTTCGAGTGAGCGACCATGGTTATCGATCAGCCATCGCACGCCTTGGGCCAAGGATGCGTCTTCGCAAAAGAGGCTCGCTAGGCGTCCCACCGGCCCAGGCGTGGACATCAGCCGCTCCGTGTCGGCGGAACCTCCGACGAGACTCCGGAATGGGCCGTAGGCAGTGCAGAACCAGCCGATCGGGTCGGGTTGCCATGGAGTGAATACGTACGGATTTGACTCCACCATGACGCTGGCGTCGAAGGTTGCGGAATGGTTCATCACGGGCTGAGAGCCCGGGCGGGGGATCTCTTTGTCCGTGGATGCATCCCAGCTCAGTTCTACACTGAGGTTTCTGACTCGGTTGCTGCCGTCGGTGAGCTGAAAGTCCTCGGGGGCCGCGGTGAGTTGCAATTCGGCGCAGCCCTCGCGCTGCCCAGCCGCCGTCCATGGACGGAAGTCGGGGACCAGGGTGGGTGCTACGAAAGGTCCACCCACGGTGAGAGCAATAGCCCGCAGCAGTGACGTCTTACCCGACCCGTTCCGCCCAGCGAGCACAGTCCAGCCGGCCTGCGACCCGTCGGGCCGCACGAGCGTCAGATCTACATTCCGTCGGCCGCAGAAGCCCCGGATGTTCTCGACCCTGACCCGGGAAATGTACATAGGAGACGCAAGCCTTTCGTACCAAGATAGTCGACCATGCTCGACACCTAGATCCTACTTGCGGGATGAACGTTGCGCGCGCCCCGCGGCGTTCGCCACGCCCAATCGCTAGAAAAGCCTAATCGGCACCGTGTGTCGGCGTTAGTTCGCACACATGTACGGGTAAGTTGATCTCATCGACCCTGTTCCACCCAGGAACTGGCGGGCCGGGGGAATGCACCACCATCTCCCCGGCCCTAGACCATCCATCCAACACAAGTGGAGGACAGTCATGAACGAAAGCATGACCCACCTCGCCCCTAGCGCGCATCCCATCGGCGAGGTGCCGGGCACGGACCGCATCCTCGGCCGCTCGAAGGCCGAGCTTGCCGATGCGGTGACGTGGCTGGCCTGGTACGCGCCGGGGATCTTCACGGCGGTGATGGACTACATGGACACTGTGGACGGTGAACTGATCCCGTCCCACGCATAGCTATTCCCTGCTGAAGCCCCGCGCGCCCAACCCCCGTATGGGCGCGCGGGGCTTCGCGTTTGCCCGGGTACGCCGCCCCGCGTGACACCGATCATAAACAGGAGTTAAATGAGTGCAAGAAGTGATGGAAGGTGGTTAGGCAGGTATGTGATGAAGGTGTCGATGGTGGCAGTGGGGGCGGGACTAGTCGGGCTCGCGGCATGCGGGACGGCTCCGGTCGTCGTGCTGCAGACCCCTGCCGCGCACTCGTCGACACCGGCGGCGGCCACCCCTGCTCCTACGAAGACCGTGGTCAAGTACCGAACGGTCGCCGCCGCCCCGTCCACCGTGACGTCGACGGCCGCGCCTCCCGCTGCCGCTCCCGCCCCGCCGGTGCCTCAGCAGCCAGCCGATCAGAATGTCACCGACCCCTGGGCGGTGGTTTCCGCGTACTACGGCGACATCGAGTCAGGCAACTACGAGCAGGCGTACGCGCTGATCGGGTACGGGGCCACGACCGGGCAGTCCTACCAGCAGTTCGCCTCTGGATTCGCGTGCACCGGGTCGCAGATCGTGTCGGAGAACTGGGATTCCGGCGACCAGGTGAGCTTCAACCTGGCGGCCGGGGACAGTTGTACCGGCGCCACGCAGTATTACACGGGCACCGACACCGTGCAGAACGGAATCATCGTCGCGGCCGACGTGGTGCAGGCCGGCTGACTCACGTTAAGCGAATGGAGGGCCCGGCGTCGTTGGACGCCGGGCCTGTGATGAACGGCGCGGTCAGGCACTACCCTTGCGGACGCCTTCCTCGACCCGGTCGCCGTATTGCTGGTCGACCTGGCGCAGGTAGGCGAAGGCGCGCTGCAGCACCGGCTCGGTGACGCCGTTGCGCAGTTGGGCCACGGTGTTGGCGACCAGCCGGTCGCGGGCGGCGTCGTCCATGACGTTGCGGACCAGGGTGCCGACCTGGCCGAAGTCGTCGTCCTCGGCGTGGGCCTCGAACGCGGTCCGCATGATCTCGCCTTCGGTGTACCAACTCGGAGGGGCGTACCGTTCGGGGTAGGCGCGCGGGCCGCCCTTGGAGTTCGGGAAGTACACCGGGTCGGTCCGGTTCACTACCCGCATCGCCCCGTCCTTGCTGTAGGTGTGGACCGGGGAGACTGGGGCGTTGACCGGGACTTGCGTGTAGTTGACGCCGATCCGGTAGCGGTGGGAGTCGGCGTAGGAGAACATCCGCGCCATCAGCATCCGGTCCGGGCTGGGTCCGATCCCGGGCACCATGTTGGACGGCGCCGGCGCGAACTGCTCCATCTCGGTGTGGTGGTCGACCGGGTTGCGGTCCAGGGTGAACCGTCCGACCTCGATCAGCGGGTAGTCCGCGTGCGGCCAGACCTTGGTCAGGTCGAACGGGTTGTACCGGTAGCCGGGCGCGTCGTCGAACGGCATGACCTGCACGTACATGGTCCAGCTGGGGTGCTCGCCGTGCGCAATCGCCTCGAACAGGTCCCTGGTGTGGTAGTCGTAATCGGACCACACCAGGGCCGCGGCCTGCTCGTCGGTGAAGAACTCGATGCCCTGGTCGGTCTTGAAGTGGTACTTCACCCAGAACCGCTGGCCCCTGGCGTTGATCCACATGTAGGTGTGGCTGGAGTAGCCGTTCATGTGCCGCCAGGTCTTCGGCAGGCCGCGGTCGCCCATCAGCCACACCACTTGGTGCGCGGTCTCGGGCAGCAGGGTCCAGAAGTCCCACTGCATGTCGTTGGACCGCAGGTTGTTGTCCTGGCGGCGTTTCTGGGAGCGGATGAAGTTCTGGAAGTGGATCGGGTCCCGCATGAAGAAGACCGGGGTGTCGTTGCCGACCATGTCGTAGTTGCCCTCGGTCGTGTAGAACTTCAGCGCGAACCCGCGCAGGTCCCGCCACAGGTCGGGGCTGCCTCGCTCCCCGGCCACGGTGGAGAACCTGGCCGTTAGGCGGGTCGTCGTATTCGGCTGGAACAGTGCGGCCTTGGTGTAGGCGCTGACGTCCTTGGTCACTTCGAGCCGGCCGAACGCGCCGCTGCCTTTGGCGTGCGGCTGCCGCTCCGGGATGCGCTCCCGGTTCCACTGGGCCATCTGCTCGATCAGGTAGCTGTCTTGCAGGAGGACCGGGCCGCCCGCACCCACGGTCAGCGAGTACTTATCGCTCTCGACCGGGATGCCGGCATCCGTCGTCTGCACCGGCAGGTTCTCGTCAGTCACGCGATTTCCTCCTTCGAGTGGTGAACCCGTAGGGCGCTGCTGCCCGCTAGGGGAGCTATCTATGCGCGTTCGCTGTCGCGTCCCAATACGAACCCTCAACCCAGACCTAATGAGCTGCCATCGTCCGATCCTGGTGATCTTCGGGTTGGGCTCTACGTGACTTGCCTAGAATTAGGGACATTTCCTCGCAAATTGGGCAGTTAAATGCCTCAACCGTGAGGTATTGACGAAATCGGCTGAGTGTCGTCTTTGGCGTGTCGGGCGGTTGGCCCAGACTTGTGCGACTGGATGACAGCCAGCTTGGAGTCTTGTTCGTGTGGCGCGCGAGGATTGGGGAGCAGTTCGCGCAGCACGTTCTCGCTGAAGCGACGCCCAGTGTGCACCTGGGCATTGATCACTTCCAGTTTCAGCAAGCTGAGCGCAGCATCCAGCTTGCCTTCCAGGCCCGCCTTGACGAGGGCCGAACGCCGCTGAGACTCTTCGCGTGCTACTTCTGCGTCGGACCTCGCCTTAATGCGGGCCACTTTCCTGGCGCTTAGTGCCGCGATGATGCTTGGCAGCGTAGCGCAGAGTCCGGCGATCGCGTTGCCGGCGACGGCTGCCGCCGCTATAACCAGGACAATCACAGTCGGTGCGCTCGGGCCGTGCGTGATCGTCATGGTACCTAGGGCACCTGCGCCGCCGCATCCAAGCGTCCAGCAGGTGCGCTTCACGGCACCACGTTGCGTCTTCGGCAGCCCTTGCATACGACTCATCCTTGGTTCTGGTCCGAGAGTAGTAATGCACGTGCATCCGCAAGGCCATCTGCGCGTGCATCTGTGCTGTCATTATCTCCGTCATTGGCTGCGTGCGCACGTCATTGCAATAAGTGATGGGCGACGGGTGCCCTCTCGGCTTTCGGCGCGCTGGGCGATCAGTGACGTTGCCAATTACCTTAGGACAACTTCTCTAGAGATGAAATAATCTCTCTAGAGAGATTTTCCTTACCTTGGTCGCATCTCCGGCCTGCGTGACTGACCGCGTTGCGGGTACGGTTGGTTCTCTAGAGATGTGAAGGCTGGTGAAGGGATGCGACCGAAGTGACAGTCGCGGAAGGCGAAAGCCGACCGAAGTACTGGCTCATCGCCACGGCTCTCCGGGAGGCAATCGATTCCGGCGAGTACCGACCAGGGGCGCGGTTGCCGGGCGAGAACGACGTCATGCGGGACCACGGCGTTGCCAGAGCAACGGCTCGGCAGGCGCTTGCCCAACTTGTCGCCTGGGGCCTTGCCGAGGCCCGTAAGGGATCCGGGATCTACGTGCGTGACTTCCGGCCCGTCGTCCGTAACGGTATCGCCCGCCTAGGGCAGTCCACGTGGCCAGCTGGCGTCTCGATCTGGGAGACCGAGACGGAGGGGCGGGACCTGGTCGTCGATCAGGTGGAGATCGCTCAGGTTGATGCCCCTGAGCGCATCCGCCTGCTGCTCGCCCTTCCCGACGGCGAGGGAACACTTCTCAGGAGCCGTCGGTATGTCTTGGACGGCAAGCCGGTTCTGCTATCCAGATCATGGCTGCCGGTGCGGATCGCTTCCGGCACTCCCATCGCTCAGCCCGACCCGGGAGTTGGCGGTATTTACGCCCGGCTCGCCGAAGTCGGCCACGCTCCGGCGAGATTCCGGGAAGATCTCCGTTCCCGGATGCCGCGGCCGGAAGAGATCGACCGGCTGGCGATCGCCCCTGGGACGCCGGTCGTTGACATCTGCCGCATCGCCCTCGATGCTGACGGTGCGCCCGTCGAGGTCAACGAGATGACAGCCGACTCAAGCGCCTACGTTTTCCGCTACGAGTTCGACCTCTCCTAGGGTGCTATATCCGTCCTTGGCGGCTATCCGTGCGGGGCCGGGCGGCGTCTGCCCGAATTGTCCGTTTAGGGAGGCGGCGGCTGGTAACCCCGGCAAGCCAGTGGTGCGCGGCTGGTGGGAGCAGACAGCCGTTCGGAATCCTGAATGAAGGCCTTTTAGCCGAACTCGCACGGCAGGTGCTTGATCCCGTTGATGAAGCTCGACAGCAGGTAGTCCGGTTCTCCGGCCACCCGGATGTCCGGCACCCGGGTCAGCAGCTCGCGCAGGATCGCGGTGATCTCCCGCCGGGCCAGGTGCGCGCCCAGGCAGAAGTGCGGCCCGGACGAGCCGAACCCCACGTGCGGGTTGGGGGAGCGGGTGACGTCGAACTCGTCCGCGGTGGGTCCGAACACCGAATCGTCGCGGTTGGCCGCCTGGTACATGAGCAGGAACTTGTCACCGGCGGCGAACGCGTGCCCGTTCATGACCGTGTCCGCGGTCAGCGTGCGGCGCATCCAGATGACGGGGGAGACGTAGCGGACGATCTCCTCGACGGCCGGGCCGATCCGGCCCTCGAAGTCGGCGAGCAGGAGCTCGCGCTGCGCGGGATGCTCGGTGAGCAGCAGCAGCGCGTGCGCGATCGCGTTCCTCGTGGTCTCGTTGCCGGCCACGACCAGCAGGATGAAGAACGAGGCGAGTTCCGCGGCGGTGAGTTGCTCGCCGTCGATGTTCGCGGTCGCCAGCGACGAGACCAGGTCGTCCGCGGGTGATGCCTGCCGCTGCTCGGCCAGGCCGGTGACCAGGCCGGCCAGGTCGCCGCCCGAGGTGAGGATCTGGGTCAGCGCCTCGTTCATGTCCTCGCTAATGAACTCGGGATCCGCGCCGGACAAGATGATGTTGGTGTTGCGCAGCACCATGTCGTAGTGCTCGTCGCCGATGCCCATCACCTGGCAGATGATCTTCAGCGGGAGCCTGGCGGAGACGTGCTGTACGAAGTCGCACGGGCCGGTGGCGAGCAGTTCGTCGACGATGACGCCGGCGGTCTGCTGCACGTCCTCCTCGAACTTCTTGATCATCTTCGGGGTGAACGCGCGGGAGACGATCCGGCGGAGCCGGGCGTGCCGCGGGTCGTCCATGCTGATCATCGAGCCGAAGTACTCGTTGAACTCCACCGGCAGGTCGTAAATGCTCGTGGCCCCGGCGGCGGAGGAGAACAACTGCGGGTTCCTGCTGGCCTCGGCCACGTCGGCGTGCCGGACCAGAGCGTAGTAGCCGCGTTCCTCGGTGCCGAACGGCGACTCGCCCGCGTCGAAGAACGGCGGCGACTCCAGGGCGCGCAGCGTCCGGTAGGCCGCATAACGCCGCGCGGGCGGCTGGGCCCAGAAGGCGTTGTCCGACAGGTTGAGCTCGGGGCTCCAGGTCTGTGAATCGGTCACGGCAGGGTCACCTTCCGAACTGCTTTGTCCGCCTTCTCCATATAGTGCGCCCAGAACGGCGGGGAGGGGAGACGGCAATGCGGGAAAGCCCCGAGACGCGCCGAAGGCCGCGGGCGGGGACAAGTCCCGCCCGCGGCCGTAAGGCAATCGATGAGGCCGGCGTCAGCAGCTGGACACGTAGATGTTCTTCTGCACCGACGGCGAGTTCACGTTCTGCGGGGTGATGGCCACGAGCGGCGTCCCGATGTTCGCCGTGACCGTCTTGCCGGACAGCGCGTCCACCGCCTGCTGGACGCCGTCCTGGCCCTCAAGGTAGGGGCTCTGCGCGACGGCGAGCTGGATCTGGTTCGCCTTGAGGGCCGTGATCTGCTGCGGCTCCGCGTCGAACGTCGCGACCTTCACCTTGCCGGAGTCGCCCGCGTGCTGCACGCCGGTCGCCGCGCCCTGCGCGCTGAGCACGTTGGTCGCGAACACGCCGGTCAGGTTGGGGTGCGCGGTGATGTCGGCCTCGACCTGGCTAGCGGCGGTCGCCGAGCTGTCGTTGTCGTACTGGGTGCCGAGCACGGTGATGTTCGGGTACTTGGCCTTCATCTCCGCGGTGAAGCCGGCGATCCGGGCGTCGGTCGTGCTGATGCCCGGGTTCACGTCGATGATCGCCACGGTGCCCTTGCCGCCCATCTGGGCGGCGAGGCTGTCCGCGGCGAGCTTGCCGCCGCCAGTGTTGTCGCTGGTGATGTGCGATACCGCGATGGACGGGTCGGTCGTCGTGGTGTCGACGAAGACGAGCTTGGTGCCCTCCGCCGAGATCCGCGACAGCTCGGGGTTGAGCGCCTTGGTGTCGGTCGGCGCGACAATCAGGGCGTCCGGCTTGCTAGCGGCGACCGCGTTCAGGATGGGCGCCTGCTCGCTCGCAGAGAAGTCGGTCGGGCCAGTGACGGTCAGGGACACGCCGAGCGCCTTCGCCTCCGCCTGGGCGCCGCACTCCATCGTGACGTAGAAGTCGTCGCTCTTGGTGCCAACGACGAGCTCCAGATTGTAGTTCTTGCCGGCGGCCGCGGGGCTGCTGCTTGAACTGCTCGTTGAACTGCTGCCCGTGCTGGCGCTGCTGGAACTGCTCGAACTGCTCGAGCAGGCGGCCAGGGCTATCGGGATGACCGCCGCCACCGTGATGCCGGCCACCCGTGCGGACTTTCGGTATGACATTCGATCCTCCTGAAGGATTGGGATTCGCATCGTCGCAGGGTCCCTAGAAGCGCTCGCGGAGTCGGCGTCTGATCTGGTCGAGGTAGACGGCGGCGCCGAGCACGATGCCGGTCAGGATGTACTGCAGGTACTGGTTGGCCGGCCAGATGATCAGCCCTGTGGCGAGCAGTACCGGGATGAAGACGCCGAGGAACGTGCCGAGCATCGTGCCGCGCCCGCCGAACAGGCTAGCGCCGCCGATCACGACCGCCGTGATGACCGTCAGGTTGTCGAGCGGGTGGCCGGAGATCGTCGTGGTGCTGAAGTAGGCGAGGTTCAGGATCCCGGCCAGGCCGGACAGCAGCCCGGCCAGCGCGTACACCTTGATCAGGTGCCAGTCGACGTTGATGCCCACCCGAAGCGCGGCCTCCGGGTTGGAGCCGATCGCGTAGGTGTACTCGCCGAACCGCGTGAACGCCAGGATCAGCCCGAACAGCAACGTGGCGAGGAACGAGATGATGATGAGCCACTGCACCCCGGCGAAGCTGCCGGTGCCGATAGAGCTGATGAGGGTGTTCGGCACCGTGGAAAGGTCGTGCCCGCCGGTGATCAGTTCGGACAGTCCTTCGGCGATGCCGAGGCCCATGAGCGTCGCGATGAGCGGCGGGATCTTCAGCTTGGCAACCGCGACGCCTTGGAGAGCGCCGAACGCGCCGCCGGTCGCGAGCGCGATGAGCACGCCGACCCAGATCGTGCCGACGCCGGCGTTGGCGCCGCCGTTGCTCTGGTAATACTCGCCGGCCACGACGCCGCATAGCACGAGGACAAAACCGACCGACAGGTCGATGCCCGCGGTGATGATGACGAACGTCTCGCCGATCGCCATCAGCAGGAACGGCGCCGCGGTCTGCGCGTTCAGCGACAGGTCGCTGATCGTCAGGAACTTACCCGGTTCCTTAACCGTAAAGACCGCCATCATGATGATGAGCGCGCCGAACACCCACGTCTCGCCCGCTGCTAGCGTGCGCCGCAGCAGTCGCGGGCCGCGGGCTACCGGCGCGCGCGACGACGTGTGCGGTGCTTCCTGGCCGGCTGCAGGCCCCGCCATCAGGACTCCTCCGTGGTAAGCGCGCCGGTCATGGCGCCGACCAGTTGCTCGATCGTCGCGTCGGCGGCGACGAACCGCGCGACGCGGCGCCCGAGCCGCAGGACCTCGACCCGATCGGCCACGGCGAGCACCTCGGGCATGTTGTGGCTGATCAGGACCACGGTGATGCCGCGGTCGCGCACCTTTTTGATGTTGTCGAGCACGCGTTCGCGCTGGACGACGCCCAGGGCCGCGGTCGGCTCGTCCATGAAGATGATCCGGCTGGCGTACGAGACGGCCCGCGCCACGGCGACCGACTGGCGCTGGCCGCCGGACAGCGTGCCAACCGGCGCGGTGACGTCGGGCAGTTCGACCCCGAGGTCCGCGAACGCGGCGATCGCCCGGCGGCGCATCTCGGTCTTGTTCAGCACGTGCAGCGGCGGCCACCAGCGGTAGATCTCCCGGCCCAGGTGCAGGTTGGCCGCCGCGTCCAGGTCGGGCGCCAGCGCCAGGTCCTGGTACACGGTCTCGATGCCGTGCGACCTGGCGTCGAGCGGGCTGGAGAAGCTGACCGGCTTGCCGTCGACGAGAACCTGCCCCGAGTCGGGCCTGATCACCCCGGACAGGGTCTTGACCAGGGTGCTCTTTCCCGCGCCGTTGTCACCGATCAGCGCGACGACCTCGCCGGCGTAGGCAGTGAAGTTGGCGCCGTCCAGGGCTTGCACGTTGCCGTAGCGCTTGACCACGTCGCGTGCCTCGAGCAAGGGCTCACTCACGAATGCGCGCCTCCCGCTTCATCGCAGTCTCTGATAACGTTCCCAATCACCATTGCGGATGATTGTTTAGAGCTGTGAGACTGCTGTCAAGGGTACATGGATCACTTAACCGGTTTTTTATATCAATCCTTGACATTGAAGTTCTTCGTTCGGCGGTAACGTTCCCAGAGGTATCCGGCAACTTCCCAAGGTACGGTGTGCTGATGGCGGTCAAACGCCCCACCATGCGCGATGTCGCCGCCGCGGCCGAGGTGGGCCTGATGACGGTGTCCCGGGTAGTCAACGGCGAGCCCGGCGTGCTCCCGGAAACGGCCGCGCGCGTGGAGCGCGCCATCCGGCAGCTCGGGTACCAGCGAAACGACATGGCCCGCCAGCTCCGCCGCAAGGACCAGCTCACCCAGACGATCGGGTTGCTCGTTGACGACCTCGCGAACCCGTTCTTCGCGGCCCTGGCCCGGGCCGTGGAGGACACGGCGAGGCGCCGATCGTTCGTGGTGCTGATCGGCAGCTCCAACGACAGCCTGCGCCGCGAGCGCGAAGTTGTCTCCGCGTTCCTGAGCCGGCGGGTGGACGGGCTGATGATCGTGCCGGTCGCGGGAAGCCACCGGTTCCTGCGGAGCCAGCAGGCGCTGGGCCTGAAGATCGTCTGCGCGGACCGGCCTGCCGACAACCTGGAAGTGGACACCGTGCTGGTGGACAACCGCCACGGAGCGCGCGAAGGGGTCACGCACCTGCTGCGGCAGGGCCACCGCCGGATCGCCTACCTCGGCGACCGCGAGGACATCTGGTCAATGCGGGAGCGCTACGCCGGCTTCACCGATGCCCTCGCTGCCGCGGGGCTGGCGCCAGATCCCGCCCTCGTCCGGCACGGCCTGCGCCATCGCGCGGACGCGGCGAAGGCCGCGGCGGCCATGGTCCGTCAGCCCGCGCCGCCGACCGCGCTATTCGCGAGCAATGACGTGGTCACGATGGGCGTGGTGGACGAGATGTACGGGCCGGCGGACGCAGCCAGAAGCCTGGCGCTGGTCGGCTTCGACGAGTTCGCGTTCGCCGACAAGCTCGACCCGCCGGTCACCGTCGTGGCGCAAGACCCGGTGGCGATGGGCGCGACCTGCGCGCACCTGCTGTTCGCGCGCCTCGACGGCGACACGTCACCGCCCCGGACGGTCATACTGCGCACGCGGCTGGTGGTGCGCGGCTCGGGCGAGATCGCCCCGCCCACCGCCGGATAGCCCCCGGTTGGATCGCTCTGTCGGCGCGGCGAGCGGGTACTATTTCGCCATGAACGCGCTCAGCCTGATGATGCCCCGCTCGCGGGGCCGCTGACGCTGCACGGACGATCGTTTCCGAGGCCCTGTTCACGGGGCCTCGATTCATTTGCGCGGTCGGAGCCCTGGCTACCTGGAGGTTCCGATGACAAGCACCTACATCACCACGACGATCCCGTACGTCAACGCCCGCCCGCACCTGGGGCACGCTCTCGAGTTCGTGCACGCCGACGCGCTCGCCCGCTACCGCAGGAGCGCCGGCGACCAGGTCAGGCTGCAGGCGGGCACCGACGACAACTCGCTTAAGAACGTGCTCGCCGCTGAAGCGGCGGGCGTGGGCGTGCAGGAGTTCGTCGACGCCAACGCCGCCGCGTTCAGCGGCCTCGCCGTCCCGCTCGGCCTCAGCATCGACGACCTGATCCGCACCAGCGGCAACCCGCGGCACCGGGCGGGCGTCGAGCGGTTCTGGCGGGCCTGCGCCGCGCGCGGTGACCTCACGGCGCTCGACTACGCGAGCGGCGGCGAGAACCTCGTCCGCTGGTGGACCGGGGCTGAACGGCGCGTCCACCTGCTCGGCAAGGGGGTGCTCAGGTTCCACGCCGTCTACTGGCCCGCGATGCTGCTGTCCGCCGGGGAAGCCGTGCCCACCGACATCGTCGTGCACGGCTACCTCACCGAGAACGGCCGCAAGATCGCCAAGTCGAGCGGAGCGCCGGGTTCGATAAGCACAGTGGACCCGTACGACCTGGCCGACCGGTACGGGACTGACGCGGTGCGCTGGTGGCTGCTCCGCGAGGTGCCCAAGGGGGCGGACGCCGACTTCACCGCCGGACGGCTCGTCGCCAGGGCCAACGACGAGCTCGCCAACGGCTTCGGCAACCTGGTCAACCGGGTCGTCAGCATGATTCACCAGTACTGCGACGGCCGGGTGCCGCAGCCCGGGGGCGGCGCGTCGGGGGCGCCCGCCGGACTCGACGCGGCCACCCTCGACGAAACCGTCGGCGCCGCTCCCCGCCTGATCGCGGAGGCGCTCGACGACTTCGACTTCCGCCGCGCCACCGAAGCGGTCTGGCGGATCGCCGACGAGGCCAACCGTTACGTCAACCGGGCCCCGCCCGTGGGACCTGGCCGCGGCGGGGGGCACCGAGGAGCTGGCCGCGGTCCTGTCCGCGCTGCTGCGCGCTTGCCGGGCCTTCGGCGTGCACCTGGGGCCGTTCCTGCCCGGCGCCGCGGCCCGCATCACCGCGCAGTGCACGGCGGACCGGGACGGCCGCCTTCCGCCGCCCGCCCCGCTGCTGCCTCGGATTAGCTCGCCTGCCTGACCTGGTACCCGTCGGCCGCGGCCGGCTTGTCCCGGTCGATCGCGGCGAGGAACGCGGTGATCGCGTCCGCGACGGCGCCGGGGGCGCGTCGCGGCAGGTGATGGCCGGCGCCGTCGACGAGCAGCAGCGACGCTTCCGGCAGAGTGGCGGCGAGCCGGTGCGAGGTCTTGACGGGCACGACGCGGTCCCTGGGATCCGCGATCACCAGCACGGGGACCCGGATCGACTCGGCGGCCGCCTCCACGTCCGCGAGCTCGAGCAACAGGGCGCGCTGCTCGACGAGGAAGGAGCGCCAGAGAGGCCAGTCGCTTTCACCTGGCTCTCCCCAGACCTGCACGCTCGCGGACTCGCCCGGGTACAGCGGCCTGCCGTGCCTTCGCCTGAGCCAGGCGAGCCGCGCCCGGGCGATCCAGGGAGTCCAGCGGAAGGCGAGCAGCGAGCTCAGCGTGCCGATTCCCGGCGCCGCGAGCAGCCAGTCCAGGGTGGTGAGGCAGCCGGGCCCGACGCTGGCGAGCAGGACCACCGCCCGCACGCGGTCCGGCGCCATGGACGCCGCCCGCAGCGCGACCCCGCCGCCCCAGGAGTGCCCGACCAGCACCGCGTCCCGGACGTCGCGAGCGTCCAGGTCATCGAGGACGGCCTGGGCGTTGGTCGTGAACCCGCCGGGCGGACGGCTGCTCTGGCCGTATCCGGGCCGGTCGGCCGCCCTCGCGTGCAGCTGCGGCGGGAGCCGCGAGGTCACCGCCTGCCAGTCGGCGGGGGAGCCGGGCTGCCCGTGCAGCAGCACGAGTTCGTGAGCGTCCGGCACCGCCTGCGGGTCGGCCGGGTCGGTCAGGGGGACCGCGGGAAGCGCCGGGAGGGCAGCGGGAGCAGGGAGGGAATGGAGCCGAGCCGGCCTGCGCACGCGGCGCAGCACCAGGACCAGCCATCCCGCGAGTGCGACCAGCCAGAAGCTGACCAGCCGGTAGAGCACCGCCGCGGCCAGGGCCTGGCCGGCGTGCACCCCCGAGGCGACCAGCGAAACGCTGATGGCGCCCTCCGTGATGGCGAGCCCGCCCGGCGTGACGGCCAGGCTCTTGGCGGTGACCCCGGCGGCGTAAACGAGCAGCAGGTCGCGCCACGGGACGTGGCCGCCGACGGCGAGCACGCTCACGGCGAGCACGCCGGCGTCGGTGAGCCAGTTGACCAGCGCGGCACCGGAGGCAAGCGCCCAGCCCGACGCGGGGAGCCGCAGCGCCCCCATCCGCTCGGTCCACGCCCTGACGGTCAGCGCGGGGTCCGCGGCTGGCCGGCGCGCCAGCCTGGTGGCGTGCCGCAGCGCCCAGGCGGCGTACCGCTCGAGGGCGGCGCGCAGCCGCGGCCGGCGCACGGCGGTCGCGGCCGTCGCCACCGCAACGACCGCGAGGACCGCGCCGGGAACGGTGATCGCCGTCGCCAGGGTGTGCCCGGACGCCAGCCCGCCGACGGCCAGGATGATGACCCAGGCGGCCGTGGTGATGACGCCTCCGGCGAGCAGCACCCAGCCGGCCAGCAGGGCGTCGGCGCCGTGCCTGGTGAACCGCCGGAACAGGACGGCCGTGGCCAGTTCGGGGCCGGCGATCGGTACCGTCACCGACACCGCGTTCGCCTCGTAGACGGTGGCCAGCATCGACACGCGGCCGTGGCGGACGCGGCCCGCGGTCAGCAGCCGGCGGAACATCCACGCGAAGGCGGCCATGGATACGGCCTCGAGCACGATGGCCGCGGGAAGCCAGGACCAGCGCAGGTGACTGAGGACCGCGAACGACTCGGCCACCCGGGAACGCTCGGCCACGGCCGTCCCGGCCATGACCGCCGCGGCGACGACGGCGATCGCGGCCGTGGTCTTCTTACCCCGGCGGGCTGGCCGTGCGCTCTCGGTCACCGGTGCTGTCCTCCCCGGTCAGCCTCCGTCGAATATCGCACCCTCAGTGTGCGCGGTTCCCCGGCATCCCGGCTAGTGCCCGATGCCCCCATTTCCCCGTGATTCATCACAAAGCCCACAAGCGTTTCCCCCAGGCTCAGCCGGGGAAGGTATTGCAGTCGCGGCGGGAGTCCGCGCGCCACGACGGGGTGACGCCGTGGCGGGCGAGCAGGCTGTGAAGGACTTCGTGCCCGTCGTCGAGGCACCACTGCTCGGCGGCGAGCCCCGCGGTCCGCGCCGCCGCGACGTTGTCCCGGTTGTCGTCGATGAACAAGATGGCCGAGGGCGCCGCGCCGATCCGCCCGGCGGCCCGGGTGAAGAAGGCCAGTTCGGGCTTGGCGGCGCCCAGCTCACACGAGTAGCAGCTGACGTCGAACAGCGCGTCGTACCCGAGCACCTCGCGCATGTGGGCGGCGCGGTACCGCTCCTGGTTGGTGCCGAGGTGGACGCCGTAGCCGTCGCGGCGCAGCGCGCGGACGACGGCGAGCGACGCCGCCGCGGGCTCCACCCCCAGCCAGACGGCACGGTAGACGTCTTCGACCGGAGCGGTGACGCCGAACTCGGCGATGGTCACCGCGAGGATCGCCAGGTGATCGCCCTGCCCGGCGAGGGTGGGGAGTTCGAGCTCATACGACCGCTGGAGGAACTCCAGCGCCCGCTCGCCGAAGTACGGCTCGGCGGCGGCGATCCAGCCGCCGGGAAGGGTCTGGAGCACCCCGTCCGCGTCGAACATGACATGCCTGATAGACCCCGCTGCCACGATCGAGGCCTCCCCCGCGCCCGCCCTTTATGTCGTTCTTACCCTATACCTGAAGCTGGAGAGAGGAACTGGCCATGACCTTCGAGGGCGAGCCGCGATTCCGGACGGCGGCACCGGACGACGCGCCGGCCATCGCCGCGCTGCACGCCGACAGCTGGCGGCGCCACTACCGCGGAATGTTCTCCGACGCCTTCCTCGACGGTGAGGTCGCCGCCTACCTGCTCCGCAGGTGGACGGCGCGCTTTGCCGCACCCGACCCCCGAGCGCGCACCGTCCTCGCCGAACTGCGGGCCCGTGGCTCCACGTCACCAGGCGCGGCGGGCGACTGGACGCTCGTCGGTATGGCGCACACCGTGCTCGACGACGACCCGGACTGGGGCGCCCTGCTCGACAACCTGCACGTCGCCTACGGGTTGAAGCGGCAGGGCGTCGGCACGCGGCTGATGGGGCTGGCCGCGCGGACCGTGCTTGCCGCGCGTCCAGGATCCGGCCTCTACCTGTGGGTCTTCGAGCAGAACGCCGGCGCCCGGGCCTTTTACGACGCGCGCGGCGGCACGTGCGTGGAAAGCGTGGACGTGCAGCCGCCGGGCGACGACCCGAGCCGCCTCAACGGCCGGCCCAAGGGGCTGCGGTACGCCTGGCCCGATCCCGCCAAGCTACTCAGCGTCCGGCCGTGACCCGTGCGATAGTCTACGACGTCGCGTTCAGCCCGGCGGGCCGCCTGCTCGCCTCGGCGAGCGAGGACAAGACCATCCGCCTCTGGCGCTGAGCCCGCGCGGACTGGCGGGGGAACCGCCGCCTATGGCAACGTGAATGATCATGGATGAACTGAAGGTCGAGGTCGACCCCGCGGAAGCAGGCTTCGCGGCGGACCGGCTGCACCGCCTGGACGACAACTTCGCCCGGTACCTCGAGGCCGGGTTGATCAACGGCTGGCTGCTGGCGGTCAGCAGGCACGGCAAGATCGCCTACGTCGCCCACGGCGGCTACCGGGACAAGGAAGCGGGCCTTGAGGTAACGCCGGGCACGCTGTGGCGCATCTACTCGATGACGAAGCCGATCACGTCGGTTGCCGCGATGATGCTCTACGAGGAAGGTCGGTTCGCGCTGACCGACCCGGTCAGCAAGTTCATCCCCGCCTTCTCCGGCGTCCGGGTGTTCACCGGCGGCAGCGACCAGCGCCCGGTCACCGTCCCCGCGATCGAACCGGTGCGCATCCACCACCTGCTCACCCACACCTCGGGGCTCACCTACGGCTTCCACCGGAACCACCCCGTCGACGCCATGTACCGGGCCGCGGGCTTCGAACTCGGCGACCCACCCAACTTCACGCTCGCGGAGGCATGCGACATCTGGGCGGGGCTCCCGCTGCTCTTCCAGCCGGGCGCCGAATGGAACTACTCGGTCGCCACCGACGTGCTCGGCCGCGTCGTCGAGGTCGCCTCCGGCCAGAGCCTGGACGAGTTCTTCGCGCAGCGGATCTTCGAGCCCCTCGGGATGACCGACACGTCGTTCGGCGCGAAGCAGGACGACCTGCACCGGCTCGCCGCCCTGTACGGCCGCGGCATCGACGGCAAGGCCGCGAGGATGGACGGCCTCGGCGCGGCGGCGCGGAAGAAGCCGGTCATGCTCAGCGGCGGCGGCGGCCTGGTCTCCACGGCGGGCGACTACCACCGCTTCATGCAGATGCTGCTCCCGAGGCCGGACAGCCCGGCGGGCGAACTCGACGGCGAGCGCCTCCTCAGCCCGCGGACCGTCGCCTACATGTCCCGCAACCACCTTCCAGGCAACCTGGACCTGGCGCACTTCGGCCGTCCCCTGAATGCCGAGTCCCCGCAGGTGGGCACCGGCTTCGGCCTCGGCTTCGCGGTGACCATCGACCCGGTGCCCGGCAAGGTCGTCTGCTCGGAAGGCGAGCTGTCCTGGGGCGGCGCCGCCTCGACCGCCTTCTGGCTCGACCCGTCGGAGGAACTCACGGTCAGCTTCTTCACCCAGCTCATGCCGTCGAGCGCCCACCCGATCCGCTCGCAGCTCCGCCAGCTGGTCTACCAGGCCCTTCTGTAACTACTTAGCCTGCGTGGCGGGGAAGGTCAAAGGAACCAGAGCAAGAGACGGAGGTCCGGTGGTGAGTCCCTATCCGCGCCTGGCGCAGGTCGTCCTTGACACCACCGACGCGCGCCGCCTCGCCGAGTTCTACCGCGAGTTCCTCGGTTTTCACTACCGGCCGGGTGATGAGCCGCCCGCACCGGGCGCCGACGACGAGCGGGGCCGTGACTGGCTGGTCCTGCTCACACCCGACGGCGCTCGGGCCCTGGCGTTCCAGCAGGTCGAGCGGCTCAAGGCGACCACGTGGCCGGACGACGACGTCCCCCAGCAGATGCACCTGGACATCATCGTGCCCGACAAGGAGGAACTCGACCGCCAGCACGACCGCGCCCTGCGGCTCGGCGCGACCGTGCGGAACGACCGGTCGGACGACGAGGAAGAGGCGCTCCGCACCTACGCCGACCCGGCGGGTCACCTCTTCGACGTCTTTGTCGGGTCCGCCTAGCGGCCGGCGAGCGAGCGCAGGTGGTCCACCGCGAGGCGGGCGGCGGTGCCGATACCGCCGATCCGGTACCGCTGCGTGACGGTCGTGCGCGCCGACCTCGCGGGCGTGCAGGAAGCCTTCGGCGCCGGCCGCATCGAAAACCGGCTTGATCTCGATGGTCACGGGGTCACCCATTCGGTCCAGGTCGTCACCGCCGCGAGTTCGGCCGGCAGCGGCGTGACTCCGAGCCCGGGTCCGGCGGGCACGTCCAGGTACCCGTCGGCGGACAGCACGAACGGTTCCGTGATGTCTGTCTTGTAGTACCGGTCGGACGCCGAGGTGTCGCCCGGCAGCGTGAACCCGGGCAGCGCCGCGAGCGCGAGGTTGGCCGCGCGGCCGAGCCCCGTCTCGAGCATCCCGCCGCACCAGACGGCGATCCCGTTGGCGAGGCACACGTCGTGGATGCGCCGCGCCTCCAGGTACCCGCCGACCCGGCCGGGCTTGATGTTGACGATCGAGCAGGCGCCGAGCCTGATGGCCGCCGCGGCGGTGCGCGCCGACGTGATCGACTCATCGAGGCAGATCGGCGTCTTGACCAGGCGGGCGAGCTCCGCGTGCCCGAGCACGTCCTCCTCGGGCAGCGGCTGCTCCATCAGCAGCAGGCCGAACTCGTCCAGCTTGGCCAGGTGCCGCGCGTCCTGCAGCGTGTAGGCGGTGTTGGCGTCCACCTGGATCAGCAGGTCGTCGCCGAACCGCTCGCGCACGGCGCGGACAGGCTCGAGGTCCCAGCCCGGCTCGATCTTCAGCTTGATCCTGACGTACCCGGCCGACACGTACCCCTCCACGGATTCGAGCAGCGCGCCGACCGAGTCGTGGATGCCGACCGACACGCCGCAGGGCACCCGGTCCCTGGTCGCGCCGAGCTCCCGTGCGAACGACCGCCCGGCGGCGCGCAGTTCCGCGTCGAGCACCGCCGTCTCGATGACGGCCTTGGACATCCAGTGCCCCTTGAACGGCTCGAGCGCCGGCCCGGCGGCGGCGCCGTCGACGTGATCGAGCGCGAACAGCCTGGGCAGCATGAACCGCTTGAGCACGTCCACCGACGCGTCCACGTACTCCGACGAGTACAGCGGGTCGGACATGGCGACGCACTCGCCCCACCCTTCCGCCTGCCCGTCGAGAACCGCACGCAGCAGCAGGATGTCTCGCGTGGTTTCCACGCCGAACGACGTACGGAACGGCGCGACGAGCGGAATGGAGATCCGCCGCAGCTCAACCCCGGTCAGCTTCATGGTTCGTCCCTTCCCGTGGAAACCACGTACCAGCCGCTTCTAGCGAAGCCCGTCACGCGCCCGCCGACCGTGAGGAGCGGAGAAAGCACGTCGCGGAGCGCCGCCCGCCAGGCCGCTGCCCCGGAGGGGTCGGACAGGCGCATCGCCTCGATGTCGGCGGGCACCCCGACCAGGAAGGTGCGCGCTCCCGACCCGTCCGCCAGCGCCGAACCGATAGCGGGCCGGGGCGCGGGCCGGCCGTCGCCGTCGCCTGCCAGCGCCACCACCGCACCGTGCGAACGCTCGGCGTCGAACGACGCGGGTCGCGGCCGGCCCGCGCTCGCCTCCGCCGCGACGGCCGACCTCAGGTCCCAGTGCACGAGCATCCGGTCGGTCTCGGTGCCTGCGTTGATCACGTCGTCCATCACGCCGTAGAAGTTCCGCAGGTACTCCACCGGCCGCGCGCCGAGCTTGACCAGGTTGAAGTAGGCGTTCCGCCTGATCAGCGGGTCGTAGGTCCACGCGACGAGCCGCACGTCCCTGCGCAGGCACCAGGCCCGCTGGTGCAGCTTCAGCGCGAACCCGACGGACCGGCCGAGCCCAGCGGGCACGACGCCGGCGATGTGGCTGTGCAGCTCCGCGCGGCCCGGCGGCCCGAAGAACCCGACGCAGGCGCCGAGCAGCGCCCCGGTCGCCGCGTCGTAGGCGCCGGAGGCGTAGTTGCCCGCCTTGGTCAGCGCCCGCAGCATGTCGAGCCGGACGGAGGAGCCGCCGCCGTTGGGATCCCAGATCTGGTCGAACAGCCCGACCGCGGCCGCGAGGTCGGCGAGCGACTCGAGCTCCCTGACCGCGACACCCGCCGCCGTGGCCGCGCGGGCGGCGGCCTCGTCGGCGGCCGCGCGGGCGTCGGCGGCCGCGTCAGGCGTCATGCGTTCCCCGCCAGGAGGTCGTCGATCAGCGCGGAATGGTCCAGATGGGGCATGGAGCGATCCTACGATCGACCGATGACCGGTTCCGCGAACGGGAGCTGATCGGGGGACGCGGCGCGCAGGAAGTCGTAGTCGCAGCCGTCCGGTGCCTGCAGGACGTGCGCCCGGTGCAGCACCGGCCAGCCGCGCCGGTCGGCGGCCGCGGGCCGCACCGGCTCGCGGGCGTCGAGCACGCCGGGCGGAACCTCCGCGGACAGCGTGCCCGCGGCCGCGTCCAGCGTGATGACGTCGCCGTCGCGCAGCCGGGAAAGCGGGCCGCCCGCCGCGGACTCCGGCGCGACGTGCAGGACCACGGTGCCGTAGCCGGTGCCGCTCATCCGGCCGTCGGTGACCCGCACCATGTCGGTCACGCCCTGCCGCAGCAGCTTCGCGGGGATGGGGATGTTGCCCCACTCGGGCATGCCGGCCCCGGCGGGCCCGCAGCCGGCCAGCACGAGCACCGAATCGGCGGTGACATCCAGGTCCGGGTCGTCGACCCGGCGGCGCATCTCGTCGTAGGAGTGGAACACCACCGCGGGCCCGCTGTGCCGCAGCAGCGCCCGGCTGGCGGCGGCGGTCTTGATCACGCCGCCGTCCGGCGCGATGTTGCCGCGCACCACCGTGAACGCCGGCAGGTCGGTGACCGGGTCGCGCGGCGGCCGCAGCGGCCAGGCCGGCTCGGCCAGCGCGCCGGACAGCACGTCGAGGACGGCGGGCACGCCGCCCGCCGCGGCCAGGTCCGGCATGAGCCCGGTGCCGGTCGGCGCGATGTCGGCGATCACCGGGGTCCGCGCCGCGATCTCGGCGAAGCGCTCGAGCGGCAGCGACAGGCCGCGCCGGCCCGCGACCGCGCACAGGTGGATGACCGCGTTGGTCGACCCGCCGACGGCGGCGAGCACGCTCATGGCCCGCTCGAACCCCATCCGCGTCAGCAGCGACGACGGCCGCGTGTCCGACCGGACGAGCGAAACGGCCCGCCGGCCCGCTTCCGCGGCGAGCACCGCCTGCGCGGGGTCGCCCGACTGGATGACGGCCGTACCCGGCAGGGTCAGCCCGAGGACCTCGGCCATGATCGCCATGGTCACGGCGGTGCCCATGGTGTTGCACGCGCCGATCCCCGCGCCGAGGCACCCCTCGAGCCTGGCCCACTCGGCGTCGGTCACCCGTCCCGCGCGCCGCTCGTCGAACTTCTGCCAGAGCGCGGTGCCGCTGCCGAGGCGGGCGCCGTCGAGCACCGGCACCGGGCGGAAGCCGCCGGTGACGATCAGCGCGGGGATGTCCGCGGAGGCCAGGGCCATCAGGTAGGCGGGCACGGACTTGTCGCAGTTGCCGAGCGCGACGATCCCGTCGAGCGGCTGCGACCTGATCGTCTCCTCGACCTCGATCGCGAGCAGGTTCCTGTAGAGCATCGCGGTCGGCTTCATCAGGTCTTCCGGCAGCGACATCACCGGGAACTGCAGCGGCAGCCCGCCCGCCTCCCGCACACCGCGCGCGACGGCGGCGGCGAGTTCGGTGAGACCGCGGTCGCACCGGTTCAGGTCGGAGGCGGTGCAGGCGATGCCGATCAGCGGGCGTGGCCCGGGACCGCCGGGGCTGACCGGCCACCTCGATCCGGTCAGCCCGGCGGCGCGCAGCGCCGCCCGGTGGTTGAGCGCGACCTCGTCGTCGCCGCCAAGCCAGGCGGTGCTGCGCAGTTCCGAAACACGGGGCAGTTCGGAAACACGGGGCAGTTGGGAAACACGGGGCAGCTGGTCAGACACTGGTCGTGGCCGGCTCGCTGTCGGCGGGCTCGGTGTAGCGCTCCCGGCGGGTCGAGAAGAACGGCGCCTTGGTCAGCGCCTTGGACAGGAAGCCGAGCGGTACGCCGACGAGGAACAGCACGACGGCGATGATCAGCACGGGGTGCGCGGTAGTCGGGATCGACTTGACGATCACGTACACCAGCGTGCCCGCGCCCACCAGCGGCAGCAGGAACCCGAGCAGGAACTCCTTCACCGACCTGAAGACCACCGAGCGGTAGTACCAGACGCTGTAGACGGAGATCACCACGTAGTACCCGGCGAACAGCAGCCCGCCGGTGGAGTCGATGTAGACGATCGCCGTCTGCAGCGACGTGGACGCCAGGTACAGCCCGAGCGCGAGCACCGGGATAAGGCCCATCACGACCAGCCCGGCGACCGGGGTGCGGAACCGGGGGTGGACCCGCCCGAACACCCTCGGCACCGTTCGGTCCCGGCCGAGCCCGAAGAAGATCCGCGACCCGTCGACGATCTGCGACTGGATCGTCGTGGCGAACGAGGCGATGACCGCGAGCGCGACCAGGTCGGAGAAGGCTTTACCGCGGGCGAGGGTCCCGGCCAGGTACGGCAGCACGTTCGCCGAGTTGGCGGTGATGTCCTTGGCCGGCGCGAGCCCTTGCAGGCACACGAACAGGAAGATCACCCACAGCGTGCAGAACGTGATCGAGATCAGCACGGACCGGCCGGGGTCCCGCTTGTGCCGCTGCTCGTCGCCCAGGTAGATCGGCGCGTCCCAGCCGCCGAGCAGGAACGTCGCGATCACCACGCCAGCGATCAGCCCGGTCGACCCGCCGGGCGCGTGCGACGTGGTGAACCAGGACCAGGTCGGCGCGGTGATCCCCGCCGCGTGGGCGGACAATTCGCGGGTCAGGCCCCAGATCGCCAGCACCAGGATGATCGCGTACTCGCCGGCCACGATCCAGCCCTGGAACCTGATCGTCACCTTGACCCCGATCACCGCGATGGCGACCACGAGCAGGCAGAGCACCGTGGCGACGACCCAGGTGAGCGGCTTGTCGTTCAGCTGGGACGGCGCCACGAGCGAGAGCACCGTGGAGCCGATGAGGGTGATGTTGCCAATGTTGGAGGTCAGCGCGGTCATCAGCACGAGGATGCCGACACCGAACCCGATGACCGGCGAGAGCCCGCGGGCGACCCAGTGCACCGGCGCGCAGGCGTTGGCCTGCCACGTGTTGAGCCGGTGGTAGGCGACCGCGCAGCACAGCATGGCGGCGCCGGCGATGAGCAGCGCCAGCGGCGACGCGAGCCCGGCCGCCCCGATCAGCGCCGCCATGGTCAGCGTGGTCGCCGCCGTCGGCGCGACGTTGGTGATCGAGGCGATCCAGTCGCCCTTGAGACCGACGGATCTCTGCGCGAGACCCGGTGATGACCCTTCAGCCATTGACTTCCAAACCTTTCAGCCCGAACGGGTGGTGGTTACACCAGTCCCGATCACTCGATGACGGGGACGCCGAGACCGGCCGCGCCCGGCTTGGACTGCGGCAGCCCGGGGGACAGGCGCTCAAGCCACTCGAGCGCCACCGCGGCGCGGTGCACCTTCTCGACGCAGTTGGCGGCGGCGACGGCGTCGAGGTGGCGGCCGCTCGGGTAGACGGGCGTCGCGTTGCGCAGCCCGAACTTCGCGTAGAGCGGCGCGCCCGCCGCGACCAGGTCGCCGAGCTCGTTGCCGCGCACGACGCCGCCGAGCGCGTCGGGCGACTCGACGTACAGGTCGATGGGGACGCTCACGGCGGCGCGCATCTCGCCGAGCTCCGCGATCGTCACGTCGGAGGGGACGTTCACCGTGATGCCGCTCCCGCCGAGCCGCTCGAGCAGCGCGAGGGTGAGCGGGTTGGACGGCGCCATCGCGGCGGAGACCTTCCATACGATGCCCTCCGGCAGGTCGCCACGCTCCTGTGCCTTGCGCAGCGCGACGAGCAGCCCGAGGTCGGCGACGAGGAAGGACCTGATGCCCTGCTCGGCCGCGCGCAGCACATCGTCAAGCGCGTAGCCGAGCTGCCTGGTGCCGCGCACCTGGTCGCCGTGCCCGGATCCTTCGGCGGAGCGGGGGTGCGCGCCGGTGCCGTACCGCTCCCGCGGCCCGGCGAACAGGCAGACCTCGACGCCGGCGGCGTGCCCGGCCTGCGCCATGTCGCGCAGCTCGCTCAGCCGCAGCAGCCCGGCGCCGCTGCCCTGGGAGACCCGGTTGACCGTGATGCCCTCGGCCTCGGCGGCATCGAGTACCGCCGCGAGCACGCGGGGGCCCTCGACGCTCGGGATCTCGATGCGGAACGCTGCACCGTCTGGAAAGGACTTGGCTTCCTTCCGGCCGGCTTCTTGCGCTCCGACTCCGAGCTCGCTGAGCAGGGCCGCCACCCACTGCATCGTGTCCGCACTCCTTCGTCGTGGTTCGGCCCCGCCGGTCGCTTCGTTTGGCTGGCCCGAATGAATTTCTCCTGATCCGAATGGTCAGGTGACACACATGACACGACGGCGTATGGTTCGTTGTCAATACATGGAAGTATGTTTTGCTGTGCCGAATGACGATCGGAAATATTACATAGATGGCCGACGATGACCAGCGGTACCGGCTGCAGAGCGTGGACCGCGCGCTCGACGCGCTCGAGGCGCTCGCCGCCGCGGGACAAGGCGGGCTGACGCTGACCGAGGTGGCCGAGGGGCTCTCCGTGTCCAAGTCGACCGCGTTCTCGCTGCTGTACACGCTCACGGCCCGCGGCTACGCCGCGGAGTCGGGCGACCGCCGCAGCCGCAGGTACCGGCTCGGCATGTCGCTGGCCAAGCTCGGCGACGCGGCCGAGCACCAGGCGCCGCTGATGAGCCTCGCGATGCCGGTGCTCCAGACCGTGACCGACTCGACGGGGCTGACCTCGCGCCTCGTCGTGCCCGACGGGCCGTACGCGGTCGCGGTCGCCCGGGTGGACGCGCCCGGCACGGTCAGGTTCGCCTCCTACCTCGGCTCGCGGGAGTTCCCGCACTGCACGTCCGCCGGCAAGGCGCTGCTCGCCGCCCTGCCGCCGGACCAGGCGCGCTCCCTGGCCGTCACGACCGGGCTGCCCGCGCGGACGCCGCGCACGATCACCGACCCGGACGCCCTGGCCCGCGACCTGGAACTGACCGCGGAGCGCGGCTTCGCGATCGACGACGAGGAGGACTGCGAGGGGGTGTTCTGCGTCGGGTCGGCGGTTTACGATCGGGGCGGGGCGTGTGTGGCGGCCGTGAGTGGCACTGGTTTGAAATTGAATCGGTCTGCGTGGCAGATCGCGGATCTTGGTATGGCTATTCGCGATGCGGCTGATTCATTGACATCCGCCCTCGGCGGGCCTTTGTTTGCTGAGCGTCGCGCTGGGCTTGGGGGAGTCCCGCGTGTCTCTCAGTCGGCGGAAGGAGCGTCGTGAACGACTATCGGGCGCTTGTCATAGCGAAACCTGGCTCTATTCAGTTGGAATCAACCCCGGCGCTGGTCCCTGGTTACGGCTCTGTTATTGCTGCTCCGGCGTTTGTTGGCGTTTGCGGGACCGATCTTGAGCTGCTCGACGGAGTTGTCGACCCGGCTTATGTGCGATATCCGCTTGTTCCTGGGCATGAGTGGGCCGGTGTCATCGAGTCGGTGGGGCCTGGTGTTTCTGGGCTTGAGCCGGGCCAGGTGGTTATTTCTGAAGGGATTATTCCTGACCGGGTCTGTGCGCAGTGTGTGCGGGGGGAGACTAATCTGTGTGCTGTTTATGATGAGATCGGGTTTACCCGGGCCGGGGCCGCCGCCTCTCAATTGCTTTTGCCTGCGCAAGTCGTGCATCCGCTTCCTTTTGAGGTTGACCTGGCTGAGGCGGCGTTGGCTGAGCCGGCGGCTGTCGCCTGGCGGGGGATTTCGCGGGTGCGGCCGGTTCCCGGTGAGCGGTTCGCCGTCGTAGGGGACGGGACCGTGGGGCTTATCGCCGCGCATTTGCTTGGGTTGTTCTCGCCTTCCGCGGTGGTGGTCGTGGGGCAACGGGCGGAGCAGGCGGGGCTCGCTTTCGAGCTTGGCGCCACCCGGTTCGAACTGGCGGGGTCCGCCGACCTCGAGGGGCGGTTCGACCTCGTGGTCGAGGCGGCGGGGACGCCGGGAGCGGTGGAGAGCGCGTTCCGGCTGGCGCGCCGCGGCGGGCGGATCCTGCTGCTCGGGCTCGCGGGAAACGGCGTGACGGCGGCGCTGCCGGTCGACGACGTGGTGAACAATGACCTGGTGATCACCGCAAGCTTCGGCTACACCACGGCCGCCTGGGCGGACGTGACCGGGCTGCTCGGCTCGGGCAGGCTCCGCCTCGGCCCGCTGATCACGCACCGCTTCCCGCTTGACTCCTACGCCGACGCCTACGCGACTCTGCGCCACAGCACGGGCTCACAAGGCACGGGCTCACAAGGCACGGGCTCACAAGGCACGGGGCCGCGCGGCAAGGTCCTCATCGAGGTGAACGCCCCATGATCAGGCGGCTGACCGCCGACGTCGCCGTGCCGAGCCAGTGCTACCTGGCGGAAGGCCCCGTCTGGGACCAGCGCGCGGCGCTGCTGCGCTGGGTGGACATCAACCCGGGCCATGTCCACGCGTTCGACCCGGCCGCCGGCGCGCACACCAGGTTCGCGGCCGCGGGCGCCGACGGCCCCGCCGTCCCGCGCGACGACGCCGTTCCGGTCGGCGCTATCGGCCTGACCACGAGCGGCGGGTTCGTCCTCGCCCTGGTGGACGGCTTCGCGCTCGGCCCGGCCGAGCCGGGTCCCGCCGCACCGGGGTCCAGCGGCCGTTACCCGCTCAGCCGGATCGAAGGGTTCCGCGTCGACGCGTCCGTCGTCCGCTTCAACGACGGCAAGCCGTCGCCGTGGGGCGACTTCTGGGCGGGCACCATGCCGTGGAAGGAAGACGGGCCGCGCTGCGCGCTCTACCGCCTCACCCCGGAGGGCCGGGTGACCGAGTTGTTCGGCGGCGTCGGCCTGTCCAACGGCCTCGACTGGTCAGGCGACCGCGGCGCCTTCTACTACGCGGACAGCCGCAGCGGCGGCGTCGACGTCTTCGCCACCGACCCGGACACCGGCGCGCTCGGCGAGCGGCGCCGCTTCGTCTCCGTGGACGCGGGCATACCCGATGGCCTGACCCTCGACGCGGACGGCTGCCTGTGGCTCGCCGTCTTCGGCACGGGGGAGGTCCGCCGCTACACGCCGGACGGCGACCTCGACACCGTCGTCCGCCTGCCGGTGGACCAGCCCACCTCCATGGCCTTCGGCGGCGACGACCTCGCGACCCTCTACATCACCACCGCGCGCGAGGCCCTCACCCCGGAGGAGGTGGCCGCCCAGCCGCACGCGGGTGACATCTTCGCCTGCACCACCGGCGCGCCGGGCCGCCCGCCGAACCGCTTCGCGCGCTAACTCGCCGCCTTCCCCGCTGACGCGCCTGGGGGATCGCGGCCAGGAAGATTCCGTTCGGGCGATGTCGATTGCGGGGAACTCCGTTCGTGACAATCATGAAGTGCCGGCTGGGAAGCCGGCCACGACGGAGGGATCGACCCATGAAGCAGTACCTGCTTGCCGTGCACATGATCGAGGGACAGGCGCTGCCGCCGGACGAGGAGATGCAGCGCACCTACCAGGCGGTCGACGCGTTCAACCGCGAGCTGATGGCGGCGGGCAACTGGGTGTTCGCCGGGGGCCTGCTCCCGCCGGACACCGCCACGGTCGTCCGGGCGCAGGGCGGGAGAGTCGTCACCACCGACGGACCGTTCGCCGAGAGCAAGGAACAGATCGGCGGCTTCTGGGTGATCAAGGCCGCGGACCTTGACGTGGCGCTTGAGATCGCCCGCGGCGCCTCGGAGGCGTGCGGCGGCCCGGTCGAGGTGCGCCCGTTCGCCGACAACCCGGGCGCCGAGTAGCGGATGCCCGGATCGGATGCGCTCGCGCGGACCTTCCGCGAGAGCTCCGGCCGCGCGGTGGCCACCCTGGTCCGCGTCTTCGGCGACATCGACCTCGCCGAGGACGCGGTCCAGGAGGCCTTCGCGGTCGCCGCGGAGCGCTGGGCGTCCGACGGCGTCCCGCCGAACCCGGGCGGCTGGATCGTCACGACCGCCAGGAACAAGGCGCTCGACCGGCTGCGCCGCGAGTCGACGCGGTCTGGCCGCGAGACGGCGGCCGTGTCCCTCATCGGCGAACCAGAACCAGAACCGGAGGTGGGACCGGTGGCGGACGACCAGCTGCGCCTCGTCTTCACCTGCTGCCACCCGGCACTCGCGCAGGAGGCGCGGATCGCGCTCACGTTGCGGCTGATCGCCGGCCTGCAGACCCCGGAAATCGCCCGGGCTTTCCTCGTCCCCGAGGCGACGATCGCCCAGCGCCTGGTCCGCGCCAAGCGCAAGATCAAGGACGCGGGGATCCCGTACCGCATACCGCGCGACCACGAGCTGCCTGAGCGCCTCCCCGACGTGCTCGCGGTCATCTACTTCGTATTCAACGAGGGCTACACCGCGTCGGCGGGCGACGACCTGACCAGGCAGGACCTGAGCGCCGAGGCGATCCGCCTCGCCCGGCTGCTGCACACGCTGATGCCGGACGAGCCGGAGGTCAGCGGACTGCTCGCCCTCCTGCTGCTCACCGAGTCGCGCCGCGCCGCGCGGACGACGCGAGAAGGCGGCTTGGTCCTGCTCGCCGATCAGGACCGCACCCGCTGGGACGCCGCGTTGATCGCGGAAGGCCAGCTCATCGTCCGCGAGTGCCTGCGCAGGAACCAGCCGGGCGCCTACCAGATCCAGGCGGCGATCGCGGCGGTGCACAGCGACGCGCCCCAGGCGGCGCGCACCGACTGGCGGCAGATCCTGGCGCTCTACGACCAGCTGGCCGCCATCGCCGCGACCCCCGTCGTGGCCCTGAACCGCGCCATCGCCCTGGCCGAGGTGGCGGGCCCCGCCGCGGCACTGGACGCGGTCGACGCGCTGCCGCTGGTCGGCTACCACCTCTACCACGCCACCCGCGCCGACCTGCTCCGCCGGCTGAACCGCACCGCCGAGTCGGCCGCCGCCTACGACCGGGCCATCGCCCGGGCGGAAAACGCTGCGGAACGCGAGTTCCTCAAAGCCCGCCGCCAGGCGCTAGCGAGTAAGTGACCAGGGTCTGGTCCGGCTGGTCGGCGACCTGCAGGACCGCGTGAGAGTACTCGACGGGGCCGAGCCGGGGATGGCGGAGCTTCTTTGAGCCGCTGCCCCTGGCGGTCACGTCGTGGCGCGGCCACCAGTCCCTGACGTGCTCGCTGTCGCGCTGGAGCTCGGCGATGAGGGCGCTCACGTCGGGGTCGTCCGGGTACCGGGCGGCGGACAGCCGGAAGCGGCCCAGCATGGCCCTAGCCTCCGGCTCCCACTCCAGGTAGACCTCCCTGGCCTGGTCGGTGGTGAACATCCAGCGCACCAGATTGCGCTCGCCCGGTGGCCCCGCCGACCAGTCGAAGAACAATTCCCTGGCGGCGGGGTTGGCGGCCAGGACGTCCCAGCGGCGGCCCTTGACCAGGGTCGGGAACGGCTCGAGCCGCTGGACCAGGTCGGCCACGGCGGAGTCGAGCCGCTCGGGCGGGGCCGACGCGCCCGCGGCGGGACCGCCAGCATCGGGACCATAGGCCAGGACGTGCAGGTAGCGCCGCTCAGCGGCGGACATCCGCAGCGCGGAGGCCAGCGCGTCCAGGACCTGCGCCGACGGCCGCACCGGGCGGCCCTGCTCAAGGAACGTGTAGTAGGTGACGGACAGGTTGGCCAGCAGGGCGACTTCCTCGCGGCGCAGCCCGGCCGTGCGCCGGCGCCCCGCGGACAGGCCCGCGGGCAAGCCCACGTCGGCGGGCACGAGGCGCTCGCGCCGGGACCTGAGCAGCTCGCCGAGCGCCGTGGGATCTCCGCCGGCCGTCATGGCTCCCAGGGTACTCACGCCAGTACTAGTAAAAGAACGCTCTGGTTACCACTATCCGAGTCGCCGACGATAGGAACCATGACCGACATCAAGATCGCCGTCGCCGACGGCACCAGCCTGCCCGCGTATCTGGCCCGGCCAGCGAGTTCGCCGTCATCCGTCGGCGTGATCGTGGTACACGAACTGTTCGGGGTGAACCCCGACATCCGCGGGGTAGCCGACGACCTTGCCAGCGCCGGGTTCCTGACCATCGCGCCGGAGTTCTACCACCGGGACGCCGCACCGGGCCGCTGGCTGGAGCGCGATGACGCCGGGCGGAGTGAGGGCTTCGGCTACCTTGGCCGGCTGGGACGCGACCAGGCCCTAGCCGACGTCGCGGCGGGTCTCGAGTGGCTGAGGTCGCAGCCGGGGATCGAACGGGTCGCGGTGGTCGGGTTCAGCGCCGGGGGCCACCTCGGCTACCTGGCGGCCTGCCGGCTGCCGGTAAGCCGGACCGCCGTGCTCTACGGAGGCTGGCTAACGGGCACCGACATCCCCATGAGCCAGCCCACGCCCACGCTCGACCTGACCGCGGGAATCACCGGCCGGGTCCTGTACCTGGTGGGCGAGGACGACGCGCTGATCGACGCCGGCCAGCGGGAGCAGATCCGCACCGCGCTGGCCGCCGCCGGCGTGGACCACGAGCTAGTCAGCTACCCCGGGGTCGGCCACGCGTTCTTCTGGCCGGGCACGCCGCCATTCAGCCGAGCGGCCAGGGATGACGCCTGGCGCCGGATCGTGGAGTTGCTCGCATCCTGACCGTAGGATCGGACGGTGATTACCGGCCTGCACGCGATCATGTTCTCCCCCGAAGCCGAGAAGGTCCGCGCGTTCCTCGCGGACGTCCTGGGCCTGCCGGCGGCAGACGCGGGCGGAGGGTGGCTCATCTTCGCGATGCCCCCGGCCGAGCTCGCCGTCCACCCGGCCGACGGGGACGGCCGCCACGAGCTTTACCTGATGTGCGATGACATACAGGCCACGCTCGCCGGCCTCAGAGACAAGGGAGCCGAGATAGCCAGGGACGTCTCCGACCAGGGCTGGGGACTGCTGGCCGCAATCCGCTTGCCAGACGGCACGGAACTGCCCATTTACGAGCCCCGCCACCCTTCACCCCACCCCGCCTGACCGCTCTCGGGATCCCGTGGAGACTAGCGGTGCCCGCGACATTAGTCCCGGAGGCCACACGGCCACTGACGACAGCTGCTGCGCGGGAATTCCGGCCATACTTCGCCTCGCACGTGACGCGGACCGCGATGCAAAGGTGAAGCTGCCCCTGGGCCTGCCTAGAGGCGGCGTCTTTTTCATCGTGGTCTCACGCCGGCCCGTCAGCGTCATTGCGGGTCAAAGCGGAGAAGGACAGCGAAGACACCCCTTCCAGGCTCATAAAATAGAACAAACCACCCATAATAGCGCTCTTCTAGTCTGATCGCGGGTCAAAAATGGCGATATTCGCCGCGGATGACCCGCGATGATGGAAACAGTCGATCAGAGTGCTCGACAAAACGGGACGAGGTCCCGCAACCCGGACGGCTGTGCGGGCCTGCTTACCCGGATGACCCGCAATCTCAGACCCCAGCCGGCCGGCGGGCGGCAGGTAGTACCAGCCGGATCCTGCTCACCACCGATGCCAGTGCAGGCTTCGACCAGCTCACCGGCGTTCGCGCCGAAGTGCTGAAACTGCCCTGAGCGTTATTTTCTGACCCGTCCGGAACCGGCGTCCGGGTCGCGGAAATTCGGGGCGGCCGGCCCCAGGTCGGTGGCGCTCAGGTCGTCCTCGCCGATCACCTCGAACTCGCCGTCATCCGGCTCGTCCGGACCTATGCCGCCATCGTCGGCCGGCCGGACGAGCGGCTGGCGCGGCTTTCCGCCTTGCTGGTGCTCTGGCCGACGGACCTGCAGATCGGCGACTTCTTCATCTCGGGACTCAGCACGCGGGTCGTGCCTGGCCGTGCTGTGGCTCATGACTTACCTCCGCTGTCGGCAGGCTGCGGAGCCGACGCGGATTCCCTGCCCGGTCCGACGGTGCCTTAACAGTAGGAATGGGAAATTTAGCCGCGCGGCATCCCCGTCCCCGGCCTGCCCCGCGAGGTAAGTTGCTTTCGTGAGTACGCGAGTAGCGCCGATCTTTCCAGTTAGCAACCTGGTCACCGCCCTTGCCTACTACCGCGGGCTTGGTTTCGGTGTCCGTCACTGGCACAGCGGCGGGTATGGCTTCGTCACTTTTAACGGCGCCGAGATTCATCTCGGCGTGGAGCCTGACCTCGATACGCGAGTAGACCGGCGGTCGGCGGCCTACCTGTTCGTCGATGATGCCGACGTGCTGGCCGAGACCTGGCTTGCGGCCGGAGGCGACGTGCGGCTACCGCAGGACACCGAATGGGGCCAGCATGAGGGCGTGCTCGTCGATCCGGACGGCAACGTCATCCGGTTCGGTTCGCCGATGAACGCGGACCCAGAGCCGAGCTAGCGGGAGTTGCCCGCGACCGGGTGTACATGAGCCGGACAGCGGGCCCGACCGTCTGGGCCGACACCAGGTCCAGGTTGACGGGGGCGCTGCCGTCGGGGAACAGCCGCGCGCCCTCGCCGAGTATCAGCGGGAACACGACCATCCGGTATTCATCGACCAGGTCGTGAGCCATCAGCGTGCGGACGACGCTGACGCTGCCCGTGACCCAGATGTCCCGGTTCTGCTTGCGCTCTCGTACCTCGGTGACCAGGTCACCTTTCAGCACGGAGGAGTTCTGCCACTCGCCGGCGCCCTCCAGGGAACGTGACACCACGAGCTTGGGACTGGCGTTCATCTTGGCCGAGAACGGGTCGCTCCGGCTCGGCCAGAGACTTGCGAACAGCTGCCAGGTGCGGCGCCCGAGCAGCATGGTGCCGTTGTCGAGCACCTCGCCGAGCGCGAACTTATCTCCCGCTACCGCCTCCGGGCCGTACCGGAACGCCCATCCGCCCTGCGCGGATCCGTCGCTCCCGTCGGGATCGTGGATGACCCCGTCAAGGGACATGAACTCGATGACGATGACTCGACTCATTGCCGTCCTCCGTTGCTCGTTCCTGCCTTGAAGACGAGCCAGGATCCACGCAGGGGACAGGCGCTGTCATGGATTCTCGCCCCCGGCGCGGGCGGCCCGCAGGTGCTTGCGGCCGCAACGGCAGGCGTGTAGCCTCCTTTCATAAGTTGCTACTTATGAAAGGAGCGTTCATGACCATCGATCCCGCGGCCATGGTGGGCCTGGTGGCCCGCGAGGTCCGCAGCAGTTCGCGCGACGGCCGGCCGACGAAGATCGCCATCGCCCGGCGAACCTACCCGACCGGACGGGCCGATCTCTGGGACGCCCTGACCAACCCGGAACGGATCCCCCGGTGGTTCCTGCCGGTCAGCGGCGACCTCAAGGTCGGCGGCCACTACCAGCTCGAGGGCAACGCCGGCGGCACCGTCGAACGCTGCGCGGCGCCGGAGTCGTTCGCCGTGACGTGGGAGTTCGGCGGCACGGTCTCCTGGGTGCGGGTCACGCTGGTCCCCGACGGCCAGCGCACGACGCTGGAACTTGCGCATGAGGCGCCCCTCGACCCCGCCATGTGGGATGGGTACGGTCCCGGCGCGGTGGGTGTCGGCTGGGACCTCGGCCTCATGGGCCTTGACCTCCATCTCGAACGCGGGGGACAGGTCGACCGGTCCACGGCGGTCACCTTCCCCGCCTCGCCCGAGGGCAGGGAGTTCATCAGGCTGGCGGCCGCTGCATGGGCCGACGCGGCGATCAAGGACGGCGAAGAAGCGGGCAAGGCGCGTGAGGCGGCCGCGCGCACGGTGGCCTTTTTCACCCCGCCCGAGGCGACGCCGGGCCACTAGATGCGCCAGGTCTTCGACGCTCTCGGTGAGCCGGTGCGCCGCCTTATCCTCGAACTGCTCGCCGGCGGCGAGCAGCCGGTAGGCCCGCTGGTCACGGCGCTCCAGTCCCGGATGCCGATCTCGCAGCCCGCGGTCTCGCAGCACCTCAAGGTGCTGCTCGAGGCCAACCTCGTGAGCGTGCGCGCCGCGGGTACCCGCAGGCTCTACGCGATCGACCCCACGGGACTGGACGCCGCCCGGTCGTGGCTGGCCGGGCTCACCGACCCGCTCGGCCTGTTCGCCCAGCCTCTCGACGCCCTGGCGACCGAGGTCGCGCGCGGCCGCAGTGCCCGCCGTGCCGCCGCGGGCGGACAGGACAGCCAGAGCGCATAACGGGCAGATGCCAGCGACCCGTGGGCAGCGGCACGGGCATCTAAGATGCCTCTATGGTCCGCAGCGTCGACGCATGGGGCGTCGAGCCCGTGGTGAACCCCAGTCTGGGGCAAGCCAAGCGCAAGCGTCTGATTCGCTTGACGCAGGCAGAGATCGCGGGCCGTACCGGGCCGGTGCGCCAAGCCGGTGCCCGCGACAAGGTCGTCTCGCCGCTCGCGCTGGAACTTGGGTGCAGGAAGCTCCTCAAGCGCGCGCAGCGTGCGATCGCCGCCGTCGTGATGTCACGGGTCTACGCGAGCGATCTCCGGGGCACGGTCGACGAACGCGTTCTGCGGCAGCACGAGTGGGAAATAGCCGTCGCGCTCAGAGACATCACCGAACTGCTGCTTGACCTCGTGTCGAGCGTCGGCGGCGGCACGGCGGGACCGATGACGGCCGCGGTCTTGCTGCCCCAGAATCGCGCGATATCGATGGCTAAGGACGCCACCACCGCCCGGGTTCTGTCGCTTGAACTGCTGGCGGCCCATGTGACGGCCGCCGAGGCCTCGTTGCGCGACTGGGAGACCGCCCACCGCCTCGCTGCCCAGAACGACAAGTACCTTGACCTAGTCGCCCGCACCGCGGCGGACCAGCATGCCACCGCGGAGCTGGCTGACCTAACCGAACATGCGGCCGGGGCGACGCAGGCGCTACGCGACACCCTGGGACAGGCCGTCCTCGCGGCGGAAGCGCTGGCCCTCCCCGAGTCACGCTAGTCACGGCTCAGGACGATCCGAGCAGTTCCAGGATCGATTCGCCGTACTTGCTCAGCTTGGACTCGCCGACGCCGCTGATCCCGGCCAGTTGGCCCAGCGAGGCGGGCGCGGCGACCGCGATCGCGCGCAGCGTCGCGTCGTGGAAGACCACGTAGGCCGGGACGCTCTGCTCCTTGGCGGTGGCGCCGCGCCAGGCCCGCAGCTTCTCGAACCGGTCCTCCTGCTCGGGCGTCAGGTCGGCGGCGGCCAGCTTGGTGCCGGCCGGCCCCGTGCTGGCCGGCCCGGTGCTACCCGGCACTGTGCCGGCGGAGGCCCGGGACGCGCGGGAACCGCGCGGCTGCGGCATGTCGCGGCGCAGGATCACGGCCCGCTGCGCGCGCAGCACCTCGCCGGACGCTTCCGTGATCGCGAGGGTCTGGTACTCGCCCTGCACCGCGAGCAGGCCCTGGGCGAGCAGCTGCCGCACGACGCCGCGCCACTGGGACTCGTTCAGCTCAAGCCCGATGCCGAACGTCTTCAGCTCGTGATGGCCCTGCTCGGACACCTTCGTGGTCTTCTTGCCGAGCAGGATGTCGATCACCTGGCCGGCGCCGTACCGCTGGTCGCGCTCCCGGTCCAGCCGCACGATGGTGGAAAGCAGCTTCTGCGCGGGCACCGTCCCGTCCCAGGTCTCCGGCGGTGACAGGCAGGTGTCGCAGTTGCCGCAGGCGATCGCGCGCTCGGAGAAATAGGCCAGCAGCTGCGACCGGCGGCAGTCGGTCGTCTCGCACAGCCCGAGCATCGCGTCCAGGTGCGACGCCATCAGGCGCCGGTGCGCGAGGCTGCCGTCAGACGAGTCGATCAGCCGCCGCTGCTGCACGACGTCGGCGAGCCCGTAGGTCAGCCACGCGGTCGCCGGCGCGCCGTCGCGCCCTGCGCGCCCGGTCTCCTGGTAGTAGCCCTCGACCGAGCGGGGCATGTCGATGTGCGCGACGAACCGCACGTCCGGCTTGTCGATGCCCATGCCGAACGCGATCGTCGCCACCATCACCAGACCGTCTTCGCGCAGGAAGCGCGCCTGGTGCGAGGCCCGCGTCGCCGCGTCGAGCCCCGCATGGTAGGGCAGGGCGGGAATGCCGTTGTCGGCGAGGAAGGCGGAGATCTTCTCCGTCGAGTCCCGCGACAGGCAGTAGACGATCCCCGCCTCGCCCGGGTGCTCGGTGCGCAGGAACGACAGCAGCTGCTTGCGCGGCTCGTTCTTCGGCACGATCCGGTACTGGATGTTGGGCCGGTCGAACGACGACACGAATATCTTCGCGCCCGCCAGCTTCAGCCTGATCGCGATCTCCTCGCGCGTCGCCGCGGTCGCCGTGGCGGTGAGTGCCATCCGCGGCACGTCGGGCCAGCGCTCGTGCAGCACCTGAAGCTCGAGGTAGTCCGGACGGAAATCGTGACCCCACTGGGACACGCAGTGCGCCTCGTCGATCGCGAAGACCGAGATCCGCGACGCGGAAAGCAACTCAAGCGTCCCCGGCGAGCGCAGCCGCTCCGGCGCGAGGTAGAGCAGGTCGAGCTCGCCGGCCTTGAACTGCTGCTCGACCACGTGCCGGGTCCCAGAGTCCTGCGTCGAGTTCAGGAAGTCGGCCCGGATCCCCAGCTGCCGCAGCGCCTGCACCTGGTCCTGCATCAGCGCGATCAGCGGCGAGATCACGATCCCGGTGCCGGGCCGGACGAGCGCGGGGATCTGGTAGCACAGCGACTTCCCGCCGCCGGTCGGCATCAGCACCAGCGCGTCGCCGCCGCCGATGACGTGGGAGATGATCTCCTCCTGGCGGCCGCGGAAGGTCTCGTACCCGAACACCCGGTGCAGCACGGTCGCCGCCCGCCGCCCGCCCTCGGACAAGCCGGCGATGGGTACCCCGGGCGCCTCCGGGGCGTCCGGGTCATGTGTACCCGGGGCTGGCGGGTCGCTGGGTTGGGGTGAATCGCTGGGGGAGGGCACGAGGAAAATCCTACGAGCCCGGGCCGACAGTCACCCGCTAGTCCCGGCACGCCGCGCCGATTCGACCCGGATTAGGCGGGTCAGGGCTCGTCGAGCCGCACCGCCACCACGCCGGCCAGGATCAGCAGCCCGCCGGCGAACTGCATTCCCGTCGGCACCTGGTGGAGCAGCACCCAGGCGAACGCGGCCGCGAACAGCACCTCCGCCATCGCGACGAACGAGCCGAGCTTCGCTCCCAGCCGCCGGGCCGCGGCGATTCCCGTGACGTACGCGACGGCCGCCGCGACCACGCCGAGCCCGAGCACCGGCACCAGCCAGTCCACCCGCGCGTTGAGCAGCGTCACCGATGAGGAAGCGAACCGCAGCGGCATGATGCCGGCCAGCCCGACCAGCGCGATCGAGGCCGCTCCGACGAGCATTCCGCCCCAGGTCAGTGCCACGGGAGGCAGCGCGTCGCCGCCGTCGGCCGCCGAGGTCGCCGCCGACTGGAAGAAGTAGACCGCCATCGAGACCGCCGCCGCGAGCGCGAACAGCACGCCGGTCAGGCTCACGCCGCCGGAGCCCGACAGGTTGAGCATCAGCGCGAGCCCGCCGAGCGCGGCCACCCCGCCGAGCACGGTCAGCAGCCGCGGCCGCTGCCCGTGCCGCACCCACAGCCATCCGACGACGAAGACGATCCCCAGGTACTCGAGCAGAATCGAGATGCCAACGTCCATCCGCGCGATCGCGTTGAAGTAGCAGACCTGGCAGGCCGCAACGCCGACCAGGCCGTAGACGGTGACCATCCGCCACGACCGCAGGAGCAGCCGCCAGCGGCCGCGCAGCGCGAACACGGCGGGCACGGTGAGCGCGAGCGCCGCCACGCATACCCGGGCGAGCACCGCGCCGGCGGGCGACCAGCCGGCTCCCTCGAGCGAGGCGCCGAACGTCCCCGACGTCCCGAAGCACATCGCGGAAAGCAGCCCGAGTCCGATGCCGGCCCCCTGCCCCGCCCGGCTGGCGCGTTCGGCATGGTCCGCCCGCGCGGCGCGCGTCCCTGCCGCCGCGGGTACGATCCCGTCATCCACTGCGTGCAGGGTTGGCATCCGCCCGCTCCTCCCCCGTAGATAGACTGTAAGTAGTATTAGAAGCAATAGTCCTTACCCTAGCGAAGGGCGGTGAAAGAGGTCAAATGCTTTTTGCCCATGACACCGAGGTCTCGTTCAACGCGACCGCCGCCCTGGTCAACACGGCAAGCGGCGGCGTCGAGGAACTGCCGGACGTGGCCGCGCTCGACGCGTTCGTCGACCACTGGGGCTGGACCGGCAGCCGCACCCACGACCAGGCCGAACTTGACGCGGTCCGCGCGCTGCGCCCGCGGCTCGCCGGGCTCTGGGACATGAAGGAAGACGACGCCGTCCGGCTCGTCAACACGCTGCTGCGCGACGCCAACGCGCTGCCGCAGCTCATCAAGCACGACGACTGGGAGTACCACATCCACGCGACCTCGCCGGGCGCCCCGCTCGCTGACCGGATGGCGGTCGACGCCGCGATGGCGTTCGCCGACCTGATCCGCTTCGAGGAGCTCGCCAGGCTCCGCTACTGCGCCGCCGCCGACTGCGACAACGTGATGGTCGACCTCTCCAAGAACCGCTCGCGCCGATTCTGCAGCCTGACCTGCGCGAACCGTGTCAACGTGGCGGCCTACCGCTCCCGCCGCGGCGCTAGCTAAGACGAGCTAGCTAAGACAAGTGGGCCGGCTGAACGTCAAACCCGCTCAATCCCTTATCCCAAACGGGTTCGTGTTTCACGCGCCGCCAGCCACGGCTTCTCCGCCTCGCCCATCGGCGTCGAGGGCGGTGCCTGGGTGAACGGCCAGATCTCCTCGGACAGGGCGCGCCAGTCGGCGGTGGCGTTCATCTCGCCGAGAATGGCGAAGAGTCCCAGGTTGATCCGCTGCACGATCACGTAGGGGCGCGGGATCTTGGCGTAGGCCGCGAGCGGGTTCTTGAAGTCCACGTACCTGCGGGCGACCGCCGAGGAGTACTCGCTGGTCATGGTCCGCGGCCCGTGCGCGCGGATCGAGTCGTAGAACAACGCCATGTGGTCAACGACCTGCTCGGTCGGTATCGGCGCACCTGGCGCGAGGAAGTCGGCCTCCTCCATGGCCCGCCGGAAGCCTTCCGGGTCGTCCTCCACGCACAGGGCCTTGATCATGCGGATGAGGGGGTCGAGCTCGGCCTGGGTGAAGTGCTTCACCAGGCCGAAGTCGAGGAACGTGACCCGGCCGCCCGGCTCGAACAGGTAGTTGCCCGGGTGCGGGTCGCCGTTGAAGGCATGCAACTCGTACAGCGAGCGGAACGTGAACCGGTAGATCGTCTCCGCCGCCAGGTCCTTCTCCTCCTGCGGCCACCCGAGCATCTCGCCGAACCGCGCGCCGGCGGCCAGCTCGCTGGTGATGACCCGGGCGGTGGAAAGCTCGTCGATGATCTTCGGCACGCGGGCGGTGGGATGGCCGTCGAAGTACGCGGCGAACATCCGCTGGTGCTCCGCCTCCCGCACGTAGTCGAGCTCCTCGCTGATCCGCTCCCGCAGCTCCTCGATGAGCGACGTCACGTCCTGGCTCGGCACGGCCATCTTCAGCAGCGACTTGATCAGCGCCACGTTGCCGAGGTCGGCGGCGATCGTCTCGGCGATGCCCGGGTACTGCACCTTGACCGCGACGGCCTCGCCGTCGGTAGTGATGGCGCGGTGCACCTGCCCGATCGACGCCGCGGCGATCGGCCGCGGGTCCCACTCCTTGAAGACGCGCTCGGGCGGCTCGCCGAGTTCTTCCTCGATGACGCCCGCGGCGAGCTCCGGCGACATCGGCGGCACGCTGTCCTGCAACCGGGAGAGCACCCGCCGGGCCGGCGGCGCGAGGCCGTCGTCGACGTAGCTGGCGAGCTGCCCGATCTTCATCAGCACGCCCTTCATGGTGCCGAGCGTGTCCGCCACGTCTTGCGCCGTGCGCAGGGCCAGGTCGTCGCGGAGCTGCTGGCGGCGCTCGCCGGCCGCGGCGAACAGCCGGGGCGCGCTCGCCGCGTACCTGGCGCCGCCGCGGGCAGCAAGCCGCATCGCGGTCAGCCCGCGGCTGACCCGTAGTTTGGGTTCCTTCACCGCGCCTGCCGCTCCGCTTCCCGCATGCGCAGCGTCAGCCGCTGCCTTGCCTCGAGCACCCCGGGCTCGCCCAGGTAGACCGCGTCGAGGACGCCGAGTACCTGGCGGACCTCCTCGCGGTCCGGCGGCACCCCGTCGCCGAAGCCGTACATGGCCCGCGCCCAGCCGGGCAGCGACGAGGCCGCCGCTGCGGCGAGCACCCGCCACGCGTCGGCGAGCTCAGGCTCCACGTCGGGCATCCCGATGAGGTACGCGGCCGTGTCTTCCGTCGACTTGCTAGTGGCGAGGGCGGGGCGGACGGCGGTGAAGTACGCGTCGAGCTCGGCGACCGACGCGGGCGCGCCGCCCTCGGCGAACGGGGCAGCCGGCACGCCGACGAGTTCGGCGGCGACGGTCATCTCCGACACGTACTGGTCCTGCTCCGCCGGGGTCAGCGCCGCGCCGTACCGCGCGGCGGCGGCGAGGCCGGACTCGACCAGGGCGGCGTGCACCCAGATCAGCAGCGCCGGGTCGCTTGCCTCGTAGGGCTTGCCCGTCACGGGGTCCACGCCGCGGACCCACTCGTGGATCAGCTTCACCCGGTCGGCGGCGGCCCGCGCGGCGTGGACCCCGTGAC
>Ga0207416_1001006_pt1 | contig 41231 bp, 45 predicted proteins | sample PaiPotPPM11metaG_FD_184107 | JGI IMG/M metagenome (GOLD analysis project Ga0207416, IMG submission 184107) | Iron sulfur acid spring bacterial and archeal communities from Banff, Canada, to study Microbial Dark Matter (Phase II) - Paint Pots PPM... ...
TAACACGATCCGTGCGCGGAAGGCGAGCCGCTGCGGAGTCGTCCGGGCTGCCACCCACGCCTCGAGCGTACGGCGATCCTCAGGAGTGAGCGGGATGGCCTCCGGTGAGTCCCACATCGTATACTCAACATCGCACCAATTGGTGAGATTGTCAAGTTATTTATAAATCACTATACTAGAATGAGGAAGAGCCCGCGGGCGGCCGGTCAGGCGCGCCCGCAGGAGGGGTCCGCATGCGCACGTGGATCATGGGGCTGGGTTTGTGGGGTCTGCTCGCGATCGTACCGCTCAGCCTCGCGGGGGCCGGGCCGGCCCCGGGGACGTTCGTCACCGTCATTTCGGACAATCCCGACAACTTGAACCCTTACCTGCACAGCCTCCTGGCCAGCGGCGAGGTGTACGGCTTCGCCTTCAACAGCCTTTACACGGTCAACTACAAAGGCGACTGGCAGCCCGCGCTTGCGACGACGTCTACGGTCAGTCCGGACGGCCTGACCTGGACGTTTGCCCTGCGCGCCGGCGTCCGGTGGTCGGACGGGGAGCCCTTCACGTCGGCGGACGTCAAGTTCACGTGGGAGCTGGCGACCAACAAGGACGTGCACATCACCTACGCGACGGGCTTCGACAAGATCGCTGCGGTCGATACCCCTAACCCGACGACAGTCGTCTATCGGCTCAAAGAGGCCTACGGGCCGTTCCGGGACCAGGTGGTGGGCGCGCCGATTGTGCCCAAGCACGTGCTGGGCGCGCTTACGGCCGACCAGATCAACCGCGCGCCGTTCAACCAGAAGCCGGTCGGAACGGGTCCGTTCGCCGTTTCCGAGTTCGTGACCGACGACCACGCGACCCTCACCGCGAACCCCTACTACTGGGGGCCGAAGCCCAGACTCAAGCGCATCATCGTGCGGATCGTCCCCGACCAGAACACCCAGGTGAACCTGCTCACGGCCGGGGATCTGAGCCTCTTGAACGGCGTGCCGCCCGCCCGGCTCGACGAGGTGCGGCATCTCCCAACCGTCGTGGTCAAGCGCTATCTCTCTCCGGTGTATGCGCTCGTGCAGCTCGACGAGTACGAGTTCCTGCGCGACGTGAAGGTGCGTCAGGCGCTCGATTACGCCACCCCGAAGAGCTCGATCATCCGGAACATCATGAAGGGTCAGGCGGAGCCCGCGGTGAGCGACATGGTGCCGAACGGCGCCTGGGTCAACAAGGCGCTTGCGCCCCGGCCGTACGACCTGGCCCGGGCCCGGACACTGCTCCTCGAGGACGGGTTCGCCCCGGGGCCCGGCGGGTTTCTCTTCAAAGGCGGGAAGCGGCTCGAGATTCCCCTGTGGACGGTCTCGTCCCGCCAGTACTTCGTGCAGGCGATGCAGCTGATCGCGCAGGCCTGGCGCGCCCTCGGCGTGTACACCGAGACGCACGCGGTGAGCTCCGCCGCGCTGTTCGGGCAAAACGGCCCGCAGTGGAACGGGCGGGACGCGGCGCTCATCTTCTCCTGGGGGCAAGGCACGTTTCCCGAGAACAAGATCAACTGGCACTCCGCGTATATCCCGAAAGATGCCAATTCCCCCGGTGAGAACGACGAGCGGTACAGCAACCCCGGGATGGACCGGCTGCTGGAGGAGGCGGATCGCACGGTCGACGAAACCAAGCGGCGGGCGATCTACGATCGGATCCAGGGGCTCGAGTTCCGGGACGTTCCGATTATCTTCCTGTTCTGGTTCGTGAGCAACAACGCGGTCGCGGCGAACGTCCAGGGGTACGACGTGACGACGTTCGGCACGACGCCGCCGGAGCAGTGGAGCACACGCTAGACGCGCTCTCGCGACGAACGGCGCCGCCTCGGGCGGGCCGGGGCGCGCGGGGCCCGGGCGGGTGATGGGAACGTACGTCGCGCGCCGGGTGCTCCAGGCGTGCGCCCTGCTCATTGTCGTATCGCTGGTGAGCTATGGGATCATGAGCGTGGCGCCCGGCGGGCCGCTCGCCGTCTACCTGCACAACCCTCAGGTCACCCCCGAGAAGATCGATCTCCTTCGCCACCAGCTCGGCCTGGACCGTCCCTGGTATGCGCGCTACTTGGCCTGGCTCGGCGGCATCGCGCAGGGACATTGGGGATACTCGTACTACACCGGCCGTCCGGTCCTTGAGATGATCACCGAGCGCCTTCCGGCGACGTTCACGCTCATGCTGAGCGCGTTCACGCTCGCCCTGGCGCTCGCGTTCCCCCTCGGCGTGTTCGCGGCCACGCACAAGTACTCGTGGGGGGACAACCTCCTGTCCTTCGGCTCGTTCTTCGCGTGGGCGATGCCGACATTCTGGTTCGGCCTGATGCTCCAGCTGGTGCTGGCGGTGCACCTGCGCCTCCTGCCGGTGGCGGGGATGCGCGAGATCGGCAGCACGTCCGCGCTCGACCTGCTCCGCCACCTCGCGATGCCGGCGATGGTCCTCGGCCTCGGCTCGATCGCGAGCTGGAGCCGGTACCTGCGCAGCAGTGTGCTCGAAGTGCTGGGCCAGGACTACGTGCGCACCGCCCGGGCGAAGGGGCTGCCGGGGCGACGCGTCCTGAACCGGCACGTGCTGCGCAACTCCCTGATCCCCATCGTCACGCTGATGGGGCTCGACCTCCACGCGCTCTTCAGCGGGGCGGTGATCACCGAGTCGATCTTCGGCTGGCCGGGCATGGGCCGGCTGTTCCTCTCGGCGCTGAACAACCGCGACTACCCGCTCCAGATGGCCGGGCTGATGATCAGTGCGGCGCTGCTGATCGCCGGGAACCTCCTCGCCGACCTCGCCTACGCGGCGCTCGACCCGCGGATCCGGTACCAGTAGATGCTCGGCCCGGCCGTCCTCTCCGACCCGACTGCCGCGCCGGCGCCCGGCGGGCGCGGCTTGTGGACGCTCGCCTGGGTCCGGTTCCGCCGGCACCGGATGGCGCTGTTCGGTCTCGTGGCGCTCGCCGTGATCGCGGGCAGCGCCGTCCTGGCACCGGCCATCACCTCATACGATCCCACCGCCCTGGATCCCGATCACAGCCTCGCGCCGCCGAGCCGCCAGCACCTGCTCGGGACGGACGATCTGGGGCGCGACGAATTCGCGCGGGTGCTCTACGGCGGCCGCATCAGCCTGCTCGTCGGCTTGACGGCGATGCTGGTCGGCACCGCGATCGGGGTCGCGCTCGGATCGGTCGCGGGCTACGCCGGAGGCTGGGTCGACACGCTGGTGATGCGGCTCGTGGATCTGGTCCTGAGCTTCCCCGCGATCTTCCTGCTGCTGATCCTGATCAACTGGACCGGCGGGCGGGCGCCCGTCGTGATGATGGTCGCCTACCTGGGACTGTTCGGATGGACCGGTCTCGCCCGGATCGTTCGCGCAGAGTACCTCTCGCTTCGCGGCCGCGAGTTCGTGGAGGGGGCCCGGGCGGTGGGCGTGGGCGTCCGCCGGATCATCTTCCGCCACATTCTGCCGAACGCGATGGGGCCGATCCTCGTGCAGGCGGCGTTCGCGGTGGCGGGGGCGATGCTGGCGGAGGCCGCGCTCGATTTTCTCGGCTTCGGTCTCCCCCCGGAGATCCCGACCTGGGGCAACCTGATGACCCAGGCCGAAGACTACCTCACGAGCAATCCGATCCTGGCGATCGCGCCGGGTGCCGTGGTCACCCTCACCGTCGTCGCGGTCTTTTTCATCGGCGACGCGCTGCGGGACGCCCTCGACGTGCGGTCCCGCTAGGGACCGGCGCAGCGTGGGCTATTGATCTGTAAAGATTTCGTGGTAGTGACCCGGGCCGAACACGAAGATCACCGACACCCGGCTGCCAAGCGCACCCGCTTTGTCGACCACGAACGCGACCCCGAGCTTGTCGTAGACCAGCGTCTGGTCGTCTTGATGGCTCTCGACGGAATCTTCCGGGCCGTACGCCGTACGAACCCGCTCCATCTCGCTCCCGGCGCCGACGCCTTTGTCGGTGGTGAACATCTCGTCCAACGACACCACGAGCCCGACGACCTTATGTGAGGTCTTGTCGGCGATCACACCGATCCGCTTGAGCGGCCAGTAGTAGCCGGTGAGGGTGTTGCCCGGGAGGTCGTCCTCTGAGTGCAGGGGGCCGAGGGTGTTAACGATGGGCGGGGCGTCCTGGCCGAGGCGCAGCCCGCCGATCGACAGGCCGGGGATGACGGGCATCCCCTGCGCGGCGGCCCCGGTCACGAGCGCTCCCACCGCGAAAAACACCGCGAGACTCCAGCCGATCCCCCGCGACATGGTCCACGCCTCCTGTGTTCCGCCGAACGATTCCAACCGTTCAGCCGGACATACGGGTGAACGGCGCCCCTCCGGAGGGTATTCCGGGCGCCTTGAACACCTCCGGCGAATAGGTGTAATATGCTAGTGTTTACGTCAGCACGCCGCAGGCTGCTTCGCGCGCCCGTAGCTCAGCGGATAGAGCGTCGGACTACGAATCCGTAGGTCGGGGGTTCAAATCCCTCCGGGCGCGCCATATTCCTTATAGCTAGCGCGCGGGCTCGAACGGAAGTTCCCTGATTTGTAATAACGGATTGATAACGGAAAACACTGACAATAGTTCCTTCTGGTCCTGCCCTTGTCTCTCCCAGATGGGGCGTAGGGCAGGTTCCTCGTCGAGCATCCGCGTGGCAATTTGCAAGGGCCCCTTCTCGTCTCAAATCAGGATCTTCGTAACACGCTTGACGTTTAACGGACAACGTTATAGAATTAATGGTGTGATTAAGTCCTTCCGGTCGAAGGAGGCGGAACAGCTCCATGCGAGACAGGGCGTCAAACGGTTTTGGGGTTTCGAGCGCGTGGCGCAGCGAAAACTTAGGCAATTGGATATCGCTACAGAGCTGCGCGACCTGGCGGCACCTCCGGGTAATCACTTGGAAGCGCTCAAGGGCGATCGAGAGGGAGAGCACAGCATACGCATCAATGACCAGTGGCGCATTTGCTTTGTGTGGCGCCACGGCGATGCATACGATGTTGAGATCGTGGATTATCATTAGGAGGACATATGCCCAAGTCTAGAAAGCTGCCGCCGATTCATCCTGGTGCAATCCTCCGCGAGGATTTCATGGTGCCGCTCGGCATCAGTATGAACCATCTCGCCCTGAATCTTCATGTGCCGGTCACTCGCATCGCGGAGATCGTCCACGAGCGCCGAGGCATTACTCCAGACACGGCCCTGCGCCTTGGGCGTTACTTTAATACCAGCGCACGCTTTTGGTTGAACGCACAGGCGGCCTACGACCTCGAGATTGCACAAGACGAGCTTCGGCGCACCGTCGACCGTGATGTACGGCCCCGGGCTGGCTCCGCGCCGAGTTCAAAGGTCCCAGTCAGGACTTGATTCCGGCGAACCCGTTCCTCGTCCCGGACGGTCCTTGGTCAACCGAGCGCGGTCCGTCAGCTTTGCGGATTGAAGTGTTCGGGATGATCGTGGTGACGATCACGGTGTTCATTTTGTCGTACGTGACATGCGCCGTGATCGCCAAACGTTGCGGCGGGATAACGACAAACTACAGACCCGAGCGGGTCAGCTAGGTCTCTTGGGACTTACTGCGCGCGCCCGTCTCCTCAGTGAGGACGAAGTAAGCGCAGTTGCACGGCTGGGACGTCGCCCCGCGCGGGGCGACGCAGCGCTGCGCGATGGCACCTGCGCGGCCGGTTTGTCCTGTATGGCACTTGTCGCAGACATACGTGCCATCCTCGGGCCACGGCAGACCGGCTTTCGCACGAACGGTCTTGCCCATTAGGCACCCCGCGCCGTGCTTCCCTCATTTGTCACGCGCGTCCTCCTGGAAAGAGATCCGATCATCGCGCAATTCCCGGGGACGGGCGAGGTTCCTGCTTTCGTGCGTATACGGGTAACGGTTTGCCGATGCACTGCGGGCGTCCCCCAAGGAGGGTTTCGACCAATTTCTCGTAGTAGGAAACCGTTATGAGCGCCTTGTTCCTGGGACTGTTCATCAGTCTTATCGGCATGGCAGCCTTCGCGTACGGTAAGAAGACCAGCCGGGTGGTGCCGTTGGTCGGGGGCCTGGTCTTGATGATCTACCCGTATTTTGTACCCAACACGCTGGCGATGGCGGTGATTGGAGCCGGCGTGACCGCCGGCGTGATCGTCTTTCGTGACGCTTTGGAGTAGGTCACTGGTACTAGGTCTGCCGGGCTTCCAGCGCGCTCAGCACCTCGCCGGGCTCGGCGTGACGCCCCGCCTCCTCCTTTGAGAAGACCGTGCGGGGGCCGGCCGTGACCTTGAACACCCCGCCTGAAGACGGGATCAGCCGCAGTGACTTGATCTCGTTCTTCTTGCCCTTCAGGATCTCTTCCGCCACACGGACGGCATGCGAGAGATACCCTCAGCTCGTGCAGTACTCGATCGCGATCTCCATTGACTCGGCCATCGACGCACGCCCTCCGCAAAGCAACCGGTCTCTTCCTCCCTCATCTATATCACATCGCCGCTCGGAACGGAAGGCCACCCCGTCCCTCGTCCTCTTGTATGGAGGGCTTGGGTGCCCGATGTCAAACCAGACGGTACCTATTTCTGCGATCGCCCGGTTCCGGCTCACCATCCACAGCGGGTCTCGCCGTGGGTCGCATAGGAGGTTGCTGCGTGCGGCTTCAGGCGGATGAGATTACCAGGCGCCGTTTCTCACGGAGGTTGTTCGGGGCGCACCCGGATGAGGTCCGGCGGTATCTTTCTGAGGTCGCAGCAGTGTTCAGCCGGACGCTAAACGACCTCGCGGTGACCGAGACCCAGCGGGTCACCCTCGAAACGCAGCGGGCCACCCTCGAGAAGGCGCTGCGAGACGCCACCGCTCGGAACGTGGAGCTAGGCAAGCAGCTCGCTGCCGCGGAGGCGGTGCCCCTGGCCGCGCAAGAGCGGCTCGGAGCGATACAGGACGAGCTCGTGAGAACGCAGGAGAAACTGGTAGCCCAGCTGGAGCGCGATGGACAGATCGCGCACATGCTGCTCGATGCGCAGAGGCTCTCCGAGCAAATTGTTGAGGGCGGGCGAGCAAAGGCCGAAGAAACCGTCGCCGCTGCCCAAGCCGAGGCCGGTCGAATCGTGCAAGACGCCCGCGAGACCGCCGCAGAGGCCGTCGGCGGCGCGGAGCGGCAGGTGGCCGCCCTGGGCGCCCGGGTCGCCGAGGTCCTGGCGATCCGAGGCGAGGTCGGCCGTGACATCGAGGCGATCCGGGCAAGGCACGATGCGTCGCTCGAGACGTTGGCGAAGATCCTCGTAGATGCCGAGCAGCGGGTACTCCCGATGCTGAACCATCTTCAGCGGGCCCTGAGCGGAGAGGCGACGGAGCAGGGTGGGCCCCCGGCCCCCTCTCCCGAGACCCCGGTCATGATCGCCCCGCAGGCCGTGGTGAGTGCGCCCGACCTTCCACGCGGCGCCGTCCCCGGGAACGGTGCGGCTCACCGGCCGGGCACCGAGATCGTGGTCGGCCCGTTCGAGAGTTTTCTTGAGGCGACGAAGCTCCTCGCCACCCTTTCCCAGATGAAAGACATGCGGAACGCCCGCCTCCGGCCGCTCCCCAGGGATCCCCACGAGTGACCTGGGCCTCGGCGCTTGACGATTGCGGGAAACTTTGTAAACTAGAAGGAGCGGTCCAATTCCTGAAAGTGGGGAACCGATAGAGCGAGTCCACGCGAGTCCCACGCAATCCGCGGGGCGTCCCGCGCCGGTCGCTACGATTCCCTAAGGGAATCTTGGTAATAGAGGGTATGTATGATCATGCCGGATCATTTTGGCCGGCCACTCCATGGAGGTTCACGAATGTCCTCGCAGTTAGATCGGATTGAGCAAATGTTGCGCGCCTTGGGCGCTCATCTTGGCGTCAAGGAGCTGGAGCCGTCGAGCAACGGGAACGGGGACAGCGCCGGTGTCGACGGGGGAGAACGCTACAGCGGGGTCGTGTCGCGGTTCGAGCACGGATGGGGGTTCATCGAGTGTGAGGCGATGAACCGCAACTTCTTCGTCCACTTCAGCGATATCGAGGGCACCGGGCTCCGGTCCCTCGACCCGGGGGATGCCGTGAGCTTCGAGATCGCCCCCGGTAAGGACGGACGTCCCAAGGCGGTGCGCGTTCGGCGGCAGCCGGCCGGCCGCCCGGTGCTGCGGACGTCCCGGTTTGAGGCGATGCCGCGCCGGGTCCGCCCGGCCTTCCCGAACGGGAACCAGCAGGGTGCTGTCGCAGAGGACGGCGGCCCGAAGGAGCGCGGGCTGCCGGAAGTTGATCCCGTTTCTGAGGTCCCGACCGAGTCCTAACGCTCTTACCAGCTGAGCCACTCACGCCGCAGCAGGAACAGCGTGCCGCTCTCCGCGCCGACGACCAGATCGAGGACGCCCCGGCCCGTCCAGTCCACCGGTTCCGGGGAGCACGCGTGCATCCCGTAGCGCACCGGCACGCCGCGGTAGCAGATCTGGCGTGGGCGCGCGAACGTCGGCGCGCCAAGTGTGCCCACGTTCTCCAGCAGGAGGATGGTCGCCTGCCCGTGGGTGTGCCGGGGCGCACCAGTCGGGCCCGGCGGGATTGATGCGCGGGCGTGGGTCCCCACCAGGAGATCGCCACGGTCTTCTCCGGTCCAGTCACAGGCGGCGAGCTTGATGCGCCCGCGTCCGCCACCGTGATCTTCCGTGAACGCGATCGGCGCGCCATCGGCGTATCGGAGGATGCGTTTGTCGGTGAGCGCGGTTGGATCGGAGGCCGCCCGCCCGTAATCGGCGAGGAGCCCGTTCTCATCAAGACAGACGTACCGTCTCGGACTCCCACGGCCCCAACAGGCGACCGCGGGGCGGACCCGCCACACGGTCCGGAGCGGAACGTCGCGGTATCGCAGTTCTCGGGGCGGCTCGAGGACTTCCGGATCCGGTGTGCGTGCGAAGAGGAGATGGCGTTCCATGATGTCGCCGGCGAGCACCTCGAGCCGCCCATCGCCGTCCCAGTCGCTCACCACCGGGCAGAGGTAGCCCCACTTCGCTTCTGACGGTCCCTGGAGCGATCCCGTCGGCCCGGCCTGGACGCGAATCGGACCCGTTGCCGTTCGCAGCACACGTGGCTCGCCGTAGCGGCGCAGAGGGTCCCCCCGAAGATCGGGATACCAGAGGAGCCATCCACCCCCGGTCCCGACGATGAGGTGCCGCCCGCCGTCTCCGGTCCAGTCGCACACGCAGGGGACAGGAAGGATCCCAGGATGGAGTCGGGGGGCGGGCTGGCGCACCGGGCGCGGCGCCGAGAACGCCGGGACGGATCTCGACGCCGGCCGCGGCGTGAGCCGGTGGACCAGGCCGTCCTCGGCGCCCACGAGCAGCGCGGGACGCCGCGAGCCCCCCGCTCCGGTGGGCGGCACCACGACGGGAACGTGGATGTTTTGCGGGAGGCGCAGGTCACGGTCGTCGGGCCCCGCAACCGGGACCGGCGGGTCGAACGCGAGGCCGCCGCGGTGGCGGAAGAACCACAGCCGGTCGAGGAAGTCACCGCAGATCAGGTCGAGCGCGCCCCGGCCGAGGAAGTCGCCCATCGCCGGCGCCGCCGTGCCGGACACGACGAGCGGACTGTCGCCGGCGCGCAGCGCTCGGGCGGGCTCGAAGCGCGGCCGGATATTGGTGCCGGTGTTGCGCGCGACGTAGACGTGGCCGAGAAGCGGCCCACCGCGCCATGCCCCCGCGGCCGTGAAGGGGCGGTACTGGGGATCGTTCCATTCGCGGCCGTCCGGCCAGTACTCGGCCCACGAATCCGTCCCGATCACAAGATCCCAGGTTCCGTCGCGATCGACGTCGCACACCCGGACGACGTGGAGGGTCTCGGACCCCCGGATCCAGTTGAACCTGAGCTCAACCGGAACAGGCTCCGCCCCCTGGTGGGGGAACAGGACGACCTCCGGGCGGTCGCGCGAAACGGCCAAGAGGGCATCTGGAGCAAGGGCGGGGACCGGCTCAACGAAGCCGAATAGGCCGGGGGCGCGCCGGCCGGCGGCGCCGGCATTCAGGGTTGAGTCGAGTCCGCCGAACCGGTACACGCCGCCCTCGAAGCACGCGTCCCAGCAACAGACGAGCAGCTCGCGCGACGCGTGATCCGCTGCCGCGCGTCCTCCGGCTCCTCCGGGCACCCGCGTCGCCGCGGGCCCGAGGGCGGGCGACGCCCAGAGGCCGACGGACAGCGGCCCGTGGGTCACCCTTGCGTGGTGGCCGAGCTCCTCGCCCGGTGAACCCGTGGGGTCCCACCGCGGCACAAGATCCTCCCACCGCGTCACCGGCACGCCGGATGGTTCGGACGGCGTCTGGAGGACTCCTCTCGCTTTGTCTGGAAGACCGTCCTGCGGTCGAGTGTTCGATCCCGGTTCATCTCAGCGCATCGCTGCCGGATCGGGTACGGCCGTTTCCGCGAGGGGGGGCTTCTGGTGATGAGACGCACGTGGGTGCTGATCCTCTGTGTCGCTCTTTCTATCGTCGTCGCGGCCCCCGCCGCGATCCCGGTCCGGGCGGCGGCACCGACGGACCTGGTTTTTTGGGGAGGCTGGACCGGTCCCGACGGTGACGTCATGCGGGGGCTCGTCGACCAGTTCAACAAGGAGCACCCCGAGTTCAAGGTCACCCTCACGACGCTGCAATGGACGCCGCTGTTCGACAAGTTCCTGACTTCCGTCCGTGCCGGGCAGGTCCCGGACCTCCTGGCGATGCACCCGCAGGACATCGCCCAGTTCTCGACGCTCGGCCTCTTGGAGCCGGTCGGCGAGATGGTCCAGCACGCGGGGTTCAAAGGCTCGGACTTCATGGACGTGGCCTGGAAGGGGACCTTTTACCAGGGCACGCAGTACGCGATTCCGATCGACATGCACATGCACGGCGTATACGTCAACCTCGACCTCTGGGCGCAGGCCGGCCTCGATTCGAACCGTCTTCCGACGACCGGAACGGAGTTCGTGGCTGCGACGAAGCGGCTGACTGTGGATGCCGCGGGCCGCCACCCGGACGACGCCGGGTTCGACCCAAAGGCGATCAAGCAGTACGGCCTCGCGATGCCGAACAATCACCACGGCTTCTACATGTGGTACGCGTTGATCTCGCAGCAGGGCGATCCGTTCCTGACGGCGGACGGGTCGCGTGCGATCTTCAGTGACGCGAAGAGCAACGCGGCCTGGCAGTGGCTGCAAGACCTCGTGTTCAAGGACCACGTCGTGCCGGTCGGCGAGACGAACCCATACCAGGACTTCGTCACGAAGCGCACCGCGATGCTGATCGACGGCCCGTGGCAGATTGCAGGCTTGGAAAAGGTCCCGGGACTGCGGTGGACGACGACCACGTTCCCACGGGTGTTCAACGCGCCCGCGGCGTGGGGGAGCGGCCACCTGTTCACGATCCCGAAGCAGAGTTCGAGGGCGCGCCAAGAGGCGGCGATGACACTGGCCGCGTGGCTCGTGCGCCACTCCCAGCAGTGGGCGCTCTCCGGCAACGTGCCGGCCCTCTTGTCGGTCCGGTCGTCGGCCTTCTTCCGCGGCCTCAAAGGGCGGCGAGGCTTTGTTGCGGAGCAGCCGTACGAGGTCATCCTGCCCGACATCAAGAACTCCGCCCAGGTATTCTCGGCGGCGGCGCCCAGCGCCATCGTCGTCTCGGCCCAGGCCGTCCTGATCAAGGGAGATCAGGTCTCGCGCGTGACCCAGGACCTGCGCGCGCGGCTGAACGCGATGCTGGCGACGCCCTGACATTTGCCGTCTCGCGCCTGCGGGAGAACGCGCGTCTCCCGCGGGCGCCCGCGGCGCGATGAGCATCCTGCCGGCGCTCGCCAGCCGCCGCGCCGGCGTGCGGGGCAGCGCGGCGACGCCATACCTCTTCCTACTGCCCTACCTGGTCGTCTTCGTCCTGTTCCGGTTCGGCCCGGTCGTGGGCGGGTTCCTCACGAGCTTGACGTCCTGGAGCATCGTCGGCACCCCCCGGTTCGTCGGCCTCGCCAACTACCGGGCGCTCGCGAGCGATCCGCTCTTCTACACCGCGCTCAAGAACACGTGCTACTTCCTGGTCCTCACCGCGCCGGCGCTCGTCCTCGGGGGATTTCTTCTGGCGCTCCTCCTCAACCGCCCGCTGTGGGGGCGCGGGGCCGCCCGCGTCCTGATCTTTGCGCCGTACGCGATGATGTCGGCGGTTGTCGGGATCCTCTGGAACTGGATCCTCGACAGTAACTTCGGCCTCCTCAACTTCTACCTCGCCCGGCTCCATCTCGGACCGATCCCCTGGCTGTCGAGCGAGGCCGCGGCCATGCCGGCGATCGCCCTCACCACCGTGTGGTGGACCGTCGGGTACAACATGGTGATCTTCCTGGCCGGGCTTCAGGAGATCCCCCACGAACTCCAGGAGGCCGCCCGGATCGACGGGGCCGGCGCGTGGCAGGTCCTGTGGAGCATCACCGTCCCGCTGCTCCGGCCCACGACGTTCGTCGTCGTGATGCTGACGATCATCAACACGTTCCAGGTGTTCGACCAGGTGTACGTGATGACCGGGGGCGGCCCGGGGACCGCGACACTGACGCTCGTGCAGTACCTATACTTCCAGGCGTTCGAGACGTTCCGGCTGGGATACGGGTCGGCGATCGCCTACGTCACGTTTGCGATCCTCCTGGCTCTGTCGTGGCTGCACCGGTTCCTGCCGTCTGAGGTGGCGGCGTGACCGCGCGGCGGTCGGCCGGCGGGGCCCGGCCGGTTCCGGCGTCCGCCCGGGCCCGATCGGGCTGCGCGGCGGGGAAGTGGGGGGCCGCCGCCGCGGCGCACGCTGTGGAGATCGTGTGCGTCCTCATGTTCGTCGCGCCGATCGTGTGGATGATCTCGACCTCGCTCAAACCGGAGGGACAGATTCTCTCCTACCCTCCTCTCTGGATTCCGCGAACGTGGACGCTCGAGAACTTCCAGTCGGTGCTGGCCCGCTTCGCGTTCGTGCGCTGGACCGTGAACAGCATCGCCGTCGCGGTCGCGGCGACCGCCCTCGTCGTGGCCCTCGATGCGATGGCGGGCTACGCGCTGGCCCGGTTTGCGTTTCCCGGCCGCAGCCTGATCTACCAGACGATCATCGCGATGCTGCTCGTCCCGATCCAGGTCACGGTGATCCCGCTGTTCCTGGTGTTCGCGCAGATGCATGCCATCGACACCTATCAGGCCCTGATCCTTCCCACGACGGCGAACGTCACCGGGGTGTTTCTGATGCGGCAGTTCTTCCTTGGGATCCCGGCCGAGCTCGAGGAAGCCGCCCGGATCGACGGGGCCGGCGACTTCCGGATCTTCTCACAGGTCGTGCTGCCCCTCAGCCGCCCCGTGATGGCGGCGGTCGCGGCCCTCACCTTCGTGAGTTCGTGGAACAACTTCCTCTGGCCGCTGATTGCGGTCAGCAGCGACCGGGCACGGACGCTGCCGGTGGGCATTGCCCAGTACATGGGCGGACACGCCGGGACGAGTGGTTCGGCTCCGGCGTTCGGTCCCGCGCTCGCCTCCGCGGTGATGGCCACCGCGCCGGCGCTCGTCGCGTTTTTCCTCCTCCAACGATACTTCACCCAAGGGATCACGCTCACTGGGATCAAAGGCTAGCCGTCCGCGTCCGCCCGAACGGGACAGAAATGGGGGGGCGACGGACTGGCGCTGGGGGGGGCCACCGTGCGCGAGGAGACCAAAGCGCGGCTGGAGGCCTTGATGGCCCGGTGCGAAAGGCGGCTGGCCGACGGCCGGAAGAAGCAGGAGCAGGTCCAGGCGAGGAAAGATGCGTTCGTCGCGGAGTTCGAACGGACGATCGACGACACGATCCGCCCCGTCATGGAGGACATCGGCACCACCCTCAGGCAGCGGGGGCACGACTACGAGATCGCGACGACGCAGGGCCATTCGGACTTCGAGGGCGGAATCCTCGCGAAGTAGCGGTGCCCCGGGACGGCGCCCGCCCAGGGGCCGATCACCCTGCGTCTCTCACTTGTTGTGGCTGTCCACTCCATGCATCGAGGACTGGGGGGGGGCCCCGGCGACCGTCGCATCGCCTCCGGGCCCGGGCTTGTCGAACGGCCCAAAATCCGACAAGAATCCGAACAGGAAGAGGGCGACGAGAAGGCTGCACGTGCGTCGCATCCTGCCTCACCTCCAATCAACGTCATCAACTCCATGCCCGAACTCCCGCGTTCTCAGACGCGCCGGCCCCAACGTCTGTTCGAACGCGTCCGGCAGAACTTTTCGGGAAGCTTTGGGAGTGCTATCATGAGCTTCGACGGGCCCGTAGCTCAGTGGATAGAGCAGGGGACTCCTAAGCCTCTGGTCGGGGGTTCAATTCCCTCCGGGCCCGCCAGCCGTGCATCCGATCTCTTTGTTGAGACGCTAGGATTCGGCGCCGATCCACCGCACGGTAAGACCAGAGGCTTCGGCGCTCTGCCGCTGCTTTCGATCTGCTGTCAGGAAGGCGACATCCGCGCCAGCACCTCCGGTCTCCCGAAAGAATAGCGCGGAGGCGATGTGAATGGCGTCTAGCGTGCGGGTGGGCACCCCGCGGATCAGCTCCTCAGCTTTGACCAAGACCGCCGGGACCAATTCGACCAGGATCCATGTGGTGCGTTCTCTCTCCAGCCGGCGCACGGCCGAAGTGAAGCCCGAGGTTCTCAGCGACCCACCCCTGTGCTTTGCGGCAATGGCTGACAGAGCTTCAAGCGGAGCCAATGCGGAGGTGACGATGGCATATGCAGATGTCGCCGAGGATGCGGCGTCGGACCCAGGTTCCTGCACGCACCGTTTCAGAAGCACGCTGGTATCCACATAGAGCCACGTTCCTATCTCATCGCTCATCGCGTTCATCACCGAGGATCTTGGAGGCAGGTTTTCCTTGTGCCCGTACCGGTTTCGCCGGGCCACTTCTGCCTGGCCGGCTGGGCAGACGGATGAACCCTGCTCTTGCCAGCCGGTCCAGTCTCATATCCTGGTGGGCGCCGGCCCCAAGTGGCGTTACCATCGCAATCGGCCGACCCCTCTCGGTCAGGATCACTTCCTCCCCTTGCTTGACGATCTTGACCATTTCTGAAAAGCGCTGATTGGCTTCGCGTAGGCCGAGTTTCACGGCATGCCTCCAATGTAGTTGTCGCAACTACATTGTACCTGGTGGCCGCCACAAATTACAAGTCGGCACATCATCCTGCAGCCGTTTCGGAGCGTGCGATGGGAGGCGGTCCTTGCGGGTTGATCTTACCAAGCTGAGCCGGAACTGACGGACCAGCGCGATGCCCGCGCGGAGGGGATGCGAACCTCGATGGAAGTTGGTCGGGGGTTCAATTCCCTCCGGGCCCGCCAGATCTCTTCAAAGATACTTCGTGGCGAACTGGCGCGCGGTTACAATCGGGATGTTTTGGAATTCTCTGACTGCCAGTAGGTCACGGTCGCCCGAGACAATGGTATCTGCCCGCCCGGAGACGGCGGCTTCCAGGACAAGATTGTCTTGGGGGTCGGCTCGGACGACGCTGAGCCGTTCCTTTGGGATGACTATGTGTTCCGGTTGATGGAGCCATTCCAAAACGACCCGCAAGAGCGGGTGAGCCGCAAGTGGGCGGAGCTTTGGATAGCTGAGGACCTTGGTTAGTTCAGCCAGGAGGTCGGGGGAAATGACCAGATGATGCCGGCCGTCACGCAGCGCTAAGATAACCCGGCGAGGCGGCCCATCCCAACCAATCCCCCACACGATTGTGTTTGTGTCGAGGACGACCTTCACCGCCGCCTCGCAACTCGAATGGCTTCCTCCACCACCTTCCGCGAGATCTTTTGCTCCTGGATCTTTGCGCCAATTGCCTCAAGGGCTTCGTTGAACCTCATGCGAGCAGCCTCGTCCTCGATCTGCCGCAGGCGCGCGTACTCCTCTTCGGAAAGGAGCACTGCCTGCTCGGTGCCACGACGGCCTATAGTCACAGGAGTGCCAGCTGACGCTTCTCGTACGAGCGTCCCGAGCCGTTTTCTCGCTTCCTCGACGGGTACGTACCGCATACAGTTCACCTTAAGTTGTATTGTAAGGTAAAATTGCCGAGAGTGCAATGGACTTCGCGGGTCATCGTGGACGGGCTCAATCGGCCCTATCCGCGACCGAGCCTTTATGCTGCCGGACCTGTTGCCTTGCCCAGTCCTGTTCCACATCCTTCCATACGCCGACCGGGACGTCATAGCTATCTGCGCAGGGTCCCATCGCTGACCCGCAGCTGCATCGCTGTCGATGGGTTGATGCCAGAGAACCCTGCTGTTTGGTGCCGAGGATGTTTGCAGGTTCGCCTCGAACATGCCCATGCGATGCAGACTGTAACGTTGCCCGTCCGCGTTAATAAGAGCCATCTCATCACGATCGGTGAGCGGTTATATGCTGAGAGCGTCGAGCTGATCCGTGAACTGGTGAACAACGCCTACGATGCCGACGCCACCGAAGTACAAGTAACGGTCTCAGACGAGAAGATCACGGTCCGCGACAACGGCGTCGGCATGGATCTGGAGGGACTGCGAGAGTACTTCACAATCGGCACGGTAGACAAGCGGCTTCACCCGCGCTCTCCAAGATTCGGCCGGTTACGCATCGGGCAGTTCGGGATTGGAAAGTTTGCCACGCTGTCCGCCTGTGAGCGGTTTACCGTCTTTACGCAGCACGGTGAGTTTGCTGCCGAGGTTGTCTTCGACAAGGCGGAGTGGGAGTACGCCGGGGACCGCTGGGACCTTCCGATGCGTTTTCTGAAGCCAGATCCGGCGGAAGACGATGGGACAACGGTCACACTCTTCAAGCTGCGCCGCCAGTTCGATCTTTCCGAAATCGAGCGCCAGCTTCTCGAGGGCGTTCCTCTAAGAACTCCGGATTTCGCGGTGTTCCTGAATGGGCGACGGCTAACCCCATTGCAGTTACCCGGCCACCGGCTCCCCATTTTGGAGGTGACCCCCTACGGGTCGATCCATGGGGAGCTCGTGATCGTCCCCGCACATCTGGCGTCAACGATTGAGATGGGCGTGGAAGTCAAGGTGCGCCAGGCGACCGTCAGCAGGGAGCTGTTCGGCATGGAGGCCTGGGGCAGGGAGGCTGCGCGAATCAAAGGTGAGGTGCACGCTGATTTCCTGCTGGTGACGGCGGATCGGTCCGGATTCGTTCGAGACAGTGGCGAATACCGCGCGTTCTCCGAGGCGATGGTGCGCATCGCGGCGGAAGTAAGGCGGGCGCTCGGACACCTATCAGACCGTACCGAACGGGCAAAGGCGCGCCAGGCGGTCCGCGAAGCGTTTCGTCTGGTGCAGCGCGCGCTGGCACGAAACCCCGACCTGTCGCCGTTTGGGCCGGTCCCTCTGGCCGATCAGCCGGGCACTGTCGGCGGCGGCGGCGTCGTTCCCGAGCAGCGTCACAGCGCTGCCTCGCCGCCAGAACTTGGTGGCCATCGTGCCGGGAACGCGTCGCTCTCGACGGGTGGGGAACCCGCGGCGCCTTCACCGCCTGCCGTCCGCCGGCGTAGACCACGCGTGCGGCGCATGACGCCGAACGCGGTCGTTCAGCGCGCGCGGTTGGGCGAGGCCGGAGTCATGTGCTGCCTCGACCATTTTGGCTCCGACGGACCGGAGGCGTTTCACGAGGGAACGGCGATCTACATTAATCGGGATCATCCACTCTACCTCCGTAACAGCCGGAGGCGTGATACGCAAACGTTGCATCTCGCCCGCCTATTGACCCAGGAAATTAGCCTGATGAAAGAGCCGCGAAGCCCCCGTCAGGCCTTTGAGCGACAGAGCAAGCTACTGCGCGACGCCTTCGTTGAAGACCGACCGTAGCCTGCAGTGTAAGTTGTGCCCAATCACGCTCAGATTCCGTAACGCGGCAGGCGACTCGACTAAGCACGTCTCTGACCCTGATTGGTAAAGCGACCACGCGACACCCGAACAGACTCGGCTCGCGAGAAACGCATCGTGATGGAGATCGTCGTCGATGTATATACCGAGATCGAGCGAGCGATGGGATGGTACTACCACCTCGAGGGGCAGCTACGATTTCCTTTCCGCGCCAAGTGCATCGTGCGTCGGGTGGTCTCGCCTCTTCGGCCTGGAGACGAGATCGAAGTAATCGGAATGGCGCCCGAAGAGGAGTGCGAGCATGAAATGTTTGTCATGATTCGATGGAACAAGAGGAGGCTGGCTGTGCCATTATCGCAGCTGGAGGGGCTCGGGGTCGACAAGCACACCCGTCAAGCCATTGGCGACTGGCACTACTGGGTGAGAAAAGGATATGAGTTTTGATGCCGATCTCGTCTACCCCGTCTACCGAGCTGTGCCCGTCGCACAGGAATCGGGCCGATCTGGCAAACACTGACACGGCCCGCTGGCCCAATCAGAAAGCACCATTTCCAACGCCACCTCTCTCTGCTCACCTACGAGTTGTGTTCTCCGAAGCCTCTGGTCGGGGGTTCAATTCCCTCCGGGTCCGCCAGGTAATTTCAAGCCTTCTTCCGATTGGCTATTGACACCACACATCCCAGACTGTACAGTATTCCTGTACAGTCAAGTAGTCTCTGTGTACAATCAACTTTGTATGCGGGGAGAGTGATCGATCCATGCCTGTCGAGACTTCGTACACCCAGGCCCGTGCCAACCTTGCTCGCCTAATCGATCGCGCTGTGGATGACCGCGAGACCGTGATCATTACTCGTCATGGTGCCCCCAGAGCCGCAATAATCGCGGCCGCAGAGTTCGAAAGTCTTCTGGAGACCGCTCATCTCCTACGGTCTCCCGCCAACGCGGTTCGGTTACTCAAAGCTCTTCAGCGTGCCTTGAAGCACCAGCCAGCGCCACAATCCGTGCCCGCGCTTCGGAGAGAGATGGGGGTTGAGCCCCGGCGGTAAGAGTGGACGTCCCCACGGGACGATCTCCCGGCAGCAACAACCCGGCCGGCGTGAGACGGTGTTTCACCCTGAATTCCGTGAGGATCTTCGCTCCTGGGTCGCGATGGACCGGTCTATCGCACTTCGCGTTTTTGATCTGATTGAGGCGATTGTGCGCGATCCTTTCGCGGGTATCGGCAAACCGGAACCACTGAAGTACCTCGCGCCGGGGACATGGTCCCGTCGCATCACGCAAGAGCACCGCCTGGTGTATCTTGTGCGTGCCGATCGGATCGACTTTCTTCAGGCACGCTATCATTACTAACGTGGAGCAGCTGCCAGCCATAGTTCAAGCGGCGGGAGGTCACAAATGCGAATCATCCGGGTACACGCAGAGTACGCACACGCTCCGGACAACCCAGGATATTTCAGCGGCACGGTCCGCATGCAGAACCTGTACGGGAGGAAGGAGCCCGCCGGAATAGATCTGGTCGCGGTCTCCTTTGACCCGGGGGCGCGGACGCGGCCGCATGTCCACGCGACCGACCAGGTTCTGCACGTGGTGGAGGGCGAAGGGATCGTCGCAACCGAACAGGAGCGCCGCCTGATCCAGACCGGAGATATCGTGATCATCCCGGCGGGCCAGTGGCACTGGCATGGGGCTACGCCGACCTCTGCGATGTGCCACATCTCCGCGCGCCCGGCCGGTCCGACAGACTGGTCCGCCGCGGGGCGAGACTGGGAGACGTATATGCAGGGGGCCCGCCGCTAAAGGACCATTCAACGGACTGCGGAGCCAGGATTCGGGGAACGTTAGCGGGCGGGCGCATCGCCAGGATCGTGCCGCACGCGGGCGCGACCTGTCCCGGGGACGTGGAGGACGGCAGGAGGGCCGGCAGGACGATGAAACGGCAGCCGAGGCGGTGGGGTCTCGAATTCCGCACCGGTGTCGCGGCCGGTGCGGCCGCGACGCTCGTGCTGTTCGCCTACCGGATGGCGACGGGTGTGCCGACGCCGCAAGAGGCGCTCGCCGAACGGATGGTCCGGTTACTTCCCTACCCGGTGTTCGCCGTGATCCTCGAGCACCTCCAACACCTCGCCAAGCCGCTCGGCTTCGTGAGCGCGATCGCGGCCAGCCTCGTTGGCTTCGGCGCGGGGGGCGTCGCCTACACGTGGCTCACCCGGGACAGTCGCCAGCCTCGCCTGATCCTCGGGGTGGTCGCCGGGGCGGTCACGTGGGTGTTTCTCACCTACGTCTTCCTGCCGGTCGTCCAGGGACGGATTCTGGGGGAACCCCTCACCACCGCAGTCTCCGATCTAGCGCTCCCGCTGGCCCTTGGCAGTCTGGTCTATGGGGTCGTACTGGCGGGCCTGAGCCGCCGGCTATCGCACACCCTGAGACACCGTCCGGCACCCCGCCTCGCGTTCACCCCTGTCCTGACCGGTGATGCGAGCCTGGTCTTCGGGTCGACGAGCCGGCGCGATCTCCTGCGGCGATCCGTGCTGGTCCTGCTCGTCGCTGCGGCCGTCTCTCGCCTCGGCACCTGGGCAGACGCCGCCGGCGCACGGGTGGCCTCCGTGACCTCCGCCGCGGTGGCTGCGGCCTCCGGCGTGTTCCGCCTGATCAGGGGGATGCCGCCCGAGGTGACGCCGAACGGCCAGTTCTTCCAGGTCTCCAAGAACTACCCGTTCGATCCGACGGTAGACGTCGCCAAGTGGTCGCTCGAGGTCAAGGGCCTCGTGGTCAAGCCCCTGAGGCTCTCCTACGCCGAGCTCCTCACGGCGACGCCGTCGGTGAAGCGCTACCAGACCCTCGAGTGCATCAGCAACGATGCGGGGGGGGATCTGATCGGCAACGCCCAGTGGACGGGGGTCCGCGTCCTGGACATCCTCGCCCTGGCGGAGGTCCGGCCGGAGTCGTCGGCGATCATCTGGCGTGGCGTGGACGGGTACTTCGAGTCAATTCCATTGGACGTCGCGATGGACCCTGACTCGCTCCTCGCCTACGAGATGAACGGCGAGCCGATTCCCCAGCAGCATGGCGCGCCTGTCCGGGTCCTGCTCACGAACCGGTACGGGCTGAAGCAGCCCAAATGGCTCACCAGCATCGAGGTCGCGAACGCCGACGTCATCGGGTCCTGGGAACGCCGGCGCCTGAACAAACCGGCGATCGTCAAGACGGCCAGCGGCTTTCGCGTGGAGATGAACGACGGCGCCGCCGCCCTGCTCGGGGGATGGGCATTTGCCGGGGGCCGCGGCATCGTCAAGGTGGAGCTGAGCGCAGACGGCGGGAAGACGTGGTTCCCGGCCGACGTGAAAGAGGCGCTCGGCGAGAACTGCTGGCAGTTCTGGTCGGCGGCGTGGAAGCCGCCGGCGCCTGGCGAGTACTCCCTCGCCGTGCGGGCGGTCGACGGCACGGGAACGATACAGCGCGGAGGGCCCAGCCGGATGCTGCCAGATGGGCGGGAAGGGTATCGTGAAATTCGGGTCCGCTTTGCCGGTTAGGTCCCCGAGCGGCGGCACGCGCCGGCATACGCGCGGTCTCGCCGGCGTTCCTCCAACCATGAAAGGTCCTCAGGTGGGGGAGCGCTTCCCAGATATCGTCCTGCCCGACCAAACCGGTGCGTCAGTCAGCCTTCACCAGGCGCGCGGGAGTCGACAAGCGCTTGTGGTCTTCTATCGCAGTGCGCGGTGGTGACCCTACTGTAAGACGCAGCTCGTCGAGCTGCAGCGGATCACGGACGGCCTGGCCCGAGCCGGTGTCGCGCTCTTCGCGATCAGTTATGATTCAGTCGCCACCCTCGCGGACTTTGCGGCGAAGCACGGCATCACCTACCCCCTCCTTTCGGACGAAGGGAGCCGGGTGATCCGGCAGTTTGAGATGCTCGACGACGATTTGGATCGCCATCATGCCGAGTTCGGGCGGTCCGTCCGGGATGACCAGCGCGGCGTGGCGTATCCGGCCGTCTTCCTGCTCGACCGACGGGGGATGGTCGTCCAGACGCGTGTTCATCGGAACTATCGCATCCGTGACACGGGCACTGGCTTGCTGGAGGCCGCGCTCGGGATCGCCGCCCCGGCGGATGGCCCGGCAGCGGTCGCTCGGCGTGATGCCGTGCAGGTCCGCGCCTACCTCGACTCGCCCACCTACCGGCCGTACCAGCAGCTGCAGCTGATCGTGGAACTGACCGTCCGTGAAGGCTGGCACGTCTACACCGCGCCCGTGCCAGACGGCTACCTCGCCCTGGGAATCGAGGTCGCGCCGATCGAGGGCCTCGAGGCCGGCCGGCCTTCGTGGCCGCCGGGCCGCCCCTTCCGCGTGCGCGGACTCGACGAGCGTTTTTCCGTCCTCGACGGGACGATCCGCGCGCATCTCCCGCTGACGCTGGCGGTCGGAGCGGGGAGCGGCGATCTGACAATCACGCTGACGGTCCGGTATCAGGCCTGCAGCGACACGGCGTGCCTGCCACCTGCCGCCATCACGATGGATCTTCCGGTTCGTGAAGGTCCGTTCGCAGAGTGATCTGGATCGAAGAGACGGACGGCAGACGCGAAGTGAGGAGGGGAGCGACATGACAGCGGTGCATATCGCGCGCATTCGTGTGTACCAGGACAAGCGCCCCAACCGGCGGGCGTACATAGGGGATTTCCCGGAGCCGGTCCGCTACGGCGTCAACACCGGCGTGAAGGCCTTCTATAAGATGGAACCCGAGGAGGAGCTTCCGAGCACGCTCGATCACCTGGTGAGCGCGGCCGCGGGGTGACTGACGGGCACCCTCGCGGGCGCGCTGGAGGCGCGCGGGATTCCAAGTTTTCCCGATAAGCTCTGGACGGAAGCGGAGGGCACGGTCGAGGCTCCGGACCGCGTGATGCGGGTGACGGAGATCCGGGTCAAGTACCACCTGACGATTCCCCGAGGGAAGCGTGAAGACGCCGAGCGGGCGCTGTCCGTGTTCGAGCGGGGATGCCCGGTGGCCCAAACGCTCAAAGGCTGCGTGACCATTACCAACTCGTGGGAGATCGTCGAGGAGTAAGCCCGACACTCGCGAGTTCGGCCTGCGCAAGCCGGCCGTAGTGGCCGTGGGACCAGTCGCCGAAAGGATCCGAGGAGTACTTGAGGAGCTCCTCGTACGAGAGCCGGTGGAGCGCCCGGGACGCGAGCAGGTGTTCGATCTCGCCGCCGGAGATCTGCGGCGCGGTGCGAATGACGCGCTGGGCGGCTCCGAGCTTCTTGAGGCGTTCCCAGCGCCACGGGACGTATCGGGCGAGCCACAACGCGAGGGGCACCACGAGTACGATGAGGCTGAAGAGGATGGCGTTGATCAGCAGGATATGTTCGAGGTAGGAGCCGACCGCGAGAAACGGCCGCGCCGCGAACGCGATCGCGAAGCGTACGAGCTCCCCCACGTTGGCTCCGATCATCGGGATGCCGCCGAGCGCGTCGCCGATCTGTCCTCCGGCCGCTTCGAGATTTCGCCCGCCGTCCCGGATCACCCGGCCCGCCGCGGCAAACTCCGCGAGCTTCTCGTACAGACGGCGGCTGGCCAGGATCCAGACCGCCACCCAGAGGGCCGTGCCGGCATCGGCGGCAACTTCGCGTGCCCGTGCGCCTGGCACTTCGCTCCACAGCTTGACCATGCTATTTTCCTCCCTGTGCACCGACGTGAGGGCTTTGCAAAATCAGCTTGCCGGCCGGCGGCGAAGGTGTCCGGTCATCCTGGCCATGAACGGCACGGCGCCCACGAGCGTCGCCGCCCCGAGGTAGAAACCCGACTCGATTCCGAAGGCCGTGATCACCAGTCCGAACACGATCGGGCTCACGATTGCCGCCACACGCTGCACGCTCTGGCGGATCCCGAACGCCACCCCCAGCAACTCCGCGGCCACGGCTTCCACCATCAAGCTCATGGTCAGCGGCTGGGTGAAGCCGATGCTGGCCCCCATCAGTGCCGACCCGAACACGAGCGGCCAGAACTGCCGGAGCAGCGGCGTGACGCCGAGCGCCACCCCCGCGAGCGCGGTCCCGCCGAGTAGGAGTGAGGCATAGCCGAGGTGCGCCACGCCCCTCGATAGAAACGAACGGACCACCATCGAGCTCAAACTGTCCGCGGCGACAACCATGCCGATGAGGGTCGCGGAGAGCCCGACCTTGTGCAGGTAGATGGGGAAGAAGGATTGCTTCAGCGTCTGTCCGCACATCACGATCGACGAAATGAATAGAAGCGCGCCGACCCCGGGCTGGCGCACGATTGCGCCGACGAGCGTGTGGGCGGTTGCGAGGGATACGGCGGGCCGCGGGACTGCCGGGATGCCGCGCATGGAGGCGGCGACCGCGAACGTGGGCAGCGTCAGGAGTCCCAGCAGCGCAAACGCCGCGGTGTAGCCGAAGTGGCCCGCGACAAATCCCCCCACGATGGGGCCGATCACGGCTCCGGCGGAGTTGTACAGGCCGTAGTAGCCGTAGTTTCGCACCCGCGCGGCAGGACTGCTGGCCGCGGCTACGATGGCCTGCGGCGCGACGGCAAACCCGATGTTCGCGACGCCCATCAACGTGTATGCGACAGCCACCGCCCACACGCCGTGCAGCCCCGTCAGCACGGCGGCGGCCAGCGCGAACAGGATCACCGAACTCTTCACGACCACCATGGGGCCGCGCTCATCGACGAGCGCGCCCGCATGGATCGAGAGCAGCAGCGGCATGACGCCGGACACGCCGATGACGATCCCTACGACACTCACCGATGCGCCCTGGGAGGCGAGGTAGAGAGGGATGAAGGGCGCCACGAGATACCACGCGCCATTGGAGAGGATCAGCAGTGTGTTGTTGAGCCGGAGGAGCGATTCCACGTCCGCGGGGCCGCGGCCGGCGTCACGTGTGACGAGCGAAGCGGCGCCGGCAGCCGGCGCGCCCTGGGACTCTGGATCGGCCATCAACCCACCTGGAAGATACTCTTGGCTCTTCCGTGCGATTCTCCGGCGCCGGCGGCGGTCCCTTTGGAGCCGCGGCGCGGGCACACGACCGGCAGATGCAGGAATTTGCTTGGCAGACGTGAGATTCTACCGGAGCCTCGGACCGGTACCCGCGACCGGTGTGTGCTGTGATTGTGTCGTGAGTCCGCGTGGAGAGGAGGGTGTGACGTGAAGGCAGTCGTGCTCCACGGCGTCGGTGAGCCGGAGGTGGTCCGGGTCGAGCACGCGGACGATCCGGTCCCCGGGCCCGGCGACGTCGTCGTGCGGGTACGGGCCGCGGCGCTCAACCACCGCGACGTCTTCATCTGCCGCGGGCAGTACGGCGGCCTGCGCTTTCCGATCATCCCCGGCTCGGATGGGGTGGGGGATGTGGCGGCCGCCGGCGCGGACGTGAAGGGGATGGCGCCGGGAACCGCCGTGGTGATCAACCCGGCGCTCGAGTGGGGCGACGACCCGCGCGCGCAGGGCCCCCGGTTCCGCATCCTGGGGCTGCCGGACAACGGGACCTTCGCCGAACTCGTCACGGTCCCGGCCGCAAACGTGCTGCCGCGGCCCGCGGGCCTCACCGACCAGGAGGCGGCCGCGATCCCGCTGGCCGGCCTCACGGCGTACCGGGCCGTCGTGACCCGCGCGCGCGTCCAGCCGGGCGAGACGGTGCTCGTGACGGGCATCGGCGGCGGCGTCGCGACCTTCGCGCTCCTGATCGCCCGCCACCTCGGCGCCCGGGTCCTCGTCACCTCGGGAAGCGAGGCGAAACTCGCCCAGGCCCGCGCGCTCGGGGCTGAGGCCGGTTTCAACTACACGGGGGACTGGGTCAAAGCCGCGCGCGCGGCGACGGAGGGGCAGGGGCCCGACGTGATTGTCGACGGGACGGGCGGCGCGACATTCGACCGCGCGCTCGACGCGGCCCGGCCCGGCGGGCGCATCGTCAGCTACGGCGCCACCGCCGGGAACGCGCCCGACCTCGCCGTCCGGCGGATCTTCTGGAAGCAGTTGAACGTTCACGGCTCGACGATGGGCACGCCGTCGGACTTCCGCGCGATGCTCGCGCTCTTTGGCGAAGGGCGGCTGCGACCGGTCATCGACCAGGTGTTCCCGCTCGACGAGGCCGGCCGGGCGCTGCGGCGTATGGACCAGGGGGCGCAGTTCGGGAAGATCGTGCTGCGGATCGCCTAGGGCCCGCTGCGCGCGCCGGTCAGTTACGCCGGCGCCGCCGAACGCAGATCGGGCGGCGCGACGGACGGAACGCCCCCGCACAAGACCAGGTAGCGGTCAGGCAGGCTGCTCAACACGTGCTCCGGCCCCGCGGGACCCGTCAGGTCCAGCACGACGAGGTCGGCCCACGCGCCTTCGCGGAGGCCGTACCGGTCCCCGAGGCCGATCGCCCTGGCCGGCGCGTCCGTCACCATGGTCAACGCCGCCTGCATCCCCCCGCGGCCGGGCAGATGGGCGACCGAGCAGGTCAGCGCCGCGAGGCGGAGCAGATCGGCATCGCCAAATGGATAGAACGGATCGCGGACGTTGTCGGAGGCGGCCGAGACATTGACGCCGGCCGCGAGCAGCTCGCTGACGCGGGTGATGCCGCGGCGCACCGGCTGCCGGTCCCCGCGTCCCTGGAGAAACAGGTTGACGGCGGGAAGCGTGACGACGTTCACCCCGGCGTCCGCGACGGCGGCGATCACCCGGGCGGCCTCGGGGTCCGGCAGCACCGCAAGCGAACAGCAGTGCCCGACCAGCACCGACCCGCCGCAGCCAAGCGCGCGGGCGCGGCCGGCGATGTACGGGAGCGTCAGGTCCGCGGGGTCGAGAGATTCGTCCGCGTGCAGGTCGAGGGGCAGCCCCGCCTGGGCGGCGATCTCGAACAGCCGGTCAATGGCGCCGGTCTGGTTGGGCCGGGGGAGCAGCCACGGCGCGGCGCCCACGCCGTCCGCGCCCATCCGCGCCGCCTCGGCCAGTTCGGCAAGCGCGAGGGTGCCGTCCGGCAGGACCTTGGCCATCGCCACCACCTGCAGCCGCACCCGGTCCCGATAGGCCTCGCGCAGACGCAGCAGGGCCTCGACGCCCTTGAGCGCCGCCGGCCCGCCCGTGTCGGCATGGCTCCGGATCGCCGTGGTCCCCGCCGCGAGGGCGAGGTCGAGGCCGCGGCGGGCGCGGCCCATGATCTCCTCGACGGTGCACGCGGCATAGTGCGCGTGCACGACCGCGATCGCCTCATCGAGCGTGCCCGACTCGTTCCCGACAGTGGGGAACAGATGCGTCTTGTCGAGGTGCTGATGCGCGTCCACTAGGCCGGGGATCACGACCCGGCCGCCCAGGTCGAGGCGCGGCACCTCGGGCGCGGCCGGCGGCGCGCCGACGGCCGTGAGCTCGCCGCCCGCGACGCCGATCGACACGGGCGCCCGATCTCCCAGCCGGTAGACGTTGTCCAGGATGTAGCGTACCGGCCAGGCCAGCCTCATCACCTCGGCGGCAAAGCAAGCCGGGTGGTGGTTTCGGTTTGCGCGACGATCGCTCCCGCCGCGATCAGCACCCGATCTGCCGGACGATATTGGAGCGCCTGGTGCCAGGTTGGCGCCTTGATCAGCGCCAGGTCCGCCGGCGCCCCGGGGACCAGGTGGTACGGGTACGTCTCCTCTGGGAACCCCAGGGCCCGCGCCGCGTTGATCGTGATCATGTCGAGCAGGAGGGCGATCTCCGCCGGACGGTGGAGCGGGACCGCGTGACTGACGAGGAAGGCGACTTCGAGCGGATCGGCCTGGCCCCACGGGTAGTAGAAGTCGTCCACGTCGTCCTGCCCCAGGGCCACGTTGACGCCCGCCTGGTGCAGCTCCCGGATGAGGGTGATCGTCCGCGGCGCCGGCGCAGGGTGGAGCGCGCCCGCATCGATCAGGTTGACGTGGGCGTTGCTGACGATGGAGATCCGCGCCCGCGCCACCTGCGCGATGACCCGGGCGGCGTGCGACGCGTCGTAGAACGCCAGGGCGATGCAGTTGCTCGCGCAGACCCGCCCCCCGAAGCCCCGCTCCACCGTGTGCCGCGCCAGGAGCTCGAGGGTTCGGCTGGACGGATCGGCCGTGTCGTCGACGAGCATGTGCACCGGCGCGCCGTGTCGTTCGGCGAGATCGAAGCAGCGACCGATGTGCCGGCCGGCCGCCTCCGGCGACGGCTCGATCCACGGGATCCCTCCGACCACGTCCGCGCCAAGCCGCAGGGCTTCCTCCATCAACTCGAGTGCCCGGCGGTCCCCGAGACCCGACTGCGGAAAGGCGCCGATCTCGAGGACGAGCACGTCGCGGTACCGCTCCCGTATCTGCAACAGGCCTTCGATCACCCGCACCCCGACCGTGGGATCGACGTCCCCAAACGCCCGGATCGCGCGCACGCCCCGCACCAGGGCCATTCGCACGATCCGCTCGGCGCGCTCGGCCACGTCCGCCGCGGTGAAGCCGGCTTTTACGGCCTCGAGGACCGACAGGGGGACGCCGTGCGCACGCTCGAACGCCGACCGGCCCACCCGGTGGCGCCCGCCGGACTCCCACATGCGCGCCCAGTCGGCTCCGGGCCGTGCCGCCTCGGGCTCCACGCGGCCGAGGAGCTCGGCGAGGAAGAACACCTTGTCGAGGTGCAGGTCCGGGATCACGAAGGCGGGGAGCAGCAGGTAGTCGGCGCCGTCCAACTCGGCCGGCGCGATCCCTGCTGCTGAGGGGGGGGCGACCCGCGCAATGCGGCCGTCCTCACAGTGCACGTCTGCGCGGGCGCCCTGGGCAAGCGCGGCGTTGCGGATGATGAGGCTCACGGGGGCACCGTGGATGAGCCGCGGCGGGACGCCTTATTCGCGGCGGCCGCCGGCCTGCGTGGGGCCTTCCCAGGCAGCGGCTTCCAGGAGCAGCGCCGCGAGGCGCTCCGCGCGCGCGGCGATGATCCGCCGGCCCTTTTCCGCCGACGCGGCCGCCGGGTCGCCGACGACGCCCGAGTCCGACAGGTCCCGTGTCAGCCAGGCGAACTGGGCCTCGCCGCGGGATGCGCGGAACCGCGGCGCCTCGATGCCGGCGGCGCGCGGCGCCGGATACTGCCTGGTGGCGGGGATCGCGCGCACCAGATCGGGGTAGGCGGCCATCATGATCGAGGTCTCGGCGTCACCGGCGTGCAGGCCGAACTCCTCCTCGGCCGCGGACAGGGTGCCGCCGTGCCCCAGGGCGCCGCTGTGGATCGCGAACGTGATCAGACCCGTCGCGTCTCGAATGTCCCGCGCGGCCAGGTCCACGACCGGGCGGTTGCCGCCGTGCGTATTGAGGAGCACGAGCCGGCGGATGCTCCAAGTATGCACACTCGTCCCCACCTCGAGCAGCGTCCGGTAGAGCAGGTCCGCGCTCAGGAAGATCGTGCCGGGGAAGCCCCGGTGCTCGTTGCTCTTGCCGTACGCGAGCGGCGGGAGGGCATAGACGGGCGCGGAGGCCGGCAGGCGCTCCAGCGCGGCGGCCAGCACGGCCTGGCCGATCAGGACGTCGGTGAACACCGGCAGGTGCGGCCCATGCTGCTCCGTCGCGGCGACCTGCTGAACGGCAACGGTGTCTGGTGGGAGGTCGCGCACCTGCGTCCAGGTCAGGTACGGGAGGAACCGCGCTGCCGGCACCGCCGGATGGCCGCTGCTCATGCCGGCTGCCCTCCGGTCCCTACCGGCGTATCCTCCAACTTGCCGGGGTTGAGCAGGCCCCGCGGGTCCCACCGGCGCTTGGCCGACAGGACCGAGGCGATGTGCTTGTTGCGCGACGTATCCAGCCGGGGCGAGTGGGGATGGCGCACAGGAGCGCCGATCGCTTCGAGAAAGGCGACGATCTCCTCCATCCGCTCACGGCTCGTGAACCGTACGATCGGCAGCGAGCGGGGCACGACCACGCCGCCGACACGCATGTACTCGACGTGGATCCAGATCTCCTCAGGGAAGCGCCGCTTGATCTGCGCGATCTGCGCCATCACCCCGTCGCGGTCGAAGCCGACCTGCAGGTAGGTCAGGCCGGGGTCGGCCCGTTTGGCCCACAGCGTCGTGTGGTTGTACGAGAAGTCGGAGACGGCGGTGCCCTTATGGTAGGCCGCCGGCGGTGCGGACCAGGTCAGGGCGCCGCCGTGGCCGGCCGCACGCGCAGCGGCGCCCGCTGTGCGGCCCTCGCCGATTTCGAGGAGCAGGACCGCTTTGCCGGGGGTGATCGCGCCTTCGTGCGCGAGGTGCCCGAAGTGCGACGGGATCGGCCACTCGTGGACCGACACCAGCCGCTTGGGGATGCCGCCGTCCTCGGCCAGCTCGCGGCTGAACGCCATCGCGCGCTCGAAGTTCGGAAAGGCCATGACGCACTGCTCCCACGGCGTGGCCGGCGCCAGGGGCAGAGTGACGTCCGTGATGATCCCGGTCGTGCCGAACGCGTGGATGACGGCGAGCAGGTCCTGCCCGCGCAGCTCCAGGCGCCGCGGGGGATCCTCCATCGTGACCACCGTCGCGGCGAGCACGTTGCCGTCCCAGTGCGTCCCCCAGGTGATGGAGCCGATGCCCGCGTTGCCGCCGGCCACAAACCCGCCGACGGTCGCGGCCACGTACGTGCTCGGGTAGATGTGGAGCTCGCAGCCCGCCCGCCGCGCCTGCCGCTCCACCGCCCCGAGCCGCGCGCCGGCCTGCACCGCGGCGGCGCCGCCGGTGATCGCGTGGATCTGCCGGAGTCCGTGAAGGTGGAGGACGATCCCGCCCCGGAGCGGCACCGCCTGCCCGTAGTTGCCCGTTCCAGCGCCGCGCGCGGTGAGCGGGATCTCGTGCCGCCCCGCCAGACGGACGACCTCCACGAGCGCGGCCACAGTGGCGGGGGTCACCGCCACATCGGCGATCTTGTCGGCCAGCTCCGCCTCGAGCACCGGCGAGAACCAGTAGTAGTCCCGGGACAGCCGTTCGAGCTCGCGGGGCTCGGTCGTGACGTTCTGCGGCCCGGCGATCTCACGCAGCTCGGCAGCGAGCGCGGCGCGGTCCATTACTTGACGAACTGGAGGGTGAACCCTTTCGCGAAATTCTGGTCTTTTTCGAGCACCCCGACGCCGCGGAGCTGCTGATACAGCTCCTGCCACCGCGCCGACGTCATGTATCCCAGGCCGTGGCTGCGCGCGTCGCCGTTCCGGACGAGCGGCTCCATCGACTTCGCACTGTACACCATTGCCGCCAGGTTGTGCTGCGGGTTCTGCTCGAGGAGGAACTTGTCCACGTCGCCGATGCGGCCGAAGTATGCGTCGAACCCTTCCAGCGAGGCCCGGACGAACTCGCCGACCATCTGCGGGTCGTTTCGAAGGACCGTCTCGGTCGTATACACGACGTTGCCGTAGGGATTGTAGCCGGAGTCGGCGACCAGCTTCCAGCCGATGTCGGTATGGCCCTGGAGCTGGAGCGTGTACGGCTCCGAGGTGATGTAGCCCTGGATCGCGGCGTTCTCGTCCGCGAGGAACGGCCCGAGCGAGCCGGGGTGGGCGATCTCCTTCACCCGGTCCAGGTGGTAGGCATGTTTGAGGTACTGCCAGAAGCTCGAGCGCGCCGTCACGAAGACCGGGCGCCCGTCGAGGTCCTTCCAGTCCTTAATCGGGTGCGACTTGTGGTAGAGGATCACCTGGGGGTAGGTCTGAAACGTCGTGAACAGCGCGACCAGCGGGATCTCCTGCGCCCGCCCGCGGTAGATGTCGTCGCCGTTGCCCATGCCGAACTGGGCCTGGCCCGCCCCTACCAACTGGACGTGAGAGACCCGGGTGCCGCCCTGCTGGATCTCCACGTCGAGCCCGTGCTGCTTGTAGATGCCGAGGGCCAGCGCCGCGTACACGGCAGCCTGCTCGGGCTGCGCGAACCAGTTCGTGATGACCTTGATCTTCTTCACCGGCTGCGCCGGCGCCGGTTGGAGGGGAAGGCCGGCGAGCAGGGCTGCGGCGGCAACGACCGCGGCCAGGAGCCGGACAGGACGATCGTAAGAGCGCATCGGGATGTGCCTCCTTGTCAGTTTTCACGCTGGAGACTCGATTCGTGCCAGGTGTGGAGCAGCACGTAGCTCAGGCCGTTCATCAGGAAGAACATCAGGATTCCGAGCACGCAGGAGGCGAGGGCGGCCGCGAACAGGTAGGCCATTTGGAGCATCCCCGCCGTGGCGACGATCAGGTAGCCGAGTCCGCCCTGGACCCCTCCGATCCCGCCCACGAACTCGCCGACGATCGCTCCGATCACCGACATCCCGCTCGCGATGCGCAGGCCGCCCATGATGTACGGGAGGGCGAACGGGATCTTGAGCTTCAGGAGCAGCTGCCCGGGGGACGCGTCGTTCAATTCCATCAGGTTGACCAGGGTGTGATCGGTCGAGACGAGCCCGAGGGTCGTGTTGGAGATGATCGGGAACAGCGCCAGGATGAAGGAGACCGTGACGATCGAAGGCACGCCCGGCCCGAGCCAGACGATGATCACGGGAGCGACCGCGACGATCGGAATCGTCTGCAAGATCACGGCATACGGGTAGAGGCTCCGCTCGATCATCCGGGACTGGGACATCAGGAGCGCGAGCGCGACCCCGACGGTGGTGCTGAGGGCAAAGCCTCCCAGGGCCTCGAGAAACGTGCGCAGGACCGCGCCCGAGAGGAACCCCCAGTTCTTGACCGCGGCGGCGACGACGTCGCCCGGCGACGGGACGATGTACCCCGGCACGTGACGCAGCGCGATCACGAGGTACCAGACGGCGATGGCGAGCGCGCCGAACACGAGCGGCGGCAGGTAATCGCGGACGGCCCGGGTCACCGGTGCGCCGCCAGCAGGTTGGTGACCGCCTCGACCAAGCGGCCGAACGCGGGGCTCGCACGGAACGCGTCTTCGCGGGGAAACGGGACATCGACCGCAATGATCCCGGCCACCCGGCCCGGCTGGGCGCTCATCACGACGATCCGCGTGGACATGAAGACCGCTTCGAAGACGTTGTGGGTTACGAACAGCACCGTCAGCGGGGAGCGGATCCAGAGGTCCTGAAGCTCCCGGTCCAGATGCTGGCGTGTGATCTCATCCAGCGCGCCGAACGGCTCGTCCATCAGCAGGAGCCGTGGATGGACGGCCATCGCCCGGGCGATCGACACCCGCATCTTCATCCCCCCGGAGAGCTGCCGGGGATACATGGAGGCGCTTTGGGCGAGGCCCACCAGGTCCAGCGCGCGTTTCCCTTCCTCGGCACGGCGGCCGGCTTCCACACCCCGCAGCTCGAGCGGCAGGGTGACGTTGGCCAGGACGGTCCGCCACGGCATCAGCGTGGGGTCCTGAAAGACGAACGCGAGGCCGCCCTGCTGCCGGCGCGCCTGGGTGGGAGGCAGGGCGAAGACCCGGATGGTGCCGGCCGTGGCCGTGCCGAGCCCCGCCACCATGCGGAGCAGGGTGGACTTGCCGCAGCCGGAGGGGCCGACGATCGTCACGAACTCCCGCTCGGCGACGTCGAACGAGATCCCATCCAGCGCCTTGGTCCCGTTGGAGTAGACTTTGGTGACGCCGCCGATGACGACCGGCGCGGCGGCCGGGGAGGATGGGTGGGACCGGACGGGCGCCGGCCTGGCGTCCGGGGCGGCCCCGGAAGACTCCAGTGTGCCTGAAGCGCTCGGACGCACGGACATGAGACTCGGTCGCCGCCTTTTTGCTGGTGTGGCCTTGTGCGTATGGCCCCCGGGAAGTCGAGATCGTATTCGCCGCGGCGGACCGGCGCACCCTTCTTCCCGAAGGATCAGACCCGTCCACGCAGAACACGTGTGGTGCCTCAGCTCTGCCCGCGTCGAAGGCCATTCCCGTCTGTCCAAGGGCGAGAAAGAGTGGTGTAACCATGGTGATGAGCATGCTGACGTTCCAAGCCAAACCCGGCCGCGAAGCGGAGTTCGAACGCCTCTGTACTCGGGATCTCGAGGTGCTCCGCTGCGAGGTCGTGTCCTGACGCCGCCAGGCCCCGTGCGTGTCGCGCTCCTCGATGACTACCAGGGCGTCGCCCTCGCCATGGCCGACTGGGGCGCGCTCGGCGCCGGCGTCAGGACGGAAGCATTCGGAGACCATCTCAAGAATCCGGCGGCGGTCGCGGACCGGCTCGGGCCGTTTGACGTGATCGTCGCGATGCGGGAGCGCACCCCGTTCACGGAGCCGTTGCTGGCGCGGCTGCCCGGCCTGCGGCTGCTGGTCACGACCGGGATGGCCAACGCGTCGATCGACCTGGCGGCCGCGACGCGCCTGGGCATCGTGGTGTGCGGCACCGAGGGCCTGCACTACCCGACGGCGGAGCTGACGTGGGGGCTCATCCTGGCGCTCGCGCGGCACATCCCGCACGAACACCACGCGACGCGGGACGGCGCGTGGCAGACGACGCTCGGCGTGGGCCTGCGGGGGAAGGCGCTCGGGGTGATCGGCCTAGGCCGGCTGGGAGCGCAGGTGGCGGCGATCGGCGGCGCGTTCGGCATGCGCGTGCTCGCCTGGAGCCAGAACCTGACCCCGGAGCGGGCGGCCGAGCGCGGCGTGGAGCGTGTCACCGAAGACGACCTCCTCGCGCGGTCCGACGTCGTCACCATCCACCTGAAGCTGAGCCCTCGGACGACGGGCCTGATCGGCGCGCGGGAGCTCGGGATGATGAAGCGCACCGCGTTCCTGGTCAACACGTCGCGCGGACCGATCGTCGAGGAGCGGGCGCTGCTCGACGCCCTGACGCGGGGCGGGATCGCCGGCGCCGGGCTGGATGTCTTTGACGACGAGCCGCTGCCGGCCGATCATCCCTTCCGTCGCCTCCCCAACGCCGTCGTGACGCCGCACCTCGGGTACGTCACGCGCGAGACCTACGAGGTGTTCTACCGGGACGCGGCGGAGGACGTGCGGGCGTTCCTCGACGGGCGCCCGGTGCGCGTGCTCAACCCCGACGTCCTCTCGCCGCCGGGGCCGCGGCGTGTGGGGATGAAGAAGGAGGCATGAAGAGCGGATGAGCGTGACGGTGTTGATCGCGTCCTACCTGGAGCCCGAGCACGTAGCCCGGGTCGCCGCCATCGAGGGCGTCCGGGTGCTCTATGATCCGGCCCTGCTGCCGAAGCCGCGCTATCCGGCCGATCACCACGGCGGCCCGTTCGAGCGGTCTCAACAGGACGAGCGCCGGTGGCGGGCGCTGCTCGCGGAGGCCGAGGTCCTGTTCGATTTTGACTTCACGCACATGAACGATCTGCCGGGACTCGCCCCCAACCTCCGCTGGATCCAGGCGACGAGCGCCGGCATCGGGCAGACGCTGGTGCGTACCGGCCTGATTCGCAGCTCGATCGTGTTCACGACCGCGAGCGGCGTCCATGCGGCACCGCTCGCCGAGTTCGTGATCCTGGCCATGCTCTATTTCGCCAAGAACGTGCCGCTCCTGATCCGTGACCAGGCCGCCCACCGCTGGGAGCGGTACAGCGGGCGGCAGCTGCGCGGCTCGACCGCGGGCATCATCGGCCTCGGCCGGGTGGGACGCGAGATCGCCCGGTCCTGCCGGGCGCTCGGCATGCGCGTCGTCGCCGCGAAGCGCACGGTGTCCGACCGGGACGCCGAGGATGTGGACCTGCTCGTGCCGCCGGCCGGCGTCGCCACCGTCATCCGGGAGTCCGATGCGCTGGTCCTGATCGTGCCGCACACGGCGGAAACGGAGGGCCTGATCGGGGAGCGGGCCCTGCGAAGCATGAAGCGCGGCGCCGTCCTGATCAACATCGCGCGGGGCGTGGTGGTCGACCATCAGGCCCTGCTCGCCGCGCTCCGGGATGGACATCTGGGTGGCGCGGCGCTCGACGTGACGACTCCGGAGCCGCTGCCGGCGGACAGTCCGTTGTGGGATCTGCCCAACGTGCTGATCTGCCCGCACTCGGCGAGCACAGTGGACAACGAAAACGCGAAGCTGACCGATCTGTTCTGCGAGAACCTCCGGCGCTACGTGCGCGGCCAGGAACTGCTGAACGTGTTCGACCGCGAGCGGCTGTACTAGGTAGAGGCGCGATCCCCGGGCCGGCCGGCGCCGGGTCCGGCGCTACGCGAGCCGGTAGACGCCGGGGGCGGTCTCGGGGAACTTCGTCCATACCTCCCCGTCGTGGCCCGGGCAGATGCGGGCCTCGTCTCCGCCCGCCAGCTCCTTGATGCGCGCCATCGCGCCGAGGCACTCGGGAACGCTGTTGATGTGAATCGCCGGCGGCATCCAGTCGCGGAGGTTCCGGTATGTCGTCAGCGCGTCGTTCGCGATGACGAACGGGCCCGTGGCCGTCGGCACGACGACGATCTGCATGCCGGGCGAGTGGCCGCCGACCCACTCGAGCTGCACCCCGTCGACCCCAGCGCGTCCGTCGACCACGCGGAGCCGCTTGTCCGACCGGAGGCGGTCGAGATCCTGCTCGAAACAATCGCTCAGGAAGCGCCGGAGCCACGGATCCCGTCCCCCGCTGCCGGTCCAGAACTCCACCTCACGGCGCTGGACCCAGAACGTCGCCTGCGGCAGGAAGCCCTCCAGATCGAAGTGGTCCCAGTGAAGGTGGGTCAGAATCACCGTCGAGATCTCATCCGGCTTCACCCCCGCGGTTTCGAGGAGGGCGTCGCGCGTCCGCATCTGGTCGACCGCGAGGCCCTTTGCGCTGCCCAGCCTGGCCGTGAAGCCCGTGTCGATCAGGATCGGGCCCGCCGGCCCGCGCAGCAGCCATAGGAAGTACGCGGAGGTCGTCGTTTCCCCGGTTGGATGCATGAAGAGGCGGGTCGACCAGTCCACGGTACGCCCGCCGGGGCTCAGCGCGTAAATCTCGTAGGTCCCTGGCATCGCCGCCTCCTGGGGAAGACCGCTCCAGTATTGGCGCTCCCGGCGCCGGGTTCCTGTCCGCACGTGAGCGGCCCGGCGAGACATCCCAGGCGGGAAACCCCGGGCGGGCAGGGAAGTACCCGCGCAGGCTGATGAAAGCAGATCTCGCGATCACCGGCGGCCTTGTCGCGACGCACACCGGCGTCTTTCCCGCCACGCTCGCGATCTCCGCCGGCCGGATCTCCGCGCTCCTCGATCCCCAGGAACGGCCGGCGGCGGAAGAGGTCCTGGACGCGGCGGGCCGGATGATCCTGCCGGGCGCGATCGACCCCCACGTCCATTTCAACGAGCCCGGACGCACAGACTGGGAGGGATTCGAGACCGGCACCGCGAGCGCGGCCGCGGGGGGGACCACGTCGGTCGTCGAGATGCCGCTCAACGCCAATCCGCCGACGACGGACGCCCGCGCCTTTGCGCTGAAGGTGGACGCGATCAAGGACAAGGCGCACGTGGATTACGCGCTGTGGGGCGGGCTCGTGACCGACAACGTCGAGGCGCTGGAAGGGCTCCGGCGGTCCGGGGTGGCCGGGTTCAAGGCGTTCATGATCGAGACCGGGACGCCGGAGTTTCGCCGCGCGGAGGACGGCGTGTTGTGGGAGGGGATGGAGCGCATCGCCGCCTGGGGGAGCGTGCTGGGCGTGCACGCCGAGAACAACGACATCGCGATGCGCCTCCAGGAGCGGCTCGAGCGCGCCGGACGCCGGGACATGCGCGCGTGGTGTGAGTCACGCCCGCCCGAGGTCGAGGTGGAGGCGATCCAGCGCGCGCTGCGGATGGGCGCGGCGACCGGCTGCCGGCTCCACGTCGTCCACGTGAGTACGCCCGACGGCGGGGCGCTCGTCGCGGCGGCCCGTGAGACCGGACAGCGCGCCACCGTCGAGACGTGTCCCCACTACCTGCTGCTCGACGAGGACGCGTTCGTCCGGCTGGGTCCGGTCGCCAAGTGCGCGCCCCCCCTGCGGCGCCACGCCGCCGTCGAGGGCCTGTGGCGCCAGGTCCTGGACGGGACGATCGACTGCCTCGCCTCCGACCACGCTCCGTGCCCGCCGGAGGAGAAGGCGCGGGGGGCCGGCGACGTCTGGCAGGCCTGGGGTGGGATCAACGGCGTGCAGACGCTGCTGCCCCTCATGGTGTCGGAGGGCGTGCACCGCCGCGGGCTCTCGTGGGAGCGCCTGGTGAGTCTGACCTCGGCCAACACCGCCAGGATCTTTGGGCTCTATCCCCGCAAAGGCTCGCTCCTGCCCGGCGCCGACGCGGACATCGTCATCCTCGATCCGGACCGCGAGTGGACGGTCACGGCGGAGCGCCTGCGGTACCGCCACCGCTTCTCGCCGTTCATGGGGTGGCGGATCAGGGGGTGGATCGATCGCGTGCTGGTCCGCGGGCGGACGGTCGTCGAACACGGCGAGATCGTGGGGCAGCCCGGATATGGGCGCCTCCTCATGCCGGAGGCCACGATCGATCACACGCCCGAGCGGCCCAGCCCCGGCGGCGGGCTGGGCGGAGGGTAAAGCCGAAAGGGATTTGCGGCGGCACGTAGAATGCCGGTTCTCCGAACAGGGGGGCGATCCCTGAGGTCAGCCTGACCACTAGATGTGCCCATGAGGTCACACGGGGGAGGCGACAGATGGCAGCACAGGCAGTGGCCGGATCGCGAGGGGGGACGTACAGTTACAACTTGAATCACGTGATCCTGGCGGCATCCGCCGGGACGATCATCGAGTGGTACGACTTCTATATATATGGCAGCCTGGCGGTATTCTTTGCGGGCCTCTTCTTCCCTAAAGGCGATCCGACGATCGCCCTCCTGGAATCCCTGGCGGTCTTCGCGACCGGGTTCCTGGTCCGGCCCTTCGGCGCGATCTTCTTCGGCCGGATCGGCGACCTGATCGGACGCAAATACGCCTTCGTCGTTACACTCAGCACGATGGGCGTGGCGACGACCCTGACCGGGCTGGTCCCCACGTACGCCCAGATCGGCATTTTCGCGCCCGTGTTCCTGGTGCTGCTCCGACTGCTCCAGGGCCTGGCCCTCGGCGGGGAGTACGGGGGCGCGGCGACCTACATTGCCGAGCACTCGCCCGACGACCGGCGCGGGTACTACACGAGCTGGATCCAGACCACGGCGACGATTGGATTCTTTGTCGCGCTGGCCGTCGTCCTGATCTTCCGGCTGTCCCTTGGGGATACCGTCTTCCGGGCGTGGGGCTGGCGCATCCCGTTCCTCCTGTCCGCCTTCCTGCTGGCGATGGCGCTCTACATCCGGTTGAAGCTGCGGGAAGCGCCGCTGTTCGCCCGGCTGAAGGAGCAGGGAAAGTCGTCGACGTCGCCGCTCCGGGACAGCCTCGGAAGCGGGCGGAACTGGGGGATGATTGCCCTCGCGCTGTTTGGCGCGACGGCCGGCCAGGCAACGGTCTGGTACACCGGCCAGTTCTACGCGCTGTTCTTCCTCCAGACCCAGGTCCTCCCGAAGACCGACTTCGTCACGCCGACGGTCATCGTCGCGATCGCGCTCTTGATCGGGACTCCGTTCTTCCTGTTCTTCGGCCGCCTCTCCGACCGGATCGGCCGGAAAAAGATCATCATGGCGGGATGCCTGATCGCCGCGGTGACCTACGTCCCGATCTACCAGGCGATGAAGGCGAACGCCGGCAATCCGGCCATTCTCACGATTCTGGTCGCGATCCAGGTGATCTACGTGACCATGGTCTACGGCCCGATCGCCGCGTTCCTGGTGGAGTTCTTCCCGGCCAAGATCCGGTACACGTCGATGTCGCTGCCGTACCACCTCGGCAACGGGTGGTTCGGCGGCCTGACCCCGTTCATCGCGACGGCCATCGTCGCGAAGACGCACAACATCTACGCGGGGCTGTCTTACCCGATCGCCATCGCGCTGATGACGTTTATCGTCGGCTCGCTGTTCCTCCCCGAGACGAACAAACGGCGGATCTGGGACGAGGTGGGCGGCCAGCCCGCCTACGTGAACGCGGCTGCCGGCGGCCTCGCCGGCGGCGGGGGCGGCGCCGAGTAGGGTCGCACGCCGAGGAGGGCCGCACGTGGAAAGCCGGGGCCCGCGCGTCGCCGAGACGCGCGGGCCCCGCGGCGTCTGAGGTCCGGGGGGCCGCGGCGGCAGGGAGGCCGCCTCTACCGGCGAAAACCTCCGGAGTGAAGTGGGCAAAGGTCATCGATCAGACCCGTTGTATCGGCTGTCACGCCTGCACCACCGCCTGCAAGTCCGAGAACGAAGTCCCCCTCTCCGTCACCCGCACCTACGTCAAGTACGTCGACATCGGCGTCTTCCCCCAGGCCCGGCGGGCGTTTCAGGTCACGCGCTGCAACCAGTGCGAGGCCGCGCCCTGCGTCGAGGCCTGCCCGACCACGGCGATGTACCGGCGCCCGGACGGGATCGTGGACTTCGACAAGTCGATCTGCATCGGCTGTAAGGCGTGCATCGCGGCGTGCCCGTACGATGCCATCTTCATCAACCCCGACGACCACTCGGCGGAGAAGTGCAACTTCTGCGCGCACCGCCTCGATGTCGGCCTCGAACCCGCCTGCGTGGTGGTGTGTCCGACCGAGGCGATCCTGGTCGGTGATCTCACCGACCCCGCCTCCAAGGTCGCGCAGATCGTCCACCGCGACCCGGTCACCGTCCGGCGGCCCGAAAAAGCCACCGGCCCCAAGCTGTTCTACAAGGGCGCGCACCAGGCGACGCTCGATCCGATCGCCGCGCAGCGTCCGCCCGGCGGGCTCTTCATGTGGAGCGAGCAGGGGACGTTCCCCGATCAGGTCACCTCGGGGCATCCGGGCGGGTGGAGCAACTCCTCGGCCGCCGCGCTCTTGAGCTACGACATCCCCCACCAGGCTCCGTGGACCTGGCGGGTGAGCCTCTACACCTGGACCAAAGGGATCGCCGCCGGCGCGTATCTGGTCCCGCTGCTGCTGCTCCTCACGGGGCTGCTCTCGTGGACGAGCCCGCTGTGGCGGTGGGTGGCGCCGGTCGTGGCCGGGTGCTTCCTCGCGGCCACCGGCGCCCTCTTGATCGCCGATCTCAAGCACCCCGAGCGATTCCATCTGATCTTCACCCGGCCGCAGTGGCGCAGCTGGCTCGTCCGCGGCGCGTTCGTCATCGCCGCGTACGCGGCGGTGCTGACCGTCCACTTCGCCGCGAGCGTCGCGGGCGGGAACGCGGTCCTGCGCGCCGCGGCCGTCCCGGGGCTGCCGCTCGCGGCCCTGTGCGCCATCTACACCGCATACCTCTTTGCCCAGGCGCGCGCGCGTGATCTGTGGCAAAACCCGCTCTTGCCGCCGCACTTCCTGCTCCAGGCCCTGCTCGCCGGCTCCGCGGCCCTGCTGCCGTTTGCGGGCTGGCTCGAGCCCGGCGGCGTCCGGCCGCTCATGTGGATCGTCGCGGGGGCGAGCCTGCTCCATCTGCTGTTCGTCTCGGGAGAAGCGACCCTGACCCATGCGACGGCGCACGCGCGCCTCGCCGCGCACGAGATGATCGCGGGCCGCTACCGCATGTTCTTCTGGGGCGGGGTGGGGC
>Ga0207416_1001007_pt1 | contig 41128 bp, 39 predicted proteins | sample PaiPotPPM11metaG_FD_184107 | JGI IMG/M metagenome (GOLD analysis project Ga0207416, IMG submission 184107) | Iron sulfur acid spring bacterial and archeal communities from Banff, Canada, to study Microbial Dark Matter (Phase II) - Paint Pots PPM... ...
AGACACCCCAGCTCACCCGCGGTGACAACAGCATGTGTTCGCCGCTGTTCGCCATCGGCTCGCACTCGGCCGGGCTTGGGTTGACCGTAGTGGTCTAGCCGGCACGCACCGCCCAGGCACCCGCTGCAGTGACAGCGACGAACATAACGGCTAGGACAGGTCTCTCGACGAAAAGGAAACTCCCATGAAGAAGGTTCGTCTCATGGTCGGCGCTCTCGGCGCTCTCGGCGTTACGCCAGCACTGGGCGTGATCGCGCCGACAGCTAACGCAGCCACCGCGCATACGCCGAGAGAAAATACCAAGACTGTGTCGCTAAACCATCGAAGCCCCGCCCCTAATGTCAATCCATTGTGCGTGATTTCGCACCGCTCGGGCCATGATGGTAATTTTGGTGCGACCATATCGTATAGCGCCGGCGGCTGCATAGGAAGACAGGTCGGAGTCCTTTTCAAGGAGCAGACCGGACTCACCGCGAGAATACGCGATTACGTGGACAAAACCAGAACCTACCAGGCATACATTGGCGGCGTAATCGCGAGCGGGAGAACGACCTTCAGCGATCGGAATTCTGTGCCTGGTTATCAAGCGTGTCTGGCCCTGGTTGCCAACAGTAACCACAACGACGTCAAATATGGGCCGGTGTGCATTGCCTTCTAAGCCTGGATCCACCGCGTAAATAGCTGTGCGTTTGGGCGCGCCGACGCGAAAGGTGCCCTCTGAGCTGGGACGATGGGAGTTCTTGATGCTTCCGTCGCCCAGTTGGAGAGGACACCTCGCAAGTGCGATTGTTACACGAGCTCGGGAAGATCCACGCGAGGTTTGATGATCCGAATCTCGTGTCGCGGGCCGGGCTGGTCCCGGTGATGGCGCTGGCGCAGCGGGCCGGGCTGGCGGGACTGGTCGCTGAGCACGTCCGGCCGGGCGGCCCGTGCGGAGTCAACGCGCACCTGAAGATCCCGGGCCTGGTCGCGGGCATGATCGCAGGCGCGGACAGCATCGATGACATGAGCCTGCTACGGCACGGCGCGCTGCCGGACCTGCTCGGCGGGATCCGGGCGCCGTCCACCCTGGGGTCGCACCTGCGGTCGTTCACCTGGGGGAACGTGCTACAGCTGGAGGCGGTGAGCCGGCTGGTGCTGGGCGAGCTGGCCCGCCGGGCGCCCCTGCTGCCCGGCCGGGACACGCTGGCGTTCGTCGATATCGACGCGATGCAGAAACGGGTCTACGGGTACCGCAAGCAGGGCGCCGCGTTCGGGCACACCAAGATCCAGGGCAAGAGCCTGCTGGTCCGCGGCCTGAACGCGCTGGCCGCCACGATCTCCACGCCGCTGGGCGCGCCGGTGATCGCCGCGACCCGGCTGCGCGGCGGGAACGCCAGCTCCGCCCGCGGCGCGGCCCGGTTCGCCGCCGGGGCCATCAGCACCGCCCGCGCCATCGGGTGCAGCGGGCTGATCATCGTGCGGGCGGACTCGGCGTACTACTCCGCCGCCTTCTGCCATGCGGCCCGCCGGGCCGGCGCCCGGTTCTCCGTTACGGTGACCATGAACCCCCAGATCGCCGCGGCCATCGCCGCCATCCCCGAACAAGCGTGGACGGCCATCCAGTACCCGCGCGCGATCTGGGATGACCAGCTCCGTTGCTGGGTCTCCGACGCCCAGGTCGCCGAGACGCAATACACCGCGTTCACCTCGAAGAAGGGGCAGGCGATCACCGCGCGGCTGATCGTGCGCCGGGTCCGTGACCTGAGCAAGCAGGCGCCCGCCGGGCAGGATGAGCTGTTCCCGGCCTGGCGCTACCACGGCGTGCTCACCGACTCCCCGTTCGAGCTGGTCCAGGCCGAGGCCCAGCACCGCGACCACGCTGTCGTGGAACAGGTCTTCGCCGACTGGACCGACGGCCCGCTGGCGCACCTGCCCTCCGGCTCGTTTCCCGCGAACGCGGCCTGGCTGGCCTGCGCCGCCATCGCGCACAACCTGCTGCGCGCCGCCGGGTCCCTGGCCAGCCTCGCCTACGGCAAGGCCCGCGGCGCCACCATCCGCCGCGACCTCACCGACGTTGCCGCCCGGACCGCCCGGCACGGCCGCGGGCACCTCACCCTCCACCTCCCGGCAGGCTGGCACCGCGACCACGAGTGGATGACCCTGTTCGCCGCTGCCTGCGGCCCGCCCGCAGCAGCGGCCTGACCAGCCCGGACCCGGTCACCGCGCACTCTGACGGCCGCATGGCCATCCAGTCCCCGGCCCCGAACCAGGAAACCAGGACAAGCCGCAGAACAGGTCAGCGGCAGAAAGCCCACGGCCAAAAGCGCTGCCCGGATCACATCACCCAGCCGCCAGCTCGCACTGTCGCCGCTCAAATCGGCCCGGTGGATTGAGGCTAAGACCATCGGATGCCCGCGGACGATCATGACTGGTCACTTTGACAGTGCTGGCACCTCGTGCTTCCGGATCTGTCGAAGGGCCTGGGTCCGGGTGGGTGCCCGGTGGGGCAGCGGCCGGCGGGTTGCTGGCAGGAGCCGCCAGCGCAGCGCGAGGCCGCAGGCCGTGAGCGTGCCGAGGCCGCCGCCCAGGGCGATCACCGTGGCGGGGGGTATGACCTGAGCAGCGGCCCCGGCCAGCATGAGGGCCCCGCCCTGGCAGATGACCAGGCCCATATTGGCCAGGCCGAAGGCCTGGGCCCGGTGTTTGCTGGGCACCCATTCGACGAACGTGACATTCGCAGCTAGCTGGTAGACCGCGAACGTGCCAGAGAGCGCGAAGATCGCCAGTGACAGGGCAAGGTCGGGGCGGAAAATGGTCAGCAGCAGGACGGCGCAGGCGCAGATCGCCATCGGCCCCATCCAGCGCAGCCGGGTCAGCGGGCCGACTTTCTTGATAAAGGCCGGCGCGGCCAGCACGGCCCCGAACTGGCCGACGGCGATGACCAGCCCGGCGGCTACGGGGCCACCGCTGAGCCTCGCGGCGTAAGGGCCGGCGATGCCTTCGGGGATCGAGTACAGCGCGATCAGGTAGCCAAGCATCATCAGTGTGCGGAGCGCCTTGTCGCCGAGCACGAGCCTGGCTCCCTCGCACAGCTGTTTCAGCGGGTTAGGGCCGGGCGCCGCCGTAGCTGGCCTGGGCCGGGTTCCAAAGCGGACGAGCACTGCGGACGCCAGGAACGTAGCGGCGTCCGCGCCAATGGCCGGACGGGCGCCGATAAAGGCGACCGTGACTCCTCCGATGGCCGCTCCGGCCATGATCGCCACGCGGAAGCTGGTCTGCATTACCGCCGCGGCCAGCGCATAGCGTTCGCCGGTGAAGATGTCGGGCAGGACGGCGGACCTGGCCGCCTCAAAGGGCGCCTGCGCGAGCGCGGTCATGTACAGCAGGCCGACCAGGCCGACCAGTGGGATCCGCGGGATGAGCATGACGGCGACCAGGACCGCGCGGATCGCGTCGCAGGTGACCATGACCTCCCGGCGAGGCAGCCGGTCGCCCAGGCCGCAGAAGAGCAGGCCGCCGATCACCCAGGGAACGTAGCCCGCCGCGTAGGCCACCGCCGAAAGCAGCGGTGAGCCGGTCCTGCTGTAGACCAGGAGGGTCAGCGCGACGAGCGCGATCCGGTCTCCGGCCTCTGACAAGGTCTGGGAGACCCATAGGGCGCGGAACTCACCGACCGCGAACACGCTACGGAAGGTCGCCGGTCGCGGTGGGATGGTGCTCACGGTCGGTCTCTCCTGATGCCGGCGGACGCGCGCGGAGTCACGCAATCGGTCCAGACCGGCTATGGGTGGCCATAGTGGCAGGAAGCAGAACCGCTCGTAGCGAAACCGTTACGCATGGTGCATCACGGACAGGATTGGCTGTTCGGGCTGCAGGTGCTGCTGCGCGGGGACAGGCGATCGCCGGCTCCGGCAACGCCGCCGTCCGGTGGCGCGGCGGTTCTTCATGCGGGCGAGGCAAGGGCCGGTGATCCCCAGGGTCCCGGCAAAGTTGAACGCTGTCCCGTTTGCCCGGCTGGTGCCGGCCCGGATGCCGCTTCCCGCGCGCCGGGCCGCCGATCCCCGCCCGTCCGGCTGCCGCCGTCCATGATCGTGGTGGATCGGTTGCAACTATCGCCCCCGATCAACCACGATCATGGAAACATCGGTTACGGCTCCGGCCGGAAACCCAATTGGGTCGGGCCGGAAACTGGTCAACTGGCCCAGCCCGCTGGCACGGTAGCCAGGGCGGCTTGCGGAACCGGACATAAGGGCAGAATTCGCTAGAACGCCGGGGCCATGCGGTGATCCCTGACATGACCGGAGTCACCAACGGTGCCAATGGATGCCGGACCCTCTTGTAATTGCCTTTCAGCGGCCGCACGATGGCGTGCCTATTTGGTAGTTTGCTTCTGGGGGCGTTTGCTGTCGGTAACGGACGGATATTCGTGAAGTTCGGGGTTCTTGGCCCGCTGCAGGTTAATGACGTGGATGCCGCGCTTCCGGCCAAGCAGCGCATCCTGCTGGCCGTTCTTTTGCTGCACGCTAACCGGGTCGTCCCGGTGGCCTCCCTGATCGATGCGGTGTGGGGCGACGCGCCGCCGTCGAGCGCGCGGACGACGTTGCAGGGGTACGTGAAGCAGCTCCGCCAGAACACCGGAGTGCGGGTCGGCGAGCGCGTGGTCACGCGGTCGCCTGGTTAGGCCTACGACGAAGTCCGCGTGTCCATGGGTGAAGTCGGCGTTCGCAGCGCCCGGCTACTCGGCGATGATGCGGTATTGGCCGCCGTACTGAGCGTTCTCGCCATGGGTTACAGCTTCACCGGGCAACCTGCCGACGCCGAGCGCTGCTTTACCGAGGCGCTGGAGGTCTGGCGCCGCACCGGTGACCGGATGGGGGAAACGGTGGCGTTGAACGGAATGGCCGTCAACCTGTATACCCAGGGCCGGCTGGAAGAAGCGGTCGGCTGCCAGCGTGCCGCCCTTACCGTCCTCGCCGGCCTCGGCGAGCAGCGCAGTTCGAGCGCTGGCACGGCGCTGAACAATATCGCCGAGATGCTGGGGTCATTGAACCGTCATGACGAGGCGCTCGTCTGCGCGGAGCAGCCGGTGGCGATCTATCAGGAGATCGGTGACCCGTTCGCGGTGAGCATCACCGAGACCACGCTGGCCCAGACGTACCTCGCCCTGGGCCGCCACGAAGACGCAGCGCGACACTCCCAGCGGGCCCTGAGTGCCCGGCATGACACCGTAGGGGAAAGCGCCAGCCGCGCAGATGCCCTGTGCTGCCTGGCCAGCGCCATGGCCGCCCTCGGCCGTCCAGAGGGGAGGCCCGCGATGCCTGGCAGGCCGCGCTGCCCGTCCTCGACCGGCTCGGTGACCCGCGAGCCGCTGGGGTCCGCGACGAGCTGGCCAGCATCGGCGCGAGCTGACCCGTCCGGGACCGCGAGATCCCAGCCAGACGCCAGCGGAACGCCAGCGGTGTGCCTGAGGATCGCGGCGGCGAGAGCAAGCACGCGGTTCACCGCTGTGACGGACCGACAGAAACAGGGATGCGGGGATGCCCATGTCCGGGGAGTCAAGCCAGGGTTTAACGTTCGACCTCACCGATCTCTACATGACCGCGCCGGCCTTCAGCCGCGCGGGCGGCTCGATCGCCGACGCCGTTTCGCAGGTCCAGACGCAGCTCCAGGGAATGGGTGCCTTCTGGGGCAACGACGCCCCGGGCCAGAAGTTCGCCAGCTTCTATGTCAATAGCGCGGATACGTTGCTGCAGCAGATCTCCGTGTTCGCGGGCGGGGTAGCAGGCATTGCCGACGCGATCAACCAGATGGCGGACAACTACGGCATCTCCGAGGAAGCGTCGGTCAACAAGATGCGGGCGCTGGGGCAGGAGATGCGATGAGGACCCGCCCTTCGCGGAGTTTTTACGGCGGCGGAGGAGCGCCTAGCGGCGGGCAGATCCTGCGGGAGCTGCACATTCCGTGGCCTGCGGCAAGCGAGGGCGACCTGCGCTCCGCCGCGGCGGCCTGGCACGGCCTCGCCGAGACGATCCGCGACAACTACGGCACGGCCAACAGCAAAGCCGCGTCCCTCACTTCAAACAACGCGGGCGCGGCCATCGACGCGTTCGAGAGCTACTGGCAGAATTTCGGCGGCCAGCAGGGAGCCTTGCCGATCGCGGCGAACGCGTGCGACGCGATGTCCAGCGCCTGCAGCCAGTACGCCGACGGCGTCGCCGCGGCCAAGCACAAGATCGAAGAAGCCGGGGCCGCGGTAGCCGCCACCCTGACCATCGGCACGATCGGCGCCTTCTTCACGTTCGGCCTCACCGAGGGCATCGCCGACTCGATCGCCGCCGGGCTGCTGGCCGAGGTGGTGACCACCATCGATGCCCTCTCTACGCTGGTCGGCGGGATCGCGGCCACCTTCGGGGACGTCGTCGCTGGGGCCCTCTCGTCGGAGGCCGCGATGAGCATCACCTCGGCGGTCCTCTCGGGCGCGTTTACCGGCGTGGGCGGCACCTTCTTCAGCGACACGGCGGCCAGTGCCGTGCAGGGGCTCATGAGCGACGGCCTGATCAGCGCCGGCGACTTGACCAAGGACATGCTGGTCGCCGGCCTGACCGGCGGCGCGACCGGAGGGCTGCTCGGCGAGCTCGGCGACATGAGCGCGGAGCAGCTCTCCAATCTGCTGACCAAAGCGGCCAGCACCGTGCAGGAGTCCAACCCGCAGATGTTCGTCGACCTGATGACGCTGGCCAAGGGCCTGGAAGGCATGACCGGCAAGGTTTCCGCCGGCGTGCTCGCTTCGGTGACGACCCAGCTCATCATGACCCAGCAGATCGACGCCGAGGGCGTAGCCAGCGACCAGCTCGAGGAACTCCTGGAGCGCGCGTGGGGGGACTGAGTCGGCCCGCCGGGCTTCGCCGACGGGCACAGCTGCGCCGCCACCGGGGACGCTGACCCATGGAGCAGAAAGACGTCCTGATCTCCGGGGCTGGCGTGGCCGGCCCCGCCCTGGCGTTCTGGCTAGCCCGGCGCGGTTTCCGCCCGGTGATCGTCGAGCGCACGGGGCAGCCGCGCGGCGGCGGCTATGCCGTCGACTTCCGCGGCCCGGTGCACCTGGGAGTGCTGGAGCGGATGGGCCTGGTGGAGCAGGTCCGGGCCCGGCAGACGCGCCTGCGCAGCCTCCGCTACGTCGATGACAGCGGCCGGCCGGTGGCGAGCATGCCGCCGGTGTTCTTCGCCGGCGACGTCGAGATCCTGCGCGGCGACCTAGCCGCGATCCTCTACCAGGCCACCAGGGACGATACCGAGTACGTCTTCGCTGACTCCGTGACCGGCCTGGCCCAGGACGAAGGCGGGGTACACGTCACCTTCGAGCGAGCCGCCCCGCAGACCTTCGGCCTGGTCATCGGCGCCGACGGCGTGCACTCCAACATCCGGCGCCTGGCCTTCGCCCCGGAGCACCGATTCGCCCGCGACCTCGGCCTGTTCGTCTCGATCTTCAGCGTGCCGGACGACGCCGGCCTAGACCGGGCGGGCCTGCTCTACAGCGTCCCCGGGCGAACCGCCGGCCTGTTCGCCGTCGGCGACCCGGGCCGCGCCATCGCCCAGTTCTACTTCACCGCGCCGGGCTTGCGCTGGGACCCGCGCGATGCCTTCGGGCAGCAGCAGATCCTCACCGAGGCGTTCGCCGGGCTGGGCTGGGAGATCCCGCGGCTGCTGGCCGAGATGCCGGCCTCGGCCGATTTCTACTTCGACACCACCAGCCAGATCCGCATGGACACCTGGTCCGCCGGGCGGGTCACGCTCGTCGGCGATGCGGGCTACGCGGCCGGGCCGGGCGGCAACGGCACCGGGAACGCGGTCGTAGCCGCCTACATCCTGGCCGGGGAACTCGCCGCCGACGGCGACCACCGGGCCGCCCTCGCCCGCTACGAGCAGCGACTGCGTGGCTACATCGAAGGCGCGCAAAAGCAAGCCGTTGGCAACCAGGCATTCCTCGCCCCGTCGACCTGGAAGAAAATCCGCCAGCGCAACCGGTTCTATAAAGTCCTGCCCTACCTGCCCATCAACTTCCTGATCAGCCACGCCGCCACCAAGACCGCGACCGCGATCACCCTCCCCCGTTATCACCCCGGCCCAGCCTGACGCGATGGCCCGCCAGGACCAGCGGTTAGGGCTCTGGCGTTCGAGACGCTTCCGCTTGTGCTCGTTCTATGAGGGGGCCGTACATCTGCGCGTAGTTGTCGTAGTCAAAGGGGGCCTCGGGGTTCGCGCGCACCTGCTCGTCGAGCATGCTGGCTTCCTCGCCGACCAGGATCCGCCAGGCTCCTGATCGCACCCCGTCCAGGATGATCGTCGCCGCCTGCGCCGCGGTGAACCCCTGGTCCCTGAATTCGTCTTTCAGCCGTGGGATGGCCCGGCGCAGGTCATCAGCGGTGAAGTTTTCGGGCAGCAGGCCCGTCGCGGCGAGCACCGCCCGGGCGGCCTCGGGGACCAGTTCCAGCAGCTCGGCGTCGCTCAGCTGCTCCCACTCGGGCAGGCCGAGGGCGCGGCGGGAGTTCATGGCAATGTCGGTGCTCACGATGCCCGGCATGACCACGACGACCCGGACCTGCGGCGCATTGCTGCGCAGGTCTTCGACGAGCGCTTCGGAGAAACCCTTGATCGCGAACTCCGACGTGCTGTAGGCGGAGATCGGGATGCCGGCCCCGGCCGTTGGCCAGAACCCGGCGACGCTGCTGGTGTTGACCAGGACGCCGTCGCCGCTGGCGATCAGCAGCGGCAGGAACACGCGGGCGCAGTAATAGACACCCCACCAGTTGATGGCGAAAGTGCGCTCCCACTCCTGGCGGGAGTCCTTGACGAAGCTGGCGCCGCCAAAGATGCCGGCGTTGGCGAAGACCAGGTCGACGTGATCGCGGGCGTGCTGTTCAAGCACTTCGTCGCGCATCCGCCGGACCTGCTGCTCATCGGAAACGTCGCAGACATGACTGGTGACCGCGACGCCGGCCGGGGCGGCCGCCCACGCCGTGGCCGCGGTCACCGCCACCGAATCCGAGTTCAGGTCGCCCGCGGCGACGGAGCAGCCCTGGGCGGCGAGCTGCCGGACCAGCTCGCGGCCGATGCCCGAGCCGCCGCCCGTCACCACCGCCAGCTTGCCGGCGAAGGAGTCCACGGCCATGATCGTTACCTCCGATGCCAATGCGTGTCAACCGTCGTCCATGGCCAGCCTCGCCCGCTCCGCCCCGCCGCGGCAGGGGTCGTCTCGCCCCTCTTGCCGCTCGGCCATCGCCGGGGCCGGATCACCCACACCGCGGAAACGAACGCGGCCGGCCAGGCGGATCAGCGTCAGGGCCGCGTCAGACCAGGCCGGCGCTGATGGCCAGGCGCGTGAGGTCGGCGCGGCGCCGACACCCGGTCTTGTCGCGGATGCGGTCCAGGTGGGAACTGACCGTGCGCACGCTGATGTGCAGCTGGGCGGCGATCTGCGTATCGGTGCGCCCGCTGGCGACCAGGCTGATCAGCTCCCGTTCCCGGGGGCTGAGCGCTTCCGCGCCGGATGCCGCGGGCTGCGGCTGCGGGTCCGGGGCGATCTGCATGAGAACGTACTCGGCTGCGATGGCCAGGCTCATCGCCGTACCGCGTTCCTCGGCCGCCTGCGTCTGAGCCGGCCCGAGCGCCTGCCGGGCTTCCCGCAGGGGCTCCTGCCGTTGGAACCAGCCCTCGGGCAGATCGGGATGCGACGGGGCCCGGAACCCCGCATTCCCCAGCGCGACCACCGCGGCCCAGATCGTGACCGCCTCGGCGGGGCGCCCGGTCCCGGCGCACAGGTAGCCGCAGCAGTCCAGGTCCTCGATCACCTTCCTGCTCACGCCGGTCCGCAAGGCCGTCTGGAGAGCCTCCCGCAAGTGCACGGCGGCGTCCGCGTAACGACCCGCGATCAGGTCAAGCACGACCATCTTCTCCAGCAGGTTCCCCAGCGCCCACAAGTCGCCAGCGTCCCGGGCTCCCGCCAGTCCGGCTGCGCACGTCCGCTCGGCACCGGCCAGGTCACCGGCCTCGATCAGCACGGCCGTCAAGTTGAAGCCGCACACCCGGGCCGCCGGGCCCTGCAGGCCGGCCGAGATGCGCTCCGCCTGCCGGGCCAACTGCACCGCGCCGACCCGGTCACCGCCCGTACAGGCGACGAGGCTGAGGACCGCCAGGGCCAGCGCCTCGTCAATCCGATGATCGCTGTCCCGGGCCAGGGCCACGGCCCGGCGGGCATCGTCAGCGGCCTCACCGATCCGGCCCATGCCGAGCAGCGTCGCCGAGCGGCCGCTCAGGCACCGGGCCAGCACCGGGAGCGGCGGGAGCGGCGGGCAGTTCCCGATGGCGTCGCGGACCGCGGTGAAATGGCTCAGCGCGCCGCCCGGGTCGGCCGAATCCAGCGACGCCTGACCCAGCCAGGTATGGCCGGCGCACCACGCCTCGCTGCCCGTGGCGGCGCGGCCGACAGCCGCGCTCAGCAGCGGCACCTGACCCGCGAGCCGGCCGCGGATCTGCCACCACCACGTCAGCGCGACGGCCAGCCTCGGCGCCACGTCGGCATCCTCACCCGTGGCCGGGTCCTGCTCCAGGGCCCAGCCCAGTACCCGGCGCATAGTGGCGTCCTCGGCGTCCAGCCAGCTCGCTGCGGCCACTTCCCCGGTACCGGCCGCGAGCTCCGACCTGGCCTCCTCGGCCACCCGCGCCGCATATCGGGCCAGCGCCGTCGCCGCGGCCTCGCTTTCCCCGGACTCGGCCAGTAGTCCCGCCCCGTAAGCTCGCAGCGTCTCCAGCATCACGTAGCGGGACCGGCCGTCCGGCCCGGTCCGCGGCGGGACCAGCAGCGAGCAGTCCACTAGGTGCAGCACAGCCGGCCCGGCGTCAGGCCCCGCGACAGCCTCGGCTCCCTCGAGCGTGAACGGCCCCGGAAACACCGACACCGCGCGGAACACCCGCCGGTCGGGTTCATCGAGCAGCCGGTAACTCCACTCCACGGTGGCCGCCAGCGACCGCTGCCGGGCCGCCGCGAGGCGATCCCCCGCCTCGAGCAGGGTGAACCGGTCATCGATCCGGTCCAGCAACTGCGCCACGCCGAGCGCCTCGACCCGGGCCGCCGCCAGCTCGATCGCCAGCGGCATACCGTCCAGCCGGGCCACCAGCCGCGCCACGGTCGGCGCGGTCTGCGCGTCCAGCGCGAAACTCGCGTCAGCACGACGGGCCCGGTCCGCGAACAGCTCCACCGCCTCCGACCCGTCAGCCTCCGGATCAGCCGCGTCGGGGAGGGTCAGCGGCGCCAGCCGGTACCGGGCCTCCCCCGCTATCTGCAGCGGCTCCCGGCTCGTGGCCAGCACCCGGACATCGTCGGCGCCCAGTAGCACCCTCCCGCACAGCTCCGCCGCCGCGCCGATCACCTGCTCGCAGTTATCCAGCACCAGCAACAACTGCCGCCGGGCCAGCGCGCGGACCAGCGCATCGGCCGGTGCCACCGAGGGCAGCTCCCGGATCCCCAGCGCCGCCGCCACCGCCGACGCCACCTGCGCCGGGTCCCGCACCGCCGCCAGCTCGGCCAGCCACACCCCGTCAGCGAACCGGCCAGCCACGCGCCGGGCTACCTCGCCGGCCAGCCGCGTCTTGCCGACCCCCCCAGGCCCGGTCACGGTCACCAGCCGGTGCTCACCCAGCAGGCCGGCGATCGCTCCCGCCACCCCGGCCCGGCCCACGAAACTGGTCAGCGCGGCCGGAAAGCCATACATGGCTCCGGATGCGCCGCCCGATGCAGACCGCTCCACAGCGGCAACCATAACCGCAGCGTCAGGGGGTAATCTGCGTGACCGCGGCGGCTGGCCCGTCCGGAAGCTGCATGCGCCCGTCAACCACCGCGAGGGCGTAGCGCCGCGCGTCCTCCTCCGACAGCCGCTCAAACCCGTCAGCGGTCACGGTCGTGACGACCGGGAAGATACGCCGGCTAACGTCCGGTCCGCCGGTCGCTGAGTCGTCGTCGGCGGCGTCGTACAGGGCCTGCATGCAGGCGAGCACGACGTCTTCGGCCTGCATGTCGTCGCGGTAGAGCTTCTTGAGCGCGCCGCGCGCGAACACCGACCCCGAGCCGATCGAGGCGAACCGCTGCTCCTCGTGCCTGCCACCATCAGGGGTGTAGCTGAAGATGCGGCCGCGGCCGGCCTCCTCGTCGTAGCCGGCCAGGATCGGGACGGCGATAAGCCCCTGCATCGCGAGACCAAGGTTGCTCCTCACCAGCCCGGCCAGCCGGTTGGCCTTGCCCTCGAACGACAGCGACCTGCCTTCGAGCTTCTCGTAGTGCTCGAGCTCTACCTGGAAGAGGCGGACCATGTCGACGGCGACGCCGGCCACGCCGGCGATGCCAACGCATGAGAACTCGTCACTGCGAAACACCTTCTCGAAGTCTCGATGGGCGATCATGCTGCCCGCCGTTACCCGACGGTCGCCGGCCATGACCACGCCACTCGCGCACACCGCCGCGACGATCGTGGTTCCGTGCGGCAGTTCCTGACCCGCGCGGCCCGCCGCCGTCAAGTCCGCAGCGGCCGGCAGCAGTTCCGGCGCCGCCAGCGCGAGCAAGTCAGTGAAAGACGAAGAGCCCGCGGCCAGGAACGTCGAAGCCTGCCACCGTGACTGGGGTTCCATCCCGCCCACCGCAAACGTCCTTCCGGTCTGGCGGAGCGCGCGCCGGACCGTCCGCGCCCCCGAACTAACCCTGCCATGACCTTAGACCCGGTGCGTCCCTGCCTGCAGCCGTGACTACTGGCCGTGGTCCAGGGCCAGGCCGAACAGGCCGAGCCGGCTCTTGGTGGGCTTGACGATGATGAAGCGCTCGTTGACGTCGGTGCCGTTGATCCTGGCCCGGCCGATCGTGCCGATGCTGTTGTTGGCCCAGTAGATGTAGCCGCCGGCCACCGTCACGCCCGTCGGCAGGCTGGCACCGGTGATGAACTTCTGGTTGACGTCGGTGCCGTTGAGATTGGCGCGGCCGATCCAGTAACCGTTGGTCCAGTAAAGGTGGCCGCATCCGGGTACCGGAGATGCTCCGGCGATTGAGCCGCCGCCATAGGCTGCGGCCAGCAGCGCCGTAGCGGCGACCGTGGCGGCCCGCACGCCCGCCTCGCTCGTGAAACCAGCATCGAGCCTCCCTCAACCGGGACACACTTCGCGCAGCGCATTCCAGAAACGCAGGCGCTGACCTACCAGCCCAGTATGCCGACCCGCGTTCGCCGTTCCATGAGCTGCGCCCGCAGCCTGGCGACAGTTCACTGGCGGTTCCGTCCGAGGCGCGGGCTCTCGCGCTCTCAGGCGGGCAGGGGCATGAGCAGGATCGGCGTCGTCGTGGGCAGGCTGGTCCCGCCGGCGGGCTCTACGGTCACGCCGACCTTGTCGCCTGCGGCCAGCCCGGACGCGAGCATCGGCGCGGTCGTACCCGCGACGGGGGACGGCAGCAGGCCCGCCGGGCGGACCCGGGGCGGGCCGATCAGCCATAGCTCGTAGACCTTGCCTGCGGGCAGCGCCCGCAGACCCGCCGAAGTGAAGACGATCTTCTGCTGGGCACGGGAGATGATGACGGTCGCAGTGCCGCCGCTGGTGGCGGCCCGGGTCACGATCCGGGCGTCGGGGGCGGCCAGGACGGTCGCGATCGCCTGGTTCTGTGCTTGAGCGCTGTCGAGCTGGTGCCGGGTTCGGAACTGCGCGATTCCCAGCACGATCAGCGCGGCCAGGACAACCACCACGGCGGCGGCCGCCAGCCAGCGTCCCGCCGCACCGGCCGGGAAAGGACGCCCGGGCCGGGTCACGGGCGGAGGCAGCTGCCTGGTTACGGCCGCGCCGGCGAGCACCTTCTGCCTGAGCTGGGCGGGCGGGGCCATGGTGACCGCCATCGCCAGCCGGGTGACGGTCTCGCGCAGCCCGCGGACCTCACCGGCGCACGGCCTGCAGCGGCGCAGGTGATGCTCGAACCGGTCGCGTTCGGCTCCGTCGACGGCGTTCAGCGCGTAGGCGCCGGTCAGGATGTGCAGGTCATGGCGGCCGAGTCGCATCAGCTCACCCCCATGCAGTCGCGCAGCCGGATCAGGCCGTCGCGGATCCGGGTCTTGATCGTTCCCAGCGCGGTGCCCAGCAGTCCGGCGACCTGCGGGTAGCTGTAGCCGCCGTAGTAGGCCAGCGTGATCGACTCGCGCTGCAGCTCGGTCAGGCCGCCCAGGCAGTGGCGCACCCGCTCCGCGTCCAGGCTGGCCTCCACGCTCTCGGCCACCTCGTCCAACGCGATCAGGGGCCGCGCGGTCTTGTGCTCCCGTTCGGCGGCCGCGGCCACCGAACGCACCCGGTCGATCGCCCGGCGGTGAGCGATCGTCATCACCCAGGTCGTCGCGCTCCCCCGGCTGGCATCGAACCGGGACGCAGTGCGCCAGACCTCGAGCAGCACCTCCTGGGCGACCTCCTCGGACTGGGCCGGGTCACGGACGACCGTGCGGATCAGCCCGTAGATCGGACCGGCCAGCCGGTCATACACCGCCTCGAACGCGGCCTGATCGCCGCGGGCCACCCGGACGAGCAGCCCGTCAAGATCTTGGCTGCTACTACCCTCCGCGCGGGCCGGCCGGGGCCGGACTCTGCGCGCGTCGCCTCTGCTCATGCACATGGTTCGGCGCCGCGGCCAGAGCGGATTGCCCGGGCCCCTGCCCATCCCGGGCCGCCAGGCAGGCCAAAGGTCTGCGAAAAATTTGCGCGCGGGCCAATCCGGGGCGGCCAGGGCCACGAATGCCCGCCGTGACCAGCGCCATGTCGTCCGCGGGTCCGCACTCCGAACAGGGTCAATCACCGGAAAGGATCGCTATGCCAACTCCTGACGAAACCGCATCGCCGGCCAGGGCCCAGCAGCCGGAGACCGGGCCGGCGGGCCTGTCGCGCCGGTCGATGCTGCGCAGTGCGGCCGGCGCGGGCGCGGCCGGGCTGGCCATGACGGCCATGGCCGGCCCGGCGCTTGCCGCCGACCGCCCCGCCCGCCCTAGCGCCCGTCCGCGCGCGGCTGACCACGACCCGCACGCTGATGACGCCGCGGGCGCCGGGCCCGTGGTGGTGCACGTCCGGGATGTGCGTAGCGGCGAGATGGACCTGTACCGCGGCACGAGCCATGTCCGGATCCGGGACCAGGCTCTGGCGGCCCGGCTCGCGCGGGGCGGTCAGTAACTCCCGGGCCGGGCTGACCGCCCGCGGCCGGGCCGGTGTTCCCGGCCGCCGCCCGTTCGCAATTGCAGAAATGAGAGGGGATACCCAATGTCGTCACACCGCGAAGCGCCGGAAATAGCCAAGGACCCGGTCGCCGACAGCACCGACGTCTACGCGTTCGTCAGTCCCGACAAGCCGTCCACCGTGACGCTGATCGCCAACTACGTGCCGTTGCAGGAGCCGGCGGGCGGCCCGAACTTCTATGAGTTCGGCGAGGACGTGCTGTATGAGATCAATATCGACACCAACGGCAACGCCGAGCCGGACATCAGCTATCAGTTCCGGTTCAGCACCGAGATCACCGACGAGTCAACGTTCTTGTACAACACCGGGCCGATCACGTCGCTGACGAGCGCGGCATGGAACCGCAGGCAGTTCTACTCGGTCTCCCGTACCGACAGCTCCGGAACGCGCATGCTCGGCAGCCACCTGGCCTGCCCGCCCTGCAACATCGGCCGGTTGTCCACCCCCAGCTACGCCACCGCTCTGGCCGACCCCGCCGTGCACAAGCTGTCCGACGGAAGCACGGTATTCGCCGGCCAGCGGGCCGAAGGCTTCTACGTCGATCTCGGCTCGATTTTCGACCTGGGTGACCTGCGGCCGATCCAGGAAGACAACGTCTACGCCAAGGCGGCCGGCTTCTCCGCAGCCCCGGGCGTGAACGCCACGAAATTCCTGAACATCCATTCAATCGCGCTGCAGGTGCCGATCAGCGACGTGACCACGGCCGGCCGGCCGGTCATCGGAGTGTGGACCACCGCCAGCCGGCAGCGGGCCGCCATCCTCGGCGAGGACGGTGCGGCCGCGTCCTGCAGCGGGCCCTGGACCCAGCTATCCCGCCTGGCCAACCCGCTGTTCAACGAGGTCCTCGTCCCGATGGCCAAGAAGGACTACTGGAACAGCCAACAGCCGCGCCACGACAAGCAGTTCGCCACCTACGTCGCGCACCCGGAACTGGCCGGGCTGATCGCAGCCCTCTACAGCCCGAACTTCCCGCATCTGCAGGCGCTGGTCGAGGCCGGCACCGCCCGGTCCGACCTGGAAGCGGTCCTGCTCACCGGAATCCCGTCGGGGCTCATCAGCGGGTTCACCAACTACACCGGATCGGTGCAGGCCGACATGCTGCGGCTGAACACCTCGATCAAGCCTAACGGCACCCCCAATCCACTAGGCGTCATCGGCGGCGACCTGGCCGGCTTCCCCAACGGCCGCCGCGTCTTCGACGACGTCGTCACCGTCGAGCTGCGCGCCGTCGCCGGCGCCATTTACAAGCTGGTCGACCCGAGCTACACGCCAGACGCCGCGGTCAGCCTGATCACCGATGGCCTGACCGACGCCTCGCCCGGCACGGCCTACCTGACCGCATTCCCCTACCTCGGCGTGCCTTACGACGGCTACGACCACCCGCCGCTGGCATGACTCACACCCACAGCGAGCCCGCCGCCGGACCGTCCGACCCCGGCACCGTCATGCTGGAGCTGGGCCCCGGCGCGGGAGCGCTGATCCTGCACACCCCGCCCGGCCTTGATGGCGTCGAAATCCACATCAGCCGCGCAGACGGCGGCCGCCGGACACACGCGCAAGTCCGGGCCCGGCACGTCGCCGGAGGCACCCGCCACGCTGCCGTCTACCCCGAACTGCCTCCTGGCCAGTACACGATCTGGCGCGACGACGCCCGGCCGGCCGCCTCGGTCGCGGTCACCGCAGGCGCCATCACCACCGCCACGTGGCCGGACCAGCGGCCGTGACAACCAGCCCCGACGTCACCCCTGGATCCAGCAAAAGCTGGGCCGCCACTTACTATGTTGTATGGCATACTGAGTTCAGCAACGCCTCAATCCGCGACCTCCGTGCTACGGGCGTCGGGAACTAGGTGCGCTTGCGGCCTGAGACCTTCGGGGACACGCTCGCCGCGTGGCTGACCAGGGCGCTGCGCACAGCGTCGTAGGGCGCCGGGCTGCGGAGCGCGCGAGAGGTGATCATCGCGCCTTGAACGCCGGCTATCACGCCATGGGCGAGCTCGCGCGCCCCGGCCCGGTCCACGCCGAAGGCGACGAAGTGAAAGGCCAGGCGGTCGGTCATCTCCGAGAACGCGCGGCGGCTCGTCTCGCCCACGTCGGCTGACTGCTGGGCGGCGCCCTCGGTCACGAGCGGCGCGATTGCGCAGCCGCGTGCGTAGTTAGTGCCCACCATGCCCTCGCGACCGAGGTCTACGTAGAGCTCGATGAGCTGTGCGGCAGATTCGGCCCGTTCGGCGGCGTGGTCGATGATGGTGACCTGCTCATGGGCGTGCGTCTCGGCCGCCTCTATCGTCAGCTGTGTCTTGCCCCCGGGGAAGTGGAAGTAGACCGAGCCGCGGGGCGTGCCGCTGAGCTCGAGCACGTCGGAGAAGGCAGTCGCGTGGTAGCCGCGCTCGCGGATGAGCTGCCTAGCAGCCTGCACCATCTTCTGCTTGGTGTCTGATCGCCGTCCTATGACGCACCCGCCCTTGATTCTAAATACGAAGTATGATGGTCTACATATTAGAGGACGTTGGCCGCAAGACCAACGGGCGGGCCCGGCATCGCCTCGGGCCGCGCCGGAGAGGACCGTCATGCCCGTCGTCAACGAAGCGCTCGACGCCGCCGCGAAGATCCCCGGCACCAGCGACGCCTACACCAAGGCCGAGATGACCGACGCGATCACCGAGCTGTTCAGGAAGCGCGACCCCAGCGCCGTCCTGCCGATGCTGCGAGACGATTTCGTGCTCAAGGTGCCGACCACCCTGCCGTACGGCGGGCAGTTCACGGGCGCCGGCGCCTTTGCTCGCTTCTTCACGGGTACTCCTGGCGGCAGCGACGTCTGGGAGTCTTTCACTGTCCACCTCGACGACATCATCGAAGCCGGCGCGTACCTCATCGCTCGGCTCACCAACATCGCAGTCCCCAAGAAGACCGGCCAGGCAGTGGTCTTTCAGAACCTATGGCTGTTCGAAGTCGCCGACGGCAAGTTCACTCGCGCTCAGCTCTATGCCGACACCGCCGCCATTCAGCCCACCGCGGGCTGACCGGAATCGGGTCAGGCCCGGCCCGCCAGGCCCGGCCTGGCCGGGGCGTTCAGGCGTCCCGGCGGCGGAGGAGCCACGCGGCCGCGCCCAGGGCCGCCGCGGTGTAGGCGGCGAGGACGGCGAGGCCGGCCCAGGGGCTGACCGGGAAGTAGCCGTTGGGCGGGGTGTAGGTGCTGGCGACCAGGCTGGAGCGGGGCAGGGTGGCCTGGATGGCGAAGGCCGCGGTCGGGGTGAAGCGCATCAGCCAGTTCCCGGATTGCGCGCCGAGCACGCCTGGCACGATCAGCAACACGATGCCCGCGGCGACCGCCACGGCACTGCGTCGCAGGATCGTTCCCAGCGCGACCGCCAGTGCTGCGGCGAGTCCCAGGAAAAGCCCGGTGCCGATGATGACCCGGGCCAGGTCGGGCCCGCTTTGCGGGAAGAGGTAGTTCCCGTTGGCGGCGAGGACGTGACGGGTGATCAGTTCGGCGAGCGTGGTGGCGATCGCCCCGGCGGCGAAGGCCAGCGATCCGGCGACGAGGGCCTTGGCGGCCAAGACCCGGCCGCGGTGCGGGCTGGCGGTGAAGGTGGTGCGGATGAGTCCGCGACGGTACTCAGCGGTGGCGAACAAGGTGGCGAGCACGATCACGATGCAGAGCGCGACGATCGTCCCGTTGACGATGCTCGCCCCCGACCAGGCGGGCGAGATGATGTTACCCACCAGCGGCGCGATGTCGCCTGAACCGGTGACGGTGAACCCGGCCGCCGATCGCCGTGTTGAGTTGAACGCCGACGTCAGGTAGGGGTACGGCGGGGCGGCGACCACGTCCGGAATCCAGGAACGGCCAGGAAGGTCGCCTCGGGCGCAGACGTGGTCGAAACTGGCCGTGGCAGTGCTGGGCACCCCGACGCCGGCCGCGCTATCGGCATCAGCCGGGGAGGTGACGAACAGCCCGATCTGCACGGTGCGGGGAAGTCCGGCCAGGCGCGCGGTGCCGATCTCGGTCCAGCGGGTTCCGTCGGCGGAGTCGTATCCGGTGATGGCGTCTCCGGACCGGGTGAGCCGCAGCCACCGGGGGGAGGGCGGACTGGCGGGCCCGGCGAGTCCCGCGCGGTCGTGGGTGTAGTCGTACTGCATCCGCACGCCGTGGGTGCCGGTGACCATCATGGCCGCGTAGACGGTTCCCTGATTCGTGTCCGGTTCGAGGATGATCCCGGCCTTGGCCCACGGTTGGAGCCCGGGCCGCAGTTGCGTGTTCAGCGCGCCCTTGGCTGACGAACCCAGGGCGCTTCCCGACGTGCTTACCGAGGTGGTTTTTCCCGAGAGGGAGACGACCATCGCGGTGAGCGTGCCGTCGCCATCGAGCGCCCGGCGGACCAACATGTAGGTGTCGGAGACGGCTTCGCCGCCCGGTCCGGTGGCGGGACGGGCGGGACTGCCCTCGCGGCTCGCGAACGCGCTGATGAAGGACAGGAGCACGAACGCGACCACGGCCGCGTAGAGCGTGATCATCCAGGCCCGGATCGTGCGGAACTTGGTGAACTCGGCCCGCACCAGGCAGGCGAACCCGTCACGGCGCCAGGCCGCGGGGTGACGAGGCGACGTAGCTTCCATGGTCGTGGTTGTACGACACGGGCGGTATCAGCACGGTGCCAGCGGCTGATACCAGGCTGATACCGGCAGGCTGGCATCCTGGAAGGAACTGGCCAGTTTGCCGTGGGAAGGGAACTCGCGCGGCTATGAGGTTGCTCGTGGTTGAGGATTTCGAGCCGACGGCCCGGGCGATCGCCACCGGGCTGCGCCGCGAGGGCATGGCGGTCGACGTCGCCTACGACGGAGACGAGGCGCTCACCGAGTTGGCCCTCACCCGGTACGACGTCGTGGTGCTCGACCGGGACCTGCCGGGAGTATCCGGCGACGAGATCTGCCGGCAACTGGCGGCCGGCAGGTCACCGAGCCGGATCCTGATGCTCACCGCAGCCGGCCGCCTCACCGACCGGGTGGACGGCCTGGACATGGGCGCCGACGACTACCTCGCCAAGCCGTTCGACTTCCCCGAACTGACCGCCCGGGTCCGCGCCCTCGGCCGGCGCGCCGCCGCGCCATTGCCCCCGGTCCTCACGTATGGCGACATCAGGCTCGACCCCGCCCGCCGCAGCGCGTCCCGGGCCGGGCAACGGCTGGCGCTCAGCGCCAAGGAGTTCGCCGTGCTCGAATACCTGCTCGCCTGCGCCGGCCGGGTGGTTTCCGCCGAGGAACTGCTCGAACGGGTCTGGGACTCCGCGGCCGACCCGTTCACCACAGCGGTCAAGCAGACCATGCGCAGGCTGCGGGCCAAGCTCGGAGACCCGCCCGTCATCGCCACCGTCCGCGAAGGCGGGTACCAGGTCGGAGAACCCTGATGGCTGAGCTGGGCCGCGCCGCTCCAGCGCGTGCCTTCCGCCGCCCTACCCTGCGGGCCCGGATGACCCTGCTGTACGGGGCCGTCATCTGCGCGTCGGGCATCGCGCTGGCCAGCGTCATGCCACTGCTGGCCCCGGGGCTGTTCATCCGGCGCAAGCGCGCCATTGCGGGCCAGCCGGGGCCCGGCGCCGCTCGGGGCGGGCATCCGGTCACGTTCGTCTGGCAGGTGTTCTGGAACGACGTGACCTTCGTGGTGATCATGGCCGTGCTCTCCCTCGCGGCCGGCTGGCTGATCGCCGGGCGCTTCGTCCGCCCGTTGCGCTCGATCATCACCGCCGCCCGCGACATCTCCGCCAGCAGCCTGCACCGGCGGCTTGGCCTACGCGGTCACGGCGACGAGTTCACCGAACTCGGCCAGACGCTCGACGGCCTGTTCGGGCGGCTGGAGGCATCGTTCCAGGCGCAGCGGCACTTCATCGCCAACGCCTCTCACGAGCTGCGAACCCCGCTCACCGCCGGACGGGCGCTGCTCCAGGTCGCGCTCGCCGATCCGGACCCCACCGTGCGGACGCTGCGGGCCACCTGTGAGGAACTCCTCGAGCTCGGCGACCAGCAGGAACGCCTGATCACGGCACTGCTTGCCCTGGCCAGCAGCCAGCGCGGGGCCGGGCACCTGGAATGCCTGGACCTCGCCGACATCGCCGCGGACGTGCTCCCGGCCCGTCAGGAAGAGGCCGCGCGCCGCGGCATCCGCCTGCGCGCGGCCCTCGTCTCCGCCCCGGTAACCGCCGACCCGAACCTGACCGAAAGCCTGGTCGCCAACCTCCTCGACAACGCTATCCAGCACAACCTCCCCGGTGGCCAGGCCGAGATCTCCACCGCGCTGACCCCCGCGGGCGCCGTCGTCTCGGTCAGCAACACCGGCACCCTCATCTCGCCGGACGCCGTCGAGGACCTGTTCCAGCCGTTCCGGCAGCTCGGCACCGAGCGGACCCGGCGCGGCGAGGGACACGGACTCGGCCTGGCCATCGTCCGGGCCATAGCCGACGCCCATGACGCCGCCCTCACCGCCCGCACCCGCCCCGCGGGCGGCCTCGACATCGCAGTGACTTTCCCGAGGCCGGGTCACGTTCCCCGGGCCGTGCGGGGGGTGAGCGGGGGGCCGACGAGCTCGCACTGATACTTCTCGGCGGCTTGATGGAGTCTTTCCAGGTCGGGCGGGGGCGGTGCGGCCGTGGTCGCGACCGGGCCGCCCTCGGCGAAGTATCCCTCGGTGCCGCCCGGGGTGATCAGCCCGAGCATGGTGGTGTCCTGCTCGGCGAGGAAGGTGTGCGCGATGCCGCGCGGCATCGAGGTGTACGCCGGGCCCGAGGGTGAACTCGTCGGTCCCGCAGCGCACCAGGATGCGCCCGGAGATTACCCAGATGCCCTCCTCGGCGGTGTGATGGATGTGCAGCGGCGCCGAGACGCCGCGGGCCACCTCGGAGACGATCAGGCCATAGCCGCCGTTGGTCTGCGCCGCGGTTGCCTTGAGGGTGATCCGGCTGCTGCCGATCCAGCGCGGCTCGCCGTCGCCGGCCGGGACCACGATCAGGCCCTTGGTCGTGACGCTGGGCATGGTGCATCCTTCCGGTCGGAGCTTGCGGCACCACTCTGCCCAGTCACCTCGGCGGCGGCCGGCCGGCGGGGCCGATCAATCCCGTAGTTTGCGGAGAATACGGGCAAGGTGATCGCGGTCGGTCCGGCTGAGCCGGTCGAAGGCCCGTTCGGCCTCGGTTCCGCGGGCCATGCGAATCGCGTCAAGGACGCTGGCGCCGTGCTCGGTGGCCTCGACCAGGGTGGCCCGCCGGTCGCCCGGATCGGGCCGCCGCGTGGCCAGGTCTCGCGCTTCGAGGGCATCGACGACCTCGGTGGCCGAGCGCGCCGCGATGTGCAGGTGACCCGAAAGCTCCGACAGGCGCATCGCGCCGTGGCGCATCAGCACGCGCAGAGCCCGCAGCTGGGAAGGGGTGATGTCCCAGGGAGCCAGGAAGTCCTGAGAGGTGTCGCGTAGCTGCCGCGCGACGGACCTGAACGCTTCCGACAGCGTCTCGTCACCGCCGGAGTCTCGCGGGTCCGTCGCGCTGCGATCCTCGGACACCGGAATAGCGTACCAGCCTCTCTTGTTGTACCCTCAAAGTGAGGTTACCTCAATAATAGCGTTCCCCCTCCAGGCCCGCGCAGCCGAGCGCGAGCCCGACCCGACAGAATCGAGCACTTCTTGGCATCCCCATCTACGAATCAAGACATCAGCCGCGCTGGCCGGGCCCGCGGCGCCAGGACGGTCACGGCCGCAGAGAAGGCGCAGGCCCGCGACGTGTCCCTGCGCCGCATCGGGCGGCTGTTCAGCCCGTACCGCTGGCAAATGGCGCTCGTCACCATCATCATCGCCGCCTCGTCCCTCATCACGGTGGCCTCGCCGTTCCTGCTCCGCGACATCATCGATACCGCCCTGCCGGACAAGGACCTCAGGCTGCTCGTCCTGCTGGTCGCCGGCATGGTCGGGATCGCCGCCGTCAGCTCAGCCTTCGGGGTGATCCAGACCTGGATCAGCACCAAGGTCGGCCAGCAGGTCATGCATGAGCTGCGCACGAGCGTCTTCGGTCACCTGCAGCGCCAGTCGGTCGCCTTCTTCACCCGGACCCGCTCGGGCGAGGTCCAGTCCCGCATCAACAACGACATCGGCGGCATGGAGTCCGTGGTGACCTCGACCGCGACCTCCATTGCCGCCAACCTCACCACCGCGGTAGCCACCGCCGTCGCCATGGTCGCCATGTCGTGGCGGCTCTCCCTGATCTCGCTGGTCGTCATGCCTCCGGCGATCTACCTGAGCCGCAGGGTGGCCCGCATGCGCCGGGCCATCACGACCGAGCAGCAACGCGAACTTGCCAACCTCAACGTCAGCATCGAGGAAGGCCTGTCGATCAACGGGATCCAGCTGGCCAAGACCATGGGCACCGGGCCGTCCCTGATCCGGCGGTTCACCGCCTCCTCGGCCCGCCTGATCGACCTGGAACTGCGCTCCCAGCTAGCCGGCCGCTGGCGGATGGCCTCGATGAGCATCATCTTTGCCGCGATCCCGGCGGTCATCTACCTCGCGGCCGGCCTGCCGGTGACCGCGGGCGTCATGACCATCGGCACCCTGGTCGCGTTCACCACGCTGCAGAACAACCTCTTCCGGCCGATAACCGGCCTGCTCAGCACCAGCGTCTCGGTGATCAGCTCGCTGGCCCTGTTCACGCGGATCTTCGAGTACCTGGACCTGCCCGTGGACATTGAGGATCCCGCCGAACCCGCGGAGATCGACCCGGCCCAGGTCACCGGGCACGTCCGCCTCGCCGAGGTCAGCTTCGCCTACCCCGGCGCCGACCGGCCCGCCGTGACCGGCATCGACCTCGACGTGCCCGCCGGCAGCACTCTCGCCCTGGTCGGCGAGACCGGATCGGGCAAGACCACGCTCGCCTCGCTGATCGCCCGCCTGTACGACCCCACCAGCGGCAGCATCAGCATCGACGGCGTCGACATCCGTGACATGAGTCTCGCCGACCTCGCCGCGGTCGTGGGCGTGGTCAGCCAGGAGACCTACCTGCTGCACACCACGGTGCGGGAGAACCTGCGCTACGCCAAGCCCGAGGCCACCGACGCCGAGATCGAGCAAGCCGCGCGCGCGGCCCAGATCCACGGTCTGATCGCCGGGCTGCCCGACGGCTACGACACGATCGTCGGCTCACGCGGGCATCGTTTCTCCGGCGGCGAGAAGCAGCGCATCGCGATCGCCCGGACCCTCCTGCGCAACCCGCGCGTGCTTGTGCTGGACGAGGCCACCAGCGCCCTGGACACCGAAACCGAACGCGCCGTCCAGCAGGCGTTCGACACCCTGGCCCAGGGACGCACGACCATCACGATCGCCCACCGGCTTTCCACCGTGCGAAACGCCGACCAGATCGCCGTCCTGGACCACGGCCAGATCGTGGAAGCCGGCACGCACACCAGTCTCATCGCCGACCAGGGCCGCTACGCCGGCCTCGCCGCCTAGATCTTTCGGCCAACAGACGTCTGACGTCAGTTGTCTATTGACTGATAGGCTGGCGGGCTCCTAGGCTCGGCACGTGAGTTCCCGCAGGCAGTGGGGTCGGCCGTGAAGATCGCGGTTCTCGGCGGCAGCGGCATCGCCACCCCGCAACTTGTTGACGAACTGGCCCGCGCGCTCGGGCCGGGTGTCGCCATCTCCCTGATCGGCCGCAACCACGATCAGCTCCAGCTGGTGGCGGCGGCCGCGCGCAGGCGCACCCCGGGGGTGCGGATCGTCACGGCCGGCTCGCCCGCGGCCGGGGTGCCGGGCGCGGACCTGGTCCTGAACCAGGTCCGGGTCGGTGGCCTGGACGGCCGGGCCTGGGATGAGAAGGTCCCGACCGAGTTCGGGATGCTCGGCGAGGAGACCGTCGGCGCCGGGGGGTTTGCCCTCGGCTACCGCACGCTGCCGGTGGTCCGGGCCATGGCCAGGGAGGTCAGTGAGCTGGCTCCCGACGCCTGGTTCGTCAACCTGACCAACCCGGCGGGGCTGGTGCTGTCCGCGCTCGCGGCCGAGACATCGCTGCGCGCGCTCGCGGTCTGCGACATCCCGGTGTCCATGACCAGGAGCATCGAGCGGGCCAGGCCCGGGGTGCGGCCGCGGTTCTTCGGCACGAACCATGCGAGCGCCGTGGTCGCCGCCGCCGGCCAGGACGGGCGCGACTGCCTGCCTGACCTGGCCGGCCAGCTCAGCGGGGGCGGGCCGGCCGCGGAGTGGGCCCGGCGCGCGGGGGTCATCGCCAGCCCCTATCTGCGCTATTACCACGACCCGTCGCTGCGTCCGGCGGCGCCGGCGGCCCGGTCTCGCGCCGACGACCTGATGGACCTGCAGCGCACGGTGCTGCGCAGCTACCGCGCCGGGGACGCCGCCGGCGGGGACGCAGCCCTCGCGGAACGTAACCCGCACTGGTATGCGGAGGTCGTCGCGCCGGTGATAGCGGCCCTGCTCGGCCGGGGCGATTCGCGAACGTTCGTCGTTCAGGTGCCGAACAACGGCCTGGTCCCGTTCCTGCGGCCGTCGGCCGCGGTCGAGGTGACCGCGGAGGTCGGCCGGGACGGCGTCAGGCCGCTCCCGGTACCCGATATCCCGGCTGAGCTGAAGGTGCTGACCGTGCAGCTCACCGAGGCCGACGAACTGATCCGCCGGGCGTCGCTGTCGGAGGACGCCGAGCTGGCCGTCCGCGCGCTGGCGCTCAACCCGCTGGTCCCCGATGCGCAAGCCGCCCGGGCCTTCTGGCACGCGGTGGCCGACCGCTGGAGATGAGGAAATCACGATGACAGGACGCGTTGTTCGGTTCGACGACCTCGAGCGCCTCTACGCCGAGCAAGCCGACGAGATCCGGGCCGCGGTAGAGAAGGTGCTGGCCTCCGGGCGGTACACGTTCACCAAAGGGAAAGAGGTCGTCACCTTCGAGCGGGCCTTCGCCGACTACACCGGCACCGACGATTGCGTGGGCCTCAGCTCAGGGACGGCCGCCCTCTGGCTCGCGCTCGAAGCCCTGGGGATCGGTCCCGGCGACGAGGTCATCGTCCCCGCCAACACGTACGTGGCCAGCGTGTTCAGCATCTCCTACACCGGCGCCACGCCGGTGCTCGCCGATGTGGACGCGGCCACGTTCACGCTGGACCCGGCGGCCGTCAAGGCAGCGATCACGCCGCGCACGGCGGCGCTGCTGCCCGTTCACCTGTTCGGTGCGCCGTGCGACATGGACGCGCTCGGCAGCATCGCCGCCTCGTCCGGGCTGGCGATCGTCGAGGACGCCGCGCAGGCGCACGGGGCCAGGCTGCACGGCCGGCGGGTCGGAACGTTCGGCGCGGCCGGCTGCTTCAGCTTCTACCCGACCAAGAACCTGGGCGCGATGGGCGACGGGGGCGCGATCACGACCGACGACCCGGCCGTGGCGGCGTCGGCGCGGCGCCAGCGCTACATGGGCCAGGAGCACAAGTACACCCACCTGACCATCGGCTACCAGGAACGGCTGGACGAGGTTCAGGCCGCGGTGCTGGCCACCCGGCTGCCGCGGCTGGACGCCTGGAACGCGCAGCGGCGGCACCAGGCCGCGCTGTACAACGACCTCCTGGCCGGCACCCCGGTCGTGGCCCAGGCCGAGCCCGACGACTCCGAGTGCGTGTATTACGTCTACACGGTGCGGACGCCGCGCCGGGACGATCTGGCCGAGTTCCTCGCCTCTCGCGGGGTGGGCACCGATGTGTTCTACCCGAAGGCGGTCTACGAGCAGCCGGCGTACGAGGGCACGTGGCAGGCCGGGGACTACCCCGTCACCCAGCGCCTGCAGTCGGAGATCCTCTCCCTCCCGGTCTTCCCCGGCTACTCCGATGACGACATCGCCTATGTCGCCGACACCGTACGGCAGTTCTTCGCCGCCAGCTAGGCGGCCAGCTCATTTCCTTCCAGAAGGGTGGTCCGGATGAGCGCGGACAGTCACGCAGGGAGCCCTGCTGCCGGGCAGGACGCGGAACACGGGAAGCTGCGCGCCGGATCCATCGGCGTGCCATCGGCGATGGTGATGTCGATAGCCATCATGGCCCCCGCGGCCGGCATGATCTTCCTGCCGCAGGTCGTGGCCAGCCACGCCGGCGCCGCCGTGCCGCTGGTCTACCTGATGTCGCTGGTCGGCTGCTTGTTCATCGCCGGCACCGTCACCCAGTTCGCCCGGCTGGTGCCGCACGCCGGTTCGTTCTACGCCTATGACGCCGTCGGGCTCGGCCGGACCACCGGGTTCGTGTCCGGCTGGCTGCTGATGGCGGGCTATTTCGTCTTCTACCCGCAGAACCTGCTGGCCGCCGCGTACTTCACGTCGTCGACGCTGCGCGAGGAGCTGGGCTGGAACGTCAACTGGTCGGTCTGGGCCGTGTTGTTCGCGGTGGCGATCTGGCTGCTGTCCACCCGGGGCATCCGCACGTCCATGCGCACGGACCTGACCGTGGTCGGCGCGGAGAGCCTGATCATCCTCATCGTGGTCATCGGCATCCTGGTCGCGGGCGGGGCGCACGGCAACACGGCCCAGGTGTTCACCCCCTCGGCCACCGGGGGCAAGGGCTGGAACGGCATCCTGCTGGGCATGGTGTTCGCGATGCTGACCTTCGTGGGCTTCGAAGGCGCCGCCACGCTGGGCGAGGAGACCGGGGACGCGCGGCGCAACGTACCCCGGGCCATCTGGGCCGCGGTCATCGGCTGCGGCCTGTTCTTCCTGCTCACCTCCTACGCCCTGGCCGTCGGCTACGGCCCGCACGGCGGGACCGCGTTCGCGACCGCGTCCGGCACCCCGATGTACGACCTGGCCGTCAAGTACGTGGGCTCAGGCCTGGGCGTCGCGGTCAACATCGCCGGCATCGTCAGCGCCTTCGCGGTGTGCCTGGCCTGCAACAACGCCTCCACGCGGGTGCTGTTCGCGATGGGCCGCGACGACGTGCTGCCCGGCGGCCTGGGCCGGACCCACCGGGCGTTCAGGACGCCGTCGCGCGCGATCAACCTGGTCGGCTTCTCCGCGCTGGCCCTGTCGCTCCTGGTCGGCCTGGCCGTCGGGCCCTATCCCGGCGGCTACGCCGACATCGGCCAGTTCGGCACGATCCCGATCTTGATCCTCTACATCCTGGCCTGCCTGTCCCTGATCGTGTACATGCGCCGTCTGCGCGCCGCCGGGCAGGTCCGGTACAGCGTGCTCAAGCACCTGGTCGCGCCCGTGATCGGCATCATCATCGTGTTCCTGCCGATCTACGGCTCGATCTGGCCCTGGCCGCCGTGGCCACTGAACCTGATCACGATCCTGATCTTCGTGTTCCTCGCGGTCGGCATCGTGATCGGGCTCGCGCTGCGCAGGCGGCCTGACCACCTGGGCGACAGGATCGCGTTCCTGCTGGCGACCGGCGGGGACGGGGACGCGGAGAGCCTCGAGGGAGAAGGGCCCGCCGCGACCACGGCCACGGGCCGGACATGACCGAAGCCAGCGCGCCAGCGGCGGGCCAGGGCACCTTCGGCGTCGTCGACGTCGGGGGAACGAAGATCGCCGCCGGGATCGCCGCCGCCACCGAGATCCTGGACACCCGGCGGCTCTCCACGGACGCCCTGCGCGGACCGGACGACATCGTGGACCGGATCGCCCGGACGCTGAGCGAACTGCGCAGCACACCCGGCCTGGCCCCGATGTCGGCCGTGGGGCTGTCGGTGCCCGGGCCGCTCGACCGCCGCCGCGGCGTGGTCCACTTCACCCCCAACCTGCTCTGGCAGCACTACCCGGTCGCGGCCGAGCTGTCGCAGCGGCTGGGCGGGATCCCGGTGCTGATCGACGACGACGCCAACTGCGCGGCCGCCGGCGAGGCCTGGCAGGGCGCCGGGCGGGGCTTCCGGCACCTGGTGTGCCTGACCATCGGCACCGGGATCGGGGGAGCCATCATCATCGACGGGGCGCTGGTCCACGGGCACCAGGACCTGGCGGGCGAGATCGGGCACATGGCCGTCGTGCCCGACGGCCCGCCGTGCGCCTGCGGCCACAGCGGCTGCCTGGAGGCTGTCGCCTCCGGCAGCGCGATCCGCCGGCTCGGCGCAGCCCTGCTCACCCAGAACGAAGCCCCGGTGCTGGCCCGGCTGGCGCGATCACACGGCGGCGAGGTCCGGGCCAACCTGGTCTTCCAGGCGGCCGCGGGCGGGGACCAGGCCTGCCAGGCCCTGCTCGACAAGGTCGCCGAGCACCTGGGCGCCGCCGTCGCCTCGCTGATCCAGATACTCAACCCGCAGGCCGTGGTGCTCGGCGGCGGGGTGATGGGCGAGGAGAACGCCGCCCGCCTGCTGCCCGCGATCCAGGCCAAGATGAACCAGCACCTGTTCGAAGTCCAGCGCGGCGCCGTGCAGGTCGTGCGCGGGGAACTCGGTGACCTCGCCGGGCTCTGGGGCGCCTTGCAACTGGTCACGACCGGCTGCCCCCGCGGCCAGGCATGCTTGGATACTGTGCATGGCGCGGAAGGACTCGCTGGACCACATCACGCCGGTGGTGGCCGATAACCGGCCGCTCGCGGCGCGGCTGGCCGACCTGCTGCGCGAGGCCATCACCGAGGGCAGGTTCCCGCGCGGGGAGCAGCTTCCCTCGGAGGAGCAGCTATCCGCCTCATACGGGGTGGGCCGCACCACGGTCCGCGAGGCGCTGAAGGAACTGGAAAGCGAGGGCGCGGTCCAGGTCCGGCGCGGCCGCGGACGGTTCGTGTCGTCGGTCCCGCCGGTGTTCCGGCCGATCACCCGGCTGGAGAGCGTGACCGAGATGCTGGCGGCCCAGGGATATGCGGTGGCCAATCGCGTGCTGTCGGCCCAGACGCGGGACCCCTCGGAGGAGGAACGCGACCAGTTGCGGCTGGCCGAGGATGCCTCGGTCGTGCAGCTGGAAAGGCTGCGCCTGGCCGAGGACGACCCACTGATCTACTCCGTGGATGTCCTGCCGACCGATCTCGTCCCGGAGAGCCTGGGCCAGGGGTGGAAGGGGTCACTGTTCGTGCACCTGGAGGAGGCCGGCCTGACCCCGACCACCTCGGTAACGGTCTTCCGGGCGAGCCATCTGCCCGAAGCCGCGCGGAAAGCCTCCGGGCTAGACCCGTTCCTGCCCTGGCTGCTCATGGTTCAGCTGCACCTGGCCGCGGACGGGACCCCGGTCCTGTACTCGCACGACTACTACCGGGGCGACCGGTTCTCCTTTGAGGTTCTCCGCCGCGTGGAGTCAAAGAGCAGGTAGGCGACGCGCAGGCCGATCACGTCTTGTGCCCTGGCCCGGGCGCACAGCTGCGCGCGCGGACAAGAATCTGCGGTATTTGCGCCCGCCGTGTCGATCTCGGGGCTGCCTGTTCGAAGCACGAGCAGGAGCGGCCAACCGGCCGCGAGACCAGGCAGGAGAGCAGTGATGCGGAAGATCGTTGCGGGCCTGTTCGTGTCGGTCGATGGCGTGGTCGAGGCGCCGGAGACGTGGACCGGCCCGTACTTCAGCCCGGAGGTCGGCCAGCACATCGAGTCGATGATGGCGGCCGGTGACACCCTGCTGCTGGGCCGGGGCACCTACCAGACCTTCGCCGCCTCGTTCGCCGGGAACACCAGCGACCCGATGGCCGCCCAGATGAACGCCATCCCCAAGGTGGTGGTGTCCACCACCCTGGACCGGGCGGAGTGGGAGAACTCCACTCTGGTCCGCGGCGGTGTCGCCGCCGAGATCACCCGGCTCAAGCAGCAGCCCGGTACCAACATCAACATCAGCGGCAGCGCCACGCTGGTGGCCTGGCTGCTGCGGCAGGGCCTGCTCGATGAGCTGGACCTGCTGGTCTTCCCGGTAGTGATCGGCCAGGGCAAACGGCTGTTCGACGGCGAGCCGGGCCAGGCCGGGCTGGCGCTGGCCGCCTGCGAGGCCTTCCCCGCCGGCGTGGCCCACCTGGCCTACCGGCCCGCCCGCGACTAAGACGCGGCCGTCACCGGACACAGCGAAATCCGTCATGACCTCCTCACCGTCCATCGCCCCCCGCCCGGCGCCGGCCGCAGAACCCGGCGCCAGCTATCCGGTTTCCCGGGCCACGCCCGCCGGGACCCGCAGGCTGCTCGCGTGCGGCGCGGCCGCCGGGCCGCTGTTCGTCACCGTCGTCCTGGCCCAGGCGCTGACCCGGCCCGGGTTCAGCCTGACCCGCGACGCCGCCAGCCTGCTCGATGACGGCCCGTGGGGCTGGGTGCAGTGGGCCAACTTCATCGTCGCCGGGCTGCTGCTGGCCGCGGCGGCGGCCGGGCTGCGGCGCGCGCTGCGGGAGGGCCGGGGCAGCCGGTGGGCGCCGCGGCTGCTCACCGTCACCGGCGCCGGGCTCATCGGCGGCGGGATCTTCCACCCCGACCCCAGCGGCGGGTACCCGCCAGGTACCCCGCCCGGTGCGAGCGCCGTCTCGAGCTGGCACGGCGTGCTGCATCAGGTCTGCGGCAGCGCCGCGTTCCTGGCGCTGATCGTGTTCTGCGTCGTCCTCGCCCGCCGCTACCGCGCCCTCGGGCAGCCGCGGATGGCCGCGTGCTCGGCGCTGGCGGCGGTGCTCTGCGCGGCCGGCGTGGCCTCCGGCGGAATGCCGCACGGCACGCTCACCCTGTTCATCGGCGTCTCCATCGCCCTGCTGTGGACCGCCGTCATCACGGGCCGCCAAGCCACCGCCGTGACCAGGAGAACACGATGACTGACCGACCCAGCGGCCCGGCTTACTACTTCCCCTCCATCGAGAAGAAGTACGGAAAGCCGGTCGGCTACTGGCTGGACCTGATCGCCGCCAGCGAGCTGACCAAGCACAAGGCCCTCGTCGACTGGCTCAAAGCCGACTACGGCATCGGCCACGGGCACGCCACCGCCCTCGTCGGCCACGCCCTCGCCCACCGCGATCCCTCCGGACCCGCCGCATAAATCCCTGCGGCCAGCGCGCAGGCCCGTCCGCCCGTCCCGGTCACCGGGTCTACCGGCGGTCGGTGGTCGGGTTCATCTGGCAGCAGACCGCCCGCAACCTGCTGCCGTACCTGACCGGGTGGCAGAACGTGCTGATGCCCATGAAGCTGGCCGGAACGGGCCGCCGGGACCGCGCCCGGCGCGCGGCCGAACTGCTGGAGGCGCTCGGCGTGGCGCACTGCGCCGGCCGGATCCCTGCTCAACATCGTCGGCGGGCTCGACTCGCCGACGCGCGGCACGGTCCTGGTCGCCGGGCACGAGGTGACCGCGATGACCGAGCGGGAGCGGGTCGCCATCGCCCGGGCCCTGGCGGCCAGCCCGGACCTGCTCATCGCCGACGAACCGACCGGCCAGCTCGACTCAGAGACCGGGCGGCAGATCATGGGCTGCTGCAGACCGTCGTGCGGTCCGAGGGCATCACGGCCCTCGTCGCCACCCACGACACGGCCCTGCTTGACCTGGCCGACGAGGTGCTGACCCTGCAGGACGGCAGGATAGGCGCATGATCGAAGCGGTCGCTTTCGACCACCACGCACTGCTGCACGGTTACGGCTGGGAGGCTGGCGGGTCGCCGGTTGCCTTCCACCCTGGCTTGCGGAACCGGTCCATCAGCACCGGCGGCGCGATCCCGATGGCGAGAATCCCGGCGAGTATCAGGACCGCGTAGCTGAGCGCGTTCGACTGGCCGAACTGCGCGGGCGGGACGAATCCGATCACGAGCGCGGCCACCGAGGACGCCACGCCGAGCACGCACAGCAGGCTCAGCGCCGGGGCCCGGTAGCCGCGGGGGTGGTCCGGCTGCGCCCGGCGCAGCTTCATCGCCGCGATGAACATCAGCACGTACATGATGAGATACACCTGGGTGGCCATCGTGACGAAGATCCAGTAGGCGTGTGAGACGCTCGGTATGAAGGCATACAGCAGGGCGATGAGCGTGATTACCGCACCTTGCGCGGTGATAATGCGCAGCTCGATGCCGTGGTCGTTGACCTTCTGAAAGTAGGGCGGGAGAAAGCCCCGCTCGCGCCCGATGCTGCGCAGCCCCTCGGATGGACCGTCCAGCCAGGTGAGCATTCCGGCGAGCGCCCCGGCCGCCAGGGCGACCGCGATCAATGGCAGCGCGAACGATGCGTGGAAATGGGCCAGCAGCCGGTCGAAGGCCTGCATCACGCCGGCGGTGAAGCTGATCTGATGCGCGGGAACCACCCAGGAGATCGCCAGCGTCGGGAAGATAAGGACCGCCAGGACCAGCGCCATGGCGACGAATATGGCCCGCGGATATTCTCGTGCGGGGTTGCGAAGATCGTTGACGTGCACGGCGTTGACTTCGATGCCGGCGTAGGTGAAGAAACTGTTGACGACCAGGACGATGCTGGCCAGCCCATGCCACGGCGGCAGGATCTGGCGGGCGGTCATCGGCGCGGCCGGGTGGTGGCCCTGGAGCAGGTAGGCGGCGCCCAGGGCGACGATGATCGCTCCGGGGATCAGCGTCCCGATCATGGTCCCGCCAGAGGCGAGGCTGGCCACGAACGGGACCCCGCGGGAGGACACCAGAACGCCGCCCCAGAACAGAACGATGATGATCACGGCGGTGTATATGCCGTTACCGGCCAGGCGCGGATCGATAACGTAGGCGAGCGTATCGGCGACGTAGGCGAGCAACGCCGGGTAGAAGAAGATCGTCTGGGCGAACTCGCACCATATCGCCAGCAGCCCCATCGGAGCGGAGATGCCCTGTTCCACCCAGTTGTAGACGCCGCCCGGCCAGCCGGAGGCCAGCTCGGCAGCGACCAGCGTCACGGGCAGCAAGAACACCGCTGCGGGCAGGACATACAGGAAGACCGAGGCCAGCCCGAGGACCGACAGCGGCGGCGCTGACCCAAGGTTGCCGACCGATCCGACCGTTATCAGCGCCAGCGCCATCCAGCTGATCAGTCCTCGAGCCGGCGGGTGCGCGGCCCGGCGGCCCCGAAGCGGCCGGCCGGGAAGCGCGGAGGTGCCCGGGGCGAGCGTCGCCCGCGGCTTCCGGCGCCGCCGTGCCCACATGCGCTACCGCCCCTGACTCCGCTCTCCGCTCGCCTGGCTGGCGCACAGGCGTTCGAACGGCCTATGGAACCTGCCGAGATTATGACTGCTCGCGTCGCGTGCTGCGCACTGCGGTGCGGTCATGGCCGTTACCGGCGTCCCCGCACGACACGTCTATACGGGTAGAGAACGCGCGATCTCCCCGAGGAACCGGAAGGTCTGGATGGACGAGAGGGTGCATTCCATGTTCATAAATGAGATGTCCGCGCAGGCCAGGCCAGCGCTTGACGGCATGGCCGGGGAAGTGCTGGCCAGGGGGCGGCGCGCCAGGCGGGCACGGACGGCGAAGGTCGCGTCAGCCGTTCTGGTGGCGGCCGGCCTGGCCGGCGTCGCGGTAGTGCTGCCGACGATCACCGGCGGCCATTCTGCCGCGGCGGACCCGGGCCTGGCGGTGAAGTCCGCCGCGCCTGCCCGGCCGGACAGGCGGACCGCGCCGGCCGGCGGCGCAAGCACAGTCCCCGCGGCGGTGATCGTGACCACCGCGAGGTCGTCGGCCAGCTATATCCCGCAGCCGCCGGGCGCCAAGGCGCCGACGAGTTCCGCGGCCATCCTGGATGAGCTGCTGAAGCTGCTGCCTGCGGGGGCGACGAGCAACTATTCCTTCTATGGTGGCCTGGGTGCGCAGGTCTACCTGGATGGCGCGTCCGGGCTCGGGATGATCAGGGCCTCCCTTTTCAAGGGGTCGCTTAATCCGGATGCGTGTGCCAGCGCGGTCCCTTCGGACATGACGCGGACCTGCAGCACGCTGCCCAGCGGCGCTACCGTGCTCACCACCAGGATCTCCGACAACTGCATAGAGCCGCTGGTGATCGACGTCGACCACGGGGACGGCACCGTCGCCGAGATCGACGTGGCCACGTGCCTGGCCTGGAACGGCCACAGCAACCCGCCGACGCGTATGGCGATCACCGCTGCTCAGGCACTGCAGATCGCCGCGGACCCCGCATGGGGAGCGGGGCAGATGGATGCCGCCCTGGTCCGTGACGCTGCCATCCGGTTCGCCCGCATGCCGACCGGAAGCTGACCGCGCGGGCCGGGTAACGGCAGGCGTGCCGACGGAGGTGACAGTGCGACAGGACGCCGAGTTCGTCGCTTTCGTGGAACGGTCGGGAAGCCGGCTGTGCGAGACTGCCTTCTGGCTGTGCCGGGACTGGAGTCTCGCGCAGGACCTCACCCAGACCACGTTGATCAAGGTCTACCTGTCGTGGCGGCGCATCAAGCACGATGACCCCTACGCCTATTCCAAGCAGGTGCTGCTGCGGACCTATCTCGATCACAAGCGGCTCAAGCGCTCGGCAGAGGTGCAGACTGATGTGGTCCCGGACCGGCCCGCCGCAGCCGATGCGGCCGAGCTCCGGATCACGCTGCTGGACGCTCTGGGGCATCTCAGCCCGCGCGACCGCGCCATCATCGTCTTGCGCTACTGGGAGGACCACAGCGTCCAGACGGTAGCCGAGCTGCTGGGCCTGTCGCCCGGCGCGGTGAAGATGCACAGCATGCGAGCGCTGGCCAGTCTGCGTGCCCTGCTCGGTGAGGACGAAGTCCTTCCCGCACCGCCCGCCTGAACCACCCGCCCGGTCTAGCCGGCCAGGCTGTGCAGGAAGTTCGCGATCTCGGCGTTCACCGCGCTGGGATGGGTGACATTGGCAGCGTGCGGAGCCCCGCTGATCAGGGTGAAGGTGGTCGGGCCGGCCAGGCCGTCGCGCATCTTCTCGGCCCGGGCCAGCGCGATGGCGGCGTCCTGGCTGCCGTGCACGATCAGGGCGGGGCAGCCGATCTCGCCGAGTCTGCCGGTGATGTCATCGCGGTCCATCAGGCACCGGAACGGCCAGGTGAGCTGGCCGAGGTTGTCGGGTGCCCACTCGGCGTACTGCTCGGCCCACCGGCCATACCAGACATCCCATGGGCCTGGGCCCAGGATGATGGCGGCGACGACCTCCTGTACCGGCCCCGGTCCCTGGTCCAGCCAGGTCTGGTGCAGCTGCTCATATCCGGGGCGGCTGGCCTCCTCCTCGGTGCCGGCCTGGCTGTCGATCAGGATCAGGCCCGGTACCCGCTGCGGCGCGAGCATGGCGGCGCGCAGGCTGAGGAAACCACCCTGGGACATCCCGCCGAGGATGGCCCGCTCGATACCGAGGTGGTCCAGCAGGGCCAGCACGTCCCTGGCCGAGTCCCAGTAGCTGAACGGGCCGTCCGCCAGGGTGCCTCCGTGACCGCGCTGGTCCCAGGTGATCACCCGGTACTCCGGGGCGAGCGCGGCCACCTGAGCGTCGAACATCGACTGGTCCATCAGGAACCCGTGGCTCAGCACCACGACCGGGCCACCGCCGCCGGAGTCGGCGTAGCTGACCTGAATCCCGTTGACCGCCGCTGTGCGCATACGGCGGACATTACCGCACCCGAGCCTGACCCCTGCCACCGTCGCCGTAGCACTGGCTCCTAGAGACCGCGCAAAGATCATGGCAGCCATCCATGTGCAACTCATGAAATATATGGTCCATTTGCTCGACCGAGCTGCGTGGCCCGCCGCTAGTCACAGTGACTGTCCGCCCGCTGCTTCGCCCGGACGGGCCAAAACTTGTTGCGCCGCGCGTATGGCCCGAATGGGCCACACTCGCCATGGGGGCGCCGTCGACAATGTGGCAGATCCTCAAGGGCGCCGGATCGGTCCGGCGCCCGCCCGATCCCGGGTCAGCCGGTGATTGAGCCGGGCGGGGGGATGGTTCCGGGACCGGTCTTGGAGCAGGCGAGCCGGGATTTGGTGTCGCCGGGCGCGGCCAGCTTGGGAAGGCGCGGGAACGTCGGCTTCTGCGCGGCCAGCGCGTCCAGGTCCAGGAAGTCGGTCAGGTCGTTGGCGTTGGCGTCGCGGTAGGTGAGCGCGGGCAGGTTCCATTTCCGCTCGACCATCGCCAGCACCGACGCGTGGTCGTGGACCACTGAGGTGACCGCGCCGGGGTTGGCGTAGGGGGAGACCACCACCGACGGGACCCGGAAGCCGTAGCGCGCGAATCCGTCATAGACCGGCTCACCCGGCTGGACGATCGGCGGGATGGCATCGGGCGGGATGGCCGCCGGCGGCGGCACGTGATCGTAGTACCCGCCGTGCTCGTCGTACATGATCGCCAGCAGCGTGGTCTTCCACAGGGGCGATGAGCCCACGGCCTGCACCACCTGGGCGAGCAGCGCGTCACCGACGACGATATTCTGCGGGTTCTCCTCGGACTGGGTGCTGTAGTTCTCGTCCAGGAAGCTGAACGAGGGCAGGTTTCCCGCCGCGGCGTCGGTGAAGAAGTCGGCGAACGCCTTGTGGTGGAAGATCTCGGGCCACGCGTCATTGATGGGGAACAGTTCCGGGGTCGCACCCGTCGGGTAGCTCGTTACGTAGTTCTCCCAGCTGATCCCGTGAGCATCCAGCAGGTTGTAGATCGTTCCCGCGGCCGGCACGACCAGGGTCAGCAGCGATGCGCCGCCGTCATCGGTCATGCCCGCCGAGGTGCCCGCGGTGACATAGCGGCGGTTCGGGCCGGTCTGGCCCAGCACCGAGCAAAACCAGCGGTCACCGACGGGGAAGGCCTGCGCCAGGCTGTAGGTGAACGGCAGGTCATCGCCGGTCCAGTAGCCCATCGCCACCCCGCCCACGATGTCGGAGGTGTACGGGCCGGTCGGGGCCGAGACGAAGCCGTTCATGCCGCCGTTGTTGTACGCCCGGTGGGACGTTAGCCATTCCTGGCTGGGCAGCCCGGACAGCTGGCAGGTGGTCGGCATCCGGAACGCGTGCTGTGTCTGCCCGTTCGGGTACGGGTTGGTCGCCGTCGGCAGGCCGCCCGCACCCAGGGTGAACCCGTCGCCGCGGCCGAGCATCCCGAGAATGTTGTCGTAGGAGTGGTTCTCCATCATCAGCACGACGATGTGCTGGATGCCGGGCAGCGTGTCGGTGCCGGCGGCCAGTTCCGGGAACGGCCTGGATCCCGGGTGCCGCAGCGTGGTCCGGCCCAGGGCGCGTAGCGCGGCAGCCTGGGCAGCCGCAGTGAAGGTGGGGCTCGCCGCCGGCGCGGCGCGGGCCGTCGCTGCGGCCTTCCCGCCGCGACTGGTCCTGGCCGCAGCGGTCAGTAAGCCGGGAACGGCGAGTCCCGACACGAGTGCGGCGCCGGCGCCGCCGAGGAAGCCCCGGCGGCTGAGCGCTCCTGCCGCGCGGTCAGCGGCTGATCGGTCCGGTCTCGGGGCCTGGCTGCTCATCAGCGCCTGTCTTTCATTGTCGTCGCGGCACCTGCGCAGCCTAGAGCGCTGACGCGGACCCGGAAGGCCCTAATTATCATGTGGAAATAGACGCTTCGCCCAGATTGTTTGGGCAGAATTCGCGTAGCTTTCTGGCCTGACTCACGAAGCAGTCGGGAACGCGACGCCGACCGCCGGCGCATTGTGAGTGCGGGAGGCATTTAAACCGCCTCCTTGCAGGTCAGCTTCGTCCGCTGGCCCCGGAATGGTTGGCACAGAGCGTGCTCAGCCGTAGTGATCAGCAGCTCCGCGGCCCCGGCGGCGGGCAGACCACGGCCGGTGTGAAGCAGGTCGAAACTGTCGAAGCTGGTTAGCAGGCACAGCAGGTCGGTGGCGGCGTCCACGGTCACATCTGCGCGCAGGATCCCCTGTTCAGCAAGCCGCCGCGCCTGGGCGGCCATTCCGCCGACGCGGCCCTCGTCCATCTTCTGCACCGCGCCGCCGACCGCGTCCGCGTCCAGCTGGGCCATCGAGTTCAGCGCGCGCAGCACGTCGCGGTGGGCCGCGTACATTCCGGCCACGCCGCGGATCCCGCCGCGCAGTGCCTCGCGCGCGTCGGGGTGCGAGGCCGCCGCGAGCATGCTGGCGAACCCGCCGCGTTCCAGAAGATCCGCGCCGAGCGTGCAGAACAGGCCTGCGCGCGACCCGAAGACCAGGTAGACGGTGGACCGCGACACCCGGGCCATGCGGGCGATCTCGTCGATGCTGACCGGCTCGGCGGGTGCCGAGCGCAGCCGCTGGCAGACCGCGTCGAGGATGCGGCGCCGGGTCTCCTCGGCGGACTCGGCGCGCAGCCGCTGCTCGTACTTCCGGGTGGCCATCGGCTCAAGCCTAGCATTTGACTTGACGGTGTGACTTCTGAAATACAGACTGTCTTCCGGAATACGAACCGTACGACTAAATTGGAAGAGGCCCGCCGTGCAGGTGATGATTCGTTTCAAGCTGAAGCCCGACCAGGTCGAGAAGAACCTTGAGCTCGGCCGCGCCTGACCGTGCTGCACGAGGTCGGCTCCTACCGCTTCACCTGACCGTCCTGCCGCCAACCTCTTCTGTCCAGGTTGTTCAGGATCCCTTGGGGAGGACGCCGTGGCCGCGGCAACAACGATCGTGAACGCGAAGGTCTTCGACGGGACGAGGTCGCGGGACTGGACCTCGGTCCGGTTCGCTGACGGCCTGATCACCAAGTGCTCGGCCGCCCCGGCCGCCCAAGCAGGCGACGAAGTGATCGACGCGGGTGGCGGGACTTTGCTTCCCGGGCTGATCGACGCGCACGTGCACCTCGTTCCCGGCGCCCTCGCGCAATCGCTGACCTTCGGCGTTACCACCGTCCTCGACATGTTCAGCCAACCCGGCCTGGTGGCCAGGGCGAAGGAGCAGGTCGGCTCCCGCCCCGACGTGGCCGATGTGCGTTCCTCGGGTATCGGTGCCACCGCGCCCGGCGGGCACCCGTCGATGATGTACGCCCCGTTCCCGACGTTGACCGCCGCTGATCAGGCCGAGCGGTTCGTCGCGGAACGCATCGCGGAGGGCTCGGACTATCTGAAGATCATCTCCGGCACCGGGGGGCTATGGCCGTCGCTGGACTCCGAGACCATCAAGGCTCTGGTCACTGCCGCGCACGCCCGCGGCCTGGTCGTCGTCGCTCACGTGAGCTCGACGGCCGGCGTGGAGGAGGTCGTGTTCGCCGGCGTCGACGTGGTGGCCCACGCCCCCGCGGACGCCGAGCTGGACCAGGCCCTGGTCGAACGCATGGCCGAGGCCGGAATCGTGGTCGGTCCGACGCTGGCCACCATCGAGAACACCCTCGGCGAACCGGGTGGCGCAGCAGTGGCCGGGGACCCGCGGCTCGCTGAGGCGCTCGGGGACGCCTGGGCACGCCGGCTGACCTCGGGTGCCTCGGGATGGCGTGGCCGGGAAATGCCGCCCTACTCGCGGGCCGAGGACAACGTGCGGCGACTGGCCGATGCGGGGGTCACTCTGCTGGCGGGCACCGACGCTCCGAACCCGGGGACCGTGTTCGGCGCAAGCCTGCACCGGGAGCTGGAACTCCTGGTCCGGTGCGGCATTAGCCCGGCTCAGGCCCTGGCCGCGGCCACAACCGAACCGGCACGAGTCTTCGGCCTCGCCGACCGAGGACGTGTCGCGGCCGGGCAGCGCGCGGACCTGGTCCTCGTGTCCGGTAACCCGTTGTCGGACATCACCGCAACACGCGCGATAGAGCGGATCTGGCGCGCGGGCACAGCTTGTGATCGACGCGCCTTCGTCGCGAGCGCGGCCGAGGCTGAGCAGCTTGACGCTTTCGACGCCCAGGTCGCCAAGGTCGTGGCCGCCGTGCGCCAACGCTGGTCCAACTTCGACCCGGGAGCGGCCCCCTGAACGCGGGTCGCGTAACTGATGGACCGCCCAGAGGTAGCCGGCGGCTGCGGGTATGCCGGGCGTCATGCGCGGCAGGCGATGCCGTCGAGGATGGTGTTGAGACCGGACCGGAACGCATCGTCGGCGAAGTTGGCTGGCGGGAGG
>Ga0207416_1001009_pt1 | contig 41097 bp, 35 predicted proteins | sample PaiPotPPM11metaG_FD_184107 | JGI IMG/M metagenome (GOLD analysis project Ga0207416, IMG submission 184107) | Iron sulfur acid spring bacterial and archeal communities from Banff, Canada, to study Microbial Dark Matter (Phase II) - Paint Pots PPM... ...
GCTGGGCGGCGCCACCGCCGCCACCACCGCCTCCGGGGCCGCCGATGGCGCCGCCCAGCGGGCCGCCCGAAGGGGTCCCGCCGCCGCCCGACGACGTCGGGCGCGCGCCCCGCTGAAGCGGACGGTAGAGCAGCGCCTGCAGCGGGACGGCCAGCACGTGCGTGCGCGTTGAGGTGTTGATGATCACCTGGGCCGTCATGCCCGGCAGGAGCCGGCCCGACTCGTCGTGCACCAGCACGACGGCGTCGTACGTGACGACGTTCTGCACGACGGTCGGGTTCACGCGCACCTGCTGCACCGTGGCGGCAAAGGTCACGTTCGGATAGGCGTTCACCGTAATCGTCCCGCTCTCGCCGTTCTTGACGTTGCCCACGTCGGCCTCGTCGACCGAGGTGTCGACCTGCATGTCCTTCAGATTTGAGGCGATGGTGAACAGCGTCGGCGTCGAAAGGGACGCCGCGACCGTCTGCCCGACGCTCACGTTACGCGCCATCACCACGCCGTCGATTGGGCTCGTAATGATGGTGCGCGACAGATTGTATTGCGCCGTTTGCAGCTGCGCGGAGGCCGCGCTGACCTGGTGTCCCGAGGTCGCGGCCTGGGCGGTCGCCGTCTGCACCGCCTGCTGGGCGCCGCGCACCTGCGAGAGGCTCGACGCCACCTGCGACTGCGCCACGCTGATGGCCGCCTGCGCCGCGGCATAGTCGTCCTGCGCCGCCAAGGATGCCGTCTGATCCGTATCCATCTGGCTCTGCGCGATGTAGCCCTGCGCGAGCAGCGACGCGTCGCGCTTCACCGTCGTCTGGGCGAGGGCAAGCTGGCTCCGCGCCTTGGTCGCTCCGGCCTGCGCGTTGCGGAGATTGGCCAGTGACTGCTGATAGTTGGCCTGCGCGGTCCGCACGGCCACCTGAGCCTGTTCTATGTTGCTCATCGACGCCGACGCGGTCGACTGTGCCGCCGCCAGCGAGGCGCTCTGCTGCTCCACCGCGGCCTGGAACGACGTCGGATCGAGCGTCGCGAGCACCTGACCCTTCGTGACGCGCGAGTTGTAGTCGGCGCCCAGCGTGGCGATCGTGCCGGACACCTGCGTGCCGACCTGGACCTGGTTCACCGGGTTCACGGTGCCGGTCTCGGTGACGGTCGACGAGATGTTGGTGTACTGCACCGGCCGGGTGATGTAGCGCAGCGCGGTCCGCCGCTGTCCGAGCCGCTGCATCGTGACGATGCCGCCCACGGCGAGCGCCGCGACCACGGCCAGCGCGATGATGCGCCGGCCGGTGAACCACTTCACCAGTTTCATGGAGTCCCTCCCCCGGCGCTTGCGACGATGGGCGCGCCCTGGGCGTGCTGCAGCGTCACCAGCGCGCTCTCATAATTGTATAGCGCCGTCGCCGCGTTGACGTCGGCCTGCGCGGCCGCCGTCTGCGCCACGATGACGTTAATGATCGTCCCGACGCCGGCGCGGTATTGGCCCTGCGTCACGCTGAGCGCCTGGTCGGCGGCCGCCTTGGCCGCCTGGGTCGCCGTGACGTTCGCGGCCGCCTGGACCGCGCCAAGGTAGGCCTGATAGGCGTCCTGCCGGATGGCCAGGATCTGGGACGCGAGCGACGCCTGCGCGCTCTTGAGCGACGCCTGCGCGCCGGCGATTTCCGCATGGCCCCGGCCGCTGTCGAAGAGCGGCAGGCTGATCGTGCCCGTGATCCCATACGACGAGGTGTTGTTGAGCGCCGGGTCCGTGCTGAGCGGTGTGTAACCTGCGCCGAGACCGATGGACACTTGGGGACCGGCGTTCACGTACGCGGTATCGAGTCCGGCCTGCGCCGACTGCACCGCCGCGTTCGCCCTCGCGATCTCGGGCCGGTTCTGCAGCGCGGCGGCGATCACCTGATCGGAGGTCACGGAAACTTGAGGGGACGGCACTGCGGGACTCGCCACTTCGATCGGCGTGGTCGTGTCGATGCCCATCGTGCTCGCGAGGCTGGCCTTGGCGGTCAAGATCTGCGCGCCCGCGTTGAGCACCGCGACCTGCGCCTGGGCGACCTGCGACTGAGCCTGGATGACGTCCGCCTGGGGCGCGACGCCCGCGCGGACCTGGGCCTGGACCAAGGCGAGTTGTGCCTGGGCCTGTGTGAGTACCTGCTGCTGGGCGTCGGCGACGCCTTCGTTCCCGAGCACCGTGAAGAACTGCGTGGCCGCCTGGAGGGCCAGATCCTGCTGCGTCTGCCGCAGCGCGGCCTGGGCCGACGCGGCCCCCGCTTCCGCCGACTCGACCAGCGCTTTAGTGCGGCCGTTGTCGAACAGCGTGACGTTGCCCGCGAGAGTAGCGGTCCCGGTTCCGTTGACGTTCGACAGCGGCGCCGAGAAGGCGTTGGCGTTCGACGCGTTGTTGGTGCCGAGCGCGCCGTTCGCGTTGACCGACACGGTGGGGCCGTACCCGGCGCGGGCAAGGAGCACGCTCTGCTGCGCCGCCTCGAGCGTCTGCTGGGCGGCCGCGATCTGCGGGTTGTGCGTCAGCGTCGTCTGCACGGCTTGCGCGAGCGTGAACGTCTGCACCGGCACCGCAGCCGGCGCCAGCGCCGCGTCGGCGCGCGGCGCCATGAACGTCGTCGCGCTCAGCGACAGCGCGATGACGATCACGGCGATCTGACGGACCAATCCCGTCATACGACTGCCTTCTGAGCCTTGGCGGCTTCATGCCGCCGCGGGAACGTGACCGTGAACGTGCTGCCCCGGCCGACGGCGCTGTCGACGGTCACCCGGCCGCCGTGCGCCTCCACGAGCGACTTGACGATGGCGAGCCCGAGCCCCATGCCGCCGCTGCTCCGCGCCCGCGACTGATCGGCGCGGTAGAAGTGCCGGAAGATGTGCGGCAGATCGGCGGCATCGACCCCGACGCCGGTATCCGAGACGGCGAGCCGCACACTGTCGGCGTCGTCGGCCTGCATCGTCACCAGGATCTCCCCGCCCGAGGGCGTGTACCGCACGGCGTTCTCGACCAGGTTCTGCACGATCTGCCGCAGGCGGTCTGGATCCACGTCGATCCGCGGCAGCCCCCGCGGTACGTCGGCGCGGAGCGCGACGCGGCGCTCGTCGGCGAGCGGCGCGAGCGCCTCGAGCGTCTCCCGTACCACCGGCCCGGCGTCGATCGGCTGGAGGTTGAGCTGCAGCTGTCCGGCCTGCGCCAGCGACAGGTCCCGCAGGTCGGTGACGAGGCGCGCCAGCAGCAGCGTCTGGCTGTGCAGCGTCGCGATCCGCTCCGGGGTCGGCTCAAGCACGTGATCGAGCACACCTTCGAGCGTGCCCTGGATCACCGACAGCGGCGTGCGCAACTCGTGCGCGACCCCGGCGAACAGCCGGCGCCGCTGCTCCTCGTCGGCGGCCAGGCGCTCCGCCATTTTATTGAAGGCACGCGCGAGCTCGGCGATCTCGTCCTGTCCCCGGACGGGCACCGGCGGCGGCGTCCCGCCGCGGGTGATCACCCGCGCCGCGGACGTCAGATCGGCCACCGGGCGCACCATCCGGTGCGCGAGCCAGAGCGCGAGCCCCACGCCGAGCAGCGCCGCGATCCCGGTCCCGGTCCAGATGCCGTCGCGAATGCGGCTCGAGAACAGGAGCTCGCGCGCCCCGAGCGGCGGACGCCGCGCCGGCCGCGGCTGCTCGGGCACCTCGGGGCGCGTCGTCACGACCGTCCCGCCGGGCGCCTGGACGGCGGGCACCTCCCGCCGCTCCACGTACTGCCGGAACGTCCGGCGCGCCTGGTACGTCGCGAACGTGGCGGAGAGCACGGTCGTCAGCACCGCGATCGCGATGAACGCGACGCTGAGTCGCGTTCGCAGACTACGCATGCGCGGCCTGTTGTCTCCGATCGTCCTCCGGGCGCTGGAACTTGTACCCGACCCCGTAAACGGTAAGGACAAAACGTGGGTTGCGGGGGTCATGTTCGATCTTGCTCCGGAGGTTCTTGATGTGCGCGTCCACCGTGCGCTCGTAGCCCTCGAAGGCATGGCCGTGGACGCGGTCGATCAACTGCATCCGCGTGAACACCTGGTTCGGGTTGGCCGCGAGGGTCTCGAGCATCCGGAACTCCGTCGGCGTGAGGTCGACCGGCCGTCCGGCCAGGGTGACCTGGTGGCCGCGCAGGTCGATGATCATCTCCCCGAGCCGCAGCACCTCGGGCGTCTCGTGGCTGCCGCGCCGCAGCACCGCGCGCACGCGCGCCACGACCTCGCGGGGGCTGAAGGGCTTGGTGATGTAGTCGTCCGCACCCAGCTCGAGACCGAGGAGCTTGTCGGATTCCTCGTCGCGCGCCGTCAGCATGATGATCGGCGTGCGGGCGCGCTCGCGGATGCGCCGGCAGACCTCACGGCCGTCGAGATTCGGCAGCATGAGGTCGAGGATCACGAGATCCGGCCGCACCCGCTCGTGCTCCTTGAGCGCGGCTTCCCCGTCGGCTGCCTGTGAGACGCCGAAGCCCTCGCGCTCCAGGTAGGTACGCAGGAGCTCGACGATCTGTGGCTCGTCATCGACGATCAGCACGGTCGGCACGGCTTTTAGTCCCCTTGCGGCGGCGGCGCTCATGACAGGGCAACCAGCCGCTTCCGGTATTCTTCCTCATTGATCTCACCGCGGGCGAACCGCTCGCGGACGACCTGCACGGCGCCGTCCGGACGCCCCCACAGCGACCGCAGCGTGATTACCTTCCAGGCGATCACGAGCAGCGCGATCAGAAGCAGGAATCGAAGAAGGGCCCCCAGCGCGAACACGCCAGCGGCGATGCCGGGACGCCGGCCAAATCCGCGCCCGCCGCCCATCATCCGCCCCGGACCAAACCCCGGGCGATACGGACCGTACCCGGGACCAAAACCGGGCCCGTAGCCGGGAGTGCCCGGACCATAACCCGGAGCCCCGGGATTGCCGGGAGTCCCCGGCGCGGGGGCGCCCTGGGCGCTCACCTGAGGGGTCTGCTGGGCCAGCGCCGGCGTGTTCCAGACGCCCGGTACCGCTCCGCCGCCCAGTACGCCGACGACCGCCACAACGCCTGCCACGGCCAGGATGGCCGCGACCCACCGATTATGCATCTGCTGCCTCCTCAATATACCCGCTTATTTAACTTAGCCTACTTAGCGACTCGGGCATCTTCAATGTAGTCAGGAGGCATGTATGAATTGTGAAGGTCTCATAGGGGTATAGTGAACCCTGGCTCCGGGGGCTTCAGGCGCCGCCCGGCCCGGGGGCGCCGTCGGGTCATGGGTACCGGGGTACCGCCCGACCGGCCCGGGGGCTGTCCGAAGGGCCAGCCCCCGGGGGACCGCCGAGCGGCCGCAGCGAACTGTCGAGCGTGCCCGAATCCGACCCCCGCGCCCCGGACCGCATCACCGTCTCCGTCGTGCAGCACCGGCTCACGGCCATCGTCGCCGAGATGGGCGAGGCGATGCTGCGAACCGCCTACTCGCAGATCCTCAACTCGAGCCGCGACTTTTCGACGGCCCTGTGCGACGCGGACGGCCGGCTGCTCGCTCAGGCCGAGCACGTGCCGATCCACGTCGGCGCGCTGCCGTGGTCGGTGCGGTCGGTCCTCGAATTCTTCCGCGGCCGGATCCGCCCGGGCGACCTGTACCTCGTCAACGATCCATACCACGGCGGCAGCCACCTGCCCGATCTGACCGTGGTCCTGCCGGTCTTCGCAGACGGGCGCCTCGTCTGCTGGGCGATCAACCGCGCGCACCAGAGCGACATCGGCGGGGCGACCCACGGCAGCTACAACGCCGCGGCCACCGAGATCTGGCAGGAAGGCCTCCGGATCCCGCCGCTCAAACTGTACGACGCGGGCGCCGAGCGGGACGACGTCCTCACCATGGTGGCGACGAACGTCCGCCACTCCCGCGACTTCCTGGGCGACCTCCGCGCCTCGATGGGATCCGCGCGGCTCGGCGAGCGGCGGCTCCTGCGCCTCGCCGAGGAGTACGGGGTGGACGCGCTGCTCGACGCCGTGCGCGAGGTGCTCGACGGCACGGAACGGCGCACGCGTGCGTGCATCCGGCCCTGGCGCGACGGCGTCTACCGGGGCGAGGCCGTCCTCGACGACGACGGGCACGGGGCCACCGACATCGCGGTGCGCGCAACCGTGACCAAGCGCGGCGACGCGCTCACGGTGGATCTCCGGCGCAGCGACCCCCAGGTCACGGGCTTCGTCAACTCCTCGCTGCCGAACACGATGTCCGCCGTGCACATGGCGATCGCCTATCTGGTCGACGCCGACATCCCGAAGAACGACGGGACGTTCCGGCCGGTCACGGTGCTGACCGAGGAGGGCACGATCGTGCATCCGCGTCCGCCGGCGCCGGTCACGCTCTGCACCAACCACTGCGGTCAGGAGATCGCCGAATCGGTGCTCAAGGCGCTCGCGCCGGCTTGTCCGGACCGCGCCATCGCCGGCTGGGGGCGTCGGTTCCGCATCGCGATCCGCGGCAGCGATCCGCGCAGCGGGCGCCCGTTCATCTGGCACCTGTTTCACGCGCGCCCCGGCGGAGGCGCATCCGCCGCGGGGGATGGGTGGCCGACGGCTGGGGAAGGCCAGGCCGCGGGCGGGCTCAAGTTCGGGAGCGTCGAGGTCACCGAGGTTCGCTTTCCGCTGTTCATGGAGCGTCACGAGTTCCGGCCCGATTCGGCCGGCGACGGACGGTTCCGCGGGGGGGTGGGCGCACATCTCATCATGCGCGCCGAGACGGCCGAGCCGGCGGTGGCGAACACCGCGGGCGATGGCGTCCGGCACGCACCCTACGGACTCTTCGGCGGCCGCGACGGCGCCGTGCACCGCTACCGGCTCGTCTCCCGCCGGCGGACGCGCGTGCTGCGGACAAAGGAAGTCGGCATTCCGGTCATGCCCGGCGACGTGTTCCTGATCGAATCGTCGGGGGGCGGCGGATACGGCCCGCCCGCGAAGCGCGATCCCGCGGCTCGGGTCGCCGATCGCGACAACGGCTTCGTCACGGCGCGCGCCCCCGTCGCGCGCCGGGTACGCCCCGTGCGCCGGAAGACACGGGGCCACGCGCGACGATGAGCGCGTCCTACCGCATCGGCATCGACGTCGGCGGCACGTTCACGGACGCGGTGTGCGTGGACGGGGCCGGCGGCGTCACGCTCGCCAAGGCGGCGTCAACGCCCGCCGATCCATCGATCGGCGTGCTCGACGCCATCCAGGCGCTGGCCGAGCGGCTCGCCGTCGATCTCCGCGCACTGCTCGCCGCCACGTCGCAGGTCGTACACGGGACCACGGTCGCAACCAACGCGCTGTTGGAGCGCCGCGGCGCGCGCGTCGGACTGCTCACCACCGAGGGCCACCGGGACGTGCTCGAGATGCGCGAAGGCCTCAAGCCGGACCGCTACAATCTCCGGATGCCGCCGCCGGTGCCGCTGGTGCCGCGAACGCGGCGCCTCGGGGTCCGCGAGCGGACGCTCGCGGACGGCGCGGTCTCGGTCCCGCTCAGCACGGCCTCGCTCGACCGAGCGATCGGCGCGCTCGAGCGGGCCGGCGTCGACGCCGTCGCGATCTGCTACCTGCACGCTTACCGCAACCCGCGGCACGAGCTCGCGACGCGGGACGCGGTGCGCCGCCGCCTTCCCCGAGTCTACGTCTCGCCCTCGTGGGACGTCCTGCCGCAGATCAAAGAATACGAGCGCGTCTGCACGACCGTGATCAACGCCTACGTGGGTCCCGTGCTGGAGCGCTATCTGACCCGGCTGGCATCGCGCCTGCGCGCGGCGGGATACCGGCGCGGGGTGCTCGTGATGCAGTCGCACGGCGGGATCGCGGCGATCACGGAGGCCACGCGGCTCGCCGCGGGCGCCGTGCTCTCCGGACCGGCCGGCGGCGTCGCCGGCGGGCGGTACGCCGCCCGGCTGCTGGGCGACGGCAACCTGATCACCTTCGACATGGGTGGGACGAGCACGGACATCGCGCTGCTCGAAGACGGACGCCCGAGAGTGACGGGCGACCGCCGGGTGAGCGGCCACACGCTCGCGCTTCCGAGCATCGATATCCACACGATCGGCGCGGGCGGAGGATCGCTCGCGCGCGTGGACGCGGGCGGCATCCTCCACGTCGGGCCCGAGAGCGCCGGCGCGGAGCCCGGACCGGCCTGCTACGGCCGGGGCGGGACCGGCGCCACCGTGACGGACGCGAACGTCGTGCTCGGCTACCTCGACCCCGAGACGTTTTGGGGCGGACGGCGCCGCTTGGACGCCGCGGCGGCGCACCGATCGGTGGACGCGGTCGCGGGCCGCCTCGGCGGGTCGGCGGTCGACGCCGCGCGCGGAATCTACGAGGTGGTCAACACCGCGATGGCCGAAGGCATCCGCGTCGTCTCGGTGCGGCGCGGCATCGACCCGCGGCGCTTCGCGCTGCTGGCGTTCGGCGGCGCGGCCGGCCTCCACGCCACCGCGGTGGCCGCGATGCTCGACATCGGGCGCGTCGTCGTGCCGCGGCATGCGCCGGTGCTGTCGGCCTGGGGCATGCTCGCCGCGGACCTCCGCTACAACGTCGTCCGCACGCACGTCGGCGAGATCCGCAAGGTCGGGGCCGCGCGCCTGCGCCGCCTCTTCGCGGAGATGGAGCGGGAAGGACGCCGGCGGCTCGAACCGGCGCTCTCGGCGTCCGTGGGGGCACCCGAGCGGCCGGGAGCCGGCCGCGGCGGGGCCGCCGGCTCGTTCGGAGCGATGCCCGGGCGAAACGGTGAGGAAACCGGCCCCCACCTCGACGTCGTCCGCTCCCTCGACCTGCGCTACGGCGAGCAGATCTTTGAGATCGACGTGCCGCTCGACGGGATCCCGCTCGACGCGGACGATCTCATCGACCGGGTCCTGGAGCGTTTTCGCCTGCGCCACGAGGAGCTGTACACGTACAGCGCGCCGGACCAGGAAGTCGTCCTCGTGAACGTGCGGCTCGCCGTCGTCGGCCGCGTGGCGTCGCTGCCCGTGGAGCCGGTGCTGGAGTCCCGCGGTGCTGCGGCCGCCGCCACGCGCCGGATCTACCTGAACGGCTGGCGCGACGCGCCGCTCCACCGGTGGGACGATCTTGCGGCCGGCACGGTGATCGAGGGCCCGGCCATCGTGGAGTCCGAGGCGACGACGGTGCTCGCCCGGCCCGGCGAGCGCATCAGCGTGACGCCGCACGGGTGGCTCGACGTGGCGGTCTCCGCGATTACCGCGGCGAGATCTTAGCCTTCGCGATCGCGGCGATTTTGTCCGCGAACAGCACCTGGCTGTCGTCCTCCGGGACGTACCCGAGCTTGTCGCGCGCGTTGGCGATGCTCCAGAACCGGTGGGTGTTCCCGCTGATCCCGTAGACGGTCAGGAACGGCACGCCGTGCTCGTCGGCGATGTGCTCCGTCTCGACCATCCGGATCGCCTGCTGCACCTGGTCGCGGCGGGAGAGGAACGCGCCGAGCGCCCGGTGCATCGTCGGCACATCGCCCGGGGCGACGTGGTCGATATCGTCGTCGCGGGGCCCCCCGATGCGCCACTGCACGATCTCGAGGTGCCGGTCGTCCACCCGGCCCGTGGCAAAGACGAAGCCGAGCAGCTCGTAAGCCGCCTTCGCCCACCCGTAGAAGTTGTCGGACCGCGGCGCCATCTCCGGCGTGACCATCTCCATGCGGCCCGCCCAGATCAGGCGCTCGTAATAGTCCGCGGCGTGGTTGGAACTGGCGACGACGACCCGGGGCACGCCTTCTTCCAGCGCCGTGCGGTAGACGTTGTAGGCCATCGCCACGTTCTGATGTTCCGCCCAGAACTTGGCGTCGCTGTTGTCCGTGAAATTTGACGGGTTGCCGGCGGCGCGCACGAAGCCGCAGTGGATGATGGCGTCGGCGCCGCGGAAATGCGCCCGGTACTCGTCCCGGTTCGGCCTGCTCAGGTCGCAGACCACGACGCCGGGGATCGGCGTGCCGTCCCGCGTCGTCTCGGTGACGTCGATGGGAACGAGGTCCCACCGCTCGCGCAGCTCCGGGAACATCCGCTGCGCGACGTAGCCTCCCGCTCCGACGAGCACAACCCGGCGCTTCGCCATTGAGACAACTCCTTCACCACGAAGATGGGATGGACGCGAGATGAAAGACACTTCTCCCCCGCGCGCTGGAAAATCCTCGGACGGATGTCCGCGGGCCGGGATTGGGCCGGCGCGAAAAGGGGGAAAATACACGGCGAACCTCCAGTCTCAGGTCCACGAGGAGGTGGATGAGTATGCCGCTGTGGCTTGTTGCATTCCTGAGCGGTGTCGCGTTTACCGTCCTGGTGACGTCGACCGCAGGCGGCAAGTAGCACGTAACTGAATAGCAAGGGCAGTCGGTGGGGGGCCGGGACTCGCGTGATCGGCCCCCACTCCTTTGCGTGCGCGGCCGGCGGAAGTAGGCGGTGGACGTTTACGCAGAGGCAAGTGGGGAAGAACAGTATACTGAGCTCGCATCTTGAGGAGGTGAGCGGCAATGCCTGAGTTTCTGGTGTGGATTTTAGCCGGTATCATGGTGACCGCCGTGGTTGTGAACTCGGGCGGCAAGTAGCCGGAACCTACTGACTGTACCGAGAGGAGCCAGGTCGTGTCGACTGGCTCCTCTCGGTTTTCGTGCGCGTCATGCCGGCGCGGTGCGGCCGGTCTCCCGCGGCGCGCTACACGCCGCTGAATGCGCTGAAGCCGCCGTCGACCGGAATGACGGCGCCGTTCACGAACCGGCTGCCCGGGCCGCACAGCCACAGCACGGTTCCGATGAGGTCGTCGGGCTCCCCGAACCGGCCCGCCGGCGTGTGCTCGATGATGCGCGTGCCCCGCGGGGTGAGGCTGCCGTCCTCGTTGGTCAGCAGCCTCCGGTTTTGCTCGCCGATGAAGAAGCCCGGCGCGATGGCGTTGACCCGCAGCCCGTCGCCGTGCTTGCGCGCCAGATCCACGGCGAGCCAGCGCGTGAGATTCTCGACCGCGGCCTTGGCCGCGGAATAGGCCGGCACGCGCGTGAGCACGCGCTGCGACGCCATCGACGAAATGTTCACGATGCTGCCGTGCCGCGCGGCGGCCATGGTGGGGCCGAAGGCCTGAATCGGCAGCAGCGTGCCGAGAAAATTCAGGTCCACCGCCGACCGCCAGCCCTCCAGGGAGAGCTCGAACACCGACCCGCCGTCTGCGAGCGTCGCCTGCGGCAGGTTGCCCCCCGCGGCGTTCAAGAGGATGTCGACGCCCCCCCACCGCCCGACCACGTCGTTCCGCGCGCGCGCCAGCGTCGCCGGGTCGAGCACGTCGGCCGCGACCGGCAGCGCCTCGCCGCCGGACCGTTCGATCTGCGCCGCGACGGTCTGCGCGCGCTCGAGCCGCCGGCCGAGAATGGCGACGCGAACGCCGGCCGCGGCGAGGCCGCGCGCCATCGCGGACCCCAGCGTCCCGCTCCCGCCGGTGACGACCGCGACGCGGCCGCGTAGATCGAAGGGCTGCTCGGACGTCATCGGCGTTGCTCCGGTGCGCCGAACGCGGACAGGTGACGGATGAAATGCCGCTCCACGTTGGCGTCGTAGGCATCGGGGTTGGACGACAGGATCGCGTGAAGCCGTTCGCCGTAGGCCGCCAGCGCCGAACCGAACGTCACGTGCAGCATCTCGCGGGCGTCGAACTGGTCCAGCAGCGACGCGAGGTCGGCGTCCGGCACGACCCCGGGCGCCGGCGCCCGCTCGGCGACCGCCGAAACATGATAGCTGGCGCGGTCGCGCTCGTAGCGCTCGTGCGCGAGCGTGTAGATCGCGCGAAACAGCGCGGGGTCGAGCGGCGCGATCGTCCGCAGCGCCTCCAGATAGCTCGTCCCCGCCGTCTTGATGTGCGCGAACGTCCCCGCCCGCCGGCCGAACGCGCCGTAGACGCTCAGCTTGTCCGATCCGGAGTGCAGGCTCAGCTTGTACGGCCCGAGGCGGCGCGCGATCGCCGCGTGCATCGCGGCGTCGGCGTCGAACGCGGCCGGATCGCCGATGTAGTCCACGCCTTTTTCGAAGCGGCCGACGAAGCGCGGGGCGAGGCTCACCCACTGCACGCCCAACCGGCGAAGCTCCGTCGCAACGTAGGCGTGCTGCACGGGCGTCGTCGGCGTGTCCGTCTCGTCGACCGAGATCTCGACCTCGACCTCGCCGTTGCGCGCGCGCAGGTGGCGGTACAGGGCCGCGACGTGCGCCACCGCGCGCCCGTACTTGACGGCGGCGCGCGCGATACCGTCGTCGTCGTAGGCGAGGACCTCCCGATCGAGCTCGAGGACGCGGCCGCGGTACCGCTGCCCCATCCGCTCGGGGCTGTCGTCGAGCGCCGTCCACGGCAGCGCGTCGAGCGCGTCGGGGAGCGTCGCGGCCGGCCGTGCGTCGGCGGACGGGTCCACGTGCGCGCCGGGATCGAACGTGAAGAACGTGTAGCCCGCGGCCAGGCACGCGTCGACGTCCGCGGTGGTCTTCAGGTGGTCCGCGTCGGCGCCGAAGCCGCCGCGCCAGCCTTCCATAAAGACGCCCCAGGCGGCGTCCGTGAGCACCTGTCGGGGCGTGCGCGCCGTGCGCTCCATCTCGCGGATCGACTGCTGGGCGAAGATGGGCGCGAGCCCCTCGCCCGCGGCGCGGAGCGCCCGGATATGCCCCGGGGTGGCGAGGCCCAGGCGGTCGCCGAACCCGAACGAGCGCGCGAGCCCCAGAGGACGTGGCGCGAGCCACGGCAGGGCCCGCTGCAGCACGGCAAGGTTGTGGACGTTCAGCGGTCCGACGTGGAGCCACCCGCCGTCCGGGGCACTGGTCTCGCCTTCCAGATCCCGCAGCGCCGGCGGACGGCTCGACGCCAGCGCGGCCAAGCGATCGCCCGCCGGGGTGCGCGCGACGCCGACCTCCGCCTCGCCGATCTGGACCACGGACCGCGGCCGGATCGCGAAGCCCGGGACAGACGCCAGTCGCGTCATCGATCGATCCTCAACATCAGAAGTTGCCGGGGTCGGGCCGGCTGCCGACCGCCTGTCCCCCCGTGCGGGGAAGCACCGGGCCGAGCGGCGGTTGGAGGACCCCGCCGGCCGTAAACGAGAGCGCCGCGGGGGCCGCGCCCGCGGCGACCTGCGCGTGCGGCAGCAGCTTCGGGACGAGGGCTTCGGACACGGCGACCTCCCGCAGCGCCAGCGTGTTGCGGATGTACACGAGACGCGTTTCGCCGCCGTCGATCCGCGGCGCGGTGAGTACGGCGGCATCCAGCACGTCCCGGTCGGTCGCGAGCACCATCGGCAGCCGCACGGAGTCGATGACGGTCGACGTGAGCGCGTTCATGTACGTCGCCCGCAGGTCCGTCTTCTCCAGCACCCGCTGCGCGATGAGGTCCGCCATGCCCACACCGTTGGCGTTGCCCTGCGTCTCGTCGGTAAGATCGAGCACTGCGATCTTCCGGATCACCGGGCCGCCGGAGGCGAACGGCGTAGGATAGCGCCCGGTGATGTTCGGGTCCATCCCGTCGCCGCTGATGTTCTTGCCGATCTCCTGCACGACCAGCACGTCGGCCGCGGTCACCGGCAGCCGCGCCATGAGGCTGCGCGCGCGCTCCAGCAGCGCGGGCTCGCGCTCGAGAAACGCTTCCGGGGACACGACCGCGACCTGCACCGGGACGTCGTATGCGTCCTCGATCGTCCCGACCCCGAAGAGGAGCGGCGCGCGCCGCGCCACGATCCCGTACCCCTCCACGAGGCGGTCGGCAAACCCGCCGAAGCCCGGGGCATGCATCGACTGCGCACCTCGCTGCTTGCCGAGGCCAATCACGGCCATCTTGACGAGGCCGCTTTCGATCACGCCGCGGAACGCCGTGTGCGGCTTCACGCGGCCGACCGCGACCGCCGCGCCCGCCCGATGCGCCTCGCGGTCCCAGTACACGCCGGAGCCGTCGGCCAGCCGTCCGAGCTCGACGACGTCCATCGAGGACACGATGGGCGCCCCCACCGCCGCCTCGGTGACGCCGAGTCCGGCCAGCACCTCGCGCTGGCCCTCGGCCGTTGCGCCGCCGTGGCTGCCCATCGCGGGTACGATGAACGGCTGGGCGCCGTGCCGGCGAAGCGCGTTCACCACGGCCTTCGTGATGCGCGGGATCTCCGCGACACCGCGGCTTCCGACGGCCACCGCGACCGGTCCGCGCGGGATGCGCCGCGCGATATCCGGCGCGTCGATCTGGCGACGGATCTCCACGTCGACGTCGCAGGCGCCCGGGGTGGGGAACTCCTGGCGCACGCGGACCATCCGGGGCAGCGCGACCGTCGACGGCGCGCGAATGCCCTCGACCGCGACCGCCCTACCCGGCGCTCCGTCCGTACCCATCACCCCTTCCGAGCGACCCACGCGTGGGCGGGGTCCTCGCTGTACATGAGACGTCGTCCCTCGCCGGCCAGCGCCCACAGGTAGTAAAGACGGTACCCCGGTGCGGCCGACACCGGGTGATAGCCGAAGGGAATGACCACGGTGTCCCCGTCCTCCACCGTGAACGTGGCATCGACGTGCCGCTCCGGCGAATAGAGGCGCTGGAATCCGAAGCCCTCTTTAGGTTGGATGCGAAAGTAGTACACTTCCTCGAACACGGCCTCCCGCGGCGGGTCGTCTCGGTCGTGCTTGTGCGGCGGATAGCTCGACCACGCCCCCGGCTCGTTGAACGTCTCCCCGGCCACGAGCCGCTGCGCGGGCTTGGACTCGTCGAGAATCGTGTGCACCGTGCGGCGCGACGCGCCCTCGCCCCGCACGGCCACCGTCACGTCGGACGGCCGGATCACGTAGGCCTCCCCGCCCGCGGACGCCGGCGCGCGGAACACCGCGATGTCCGCCGATCCAACCGCGGATACGCGGTACGAGACCCCGGCCGGCACATAGACTGAAGTCGCGACGCCGTCGAACACGTCACCGCGCCCGCCGAGGTCGTCCCAGGCGTCCATGCCTTTGACCGCGATCGAGCACCGGCCGCCGAGGATGACGAGCAGCGATTCCCTGCCCGGCGACACCAGGTCCAGCGGTTGCCCCGGCTTTAGCCGGACGAGCGCCATCTCGAGGCTGGCCGAGTCGGAATTCTTCGGATTGACGATCTCAGCGACCCCGTCCGCGGCGGTGCGTTTGAAAAACACCTTCATCACGACACCTCGGTTGCGACGTGCCTCGTCTCGGGAATCTGAAGAGATCGGCTCGGCCGGCTACGTGGACCGCGTGCCTCCCGCGGACCGCTCCGGGGAACGCGGAGCCGACGATGTGCCGGCCGCGCGCTGCGCGGCGGCGATGACGTGCTTGACCGGAACGCCCCGGCGTTCGGCCAGCGCCCGGCACGCCTCGAACTCGGGCGCCACGTTCAGGACGCCGGCGCCGTCGCGGGCGACCTTCACCGGCACGGTCCCGTACTCGGTCTCGACGTCCACGATCCGGCGCGTCACCGCGAGGCGGGTGACCTCGTAGGCGCGAACGCCGAGCGTCGTGGTCTCCGCGATCATGATGCCGGTCAGCTCGGGCACCCGCTCCGGGGATGCAAGCACGCGGAGCAGATGGCCCGGCCGCCCCTTCTTCATGACCGCCGGTAGGGTCGTCACGTCGAGTGCCCCTGCGTCGATCAGCCGCGCCGTCACGTACGGATACAGCTGCGGGTTCATGTCGTCGATCGACGTCTCCAGCATGACGAGCCGCTCCGTGCGCGACGCATCGCCGAAGATCCCCGCGCCCGCGGTCTGCGGCCCATCCGCGTCCAGCGCCTCGCCGACGAACAGCCGGAGCACGTTGGCCCGCTCGGGGTCGTCGCGGCCGGCGCCGGCGCCGATCTGTTCGATACGCATCGGCGGGAGCGGTCCCCATGCGGTCACGACGGTCTGCAGCAGGGCCGCGCCGGTCGGCGTCAGCCACTCGCCCTCGACCTCGCCGGCATAGACCGGCATCCCTTCGATGAGCGCCTGCGTTGCCGGCGCGGGCACGGGCACCAGGCCGTGCCGGATGCGCACCCAGCCGCGGCCGATGTTCACGGGAGACGCGACGACACGGTCCAAGCCGAGCGCCTCCACCCCGGCCAGCACCCCCACCACGTCCACCAGCGTATCGAGACCGCCGAGCTCATGCAGATGGACCCGCTCAACCGGCACGTCGTGCACCTGAGATTCGACCTCGGCCAGGCGGCGCAGCACGGACGCCGCGCGCGCGCGCAGCGGCGCCGCGACCCTGCAGCCGTCGAGGATCGCCGCGAGCTGCGGATACAGGCGCTCGTGCGCGGGATCGTCCTCGACGACCTCCACGCGCACCGCGGGCACCCCGCGCCGCTCGGCGCGGGTGGCCGTCACCCGAACCGGAACGCCGAGATCCGCGACGACGCGTTGCAGGGCCGCCTCCGGCCACCCCGCACCGACAAGCGCGCCGAGCAGCATATCGCCGCTCGCCCCGCTCGGACAGTCAAGGTACCCGAGACGCATGCGCCTCCCCGGCGGCCTGCGGCACGCCGGCGCCGTTGATGGTCGCGGCGAGGTAGCCGGCGCCGAAGCCGTTGTCGATGTTCACGACCGCGACCCCGGGGGCGCACGCGGTGAGCATCGTGAGCAGCGGCGCGAGTCCGCCGAGGTGCGCTCCGTAGCCGACGCTCGTCGGCACGCCGATCACCGGCGCCCGCGTGAGTCCGGCCACGACGGTGGGGAGCGCGCCGTCCATGCCGGCCACGACCACCAGCGCCCGCGCCCGCTCGAGCAGCGTGCGGTGCGCGCCCAAACGGTGCAGCCCGCTCACACCGACGTCATAGGCGCGCACGACGTCGGCGCCCATTACCTCCGCGGTCCACGCCGCCTCTTCGGCGACGGGCAAATCGCCGGTGCCTCCGGTCAGCACGCCCACGCACCCGGTTCGATCCGGCGGCCGGCCGCCAAGCACGATGAGATGCGCGTCTGCGACGTACGTCGCGTCGGGAAACGCTGCGGCGATGCCCGCCGCGGTCTCCGCGGTCGCGCGCGTCAGCAGGACAGGGCCGCCGGCGCGGCGCAGCGCGGTCGCGATCTCGACGATCTGCGCGACCGACTTGCCGGGGCAGTACACCGCCTCCGGCGCGCCGCGGCGGAGCGGCCGGTGGGTGTCGACCTTGGCGAAGCCGAGGTCCGCGAACGGCAGCCAGCGCAGCGCGGAGATGGCGTCTGCCACCGAGACGCGGCCGGACCGGACGTCATCGAGCAGCCGCGCGAGCGCGTCTTCGTTCATGCGCGGGGCCGCTTCTCGGCTGCACCGGCGGCCGCGAGGCCGGCCGAGAAGCGTCCCGACCGCAGCCCGTCCGGCGCGATCCGCACGGCCGTAAATCCGAGGGCGCGAAGCGCCTCCGTGAGCCGGTCCGACAGCGCGGTGAGGCGCGCGATCTCGGGCGCGGGCACCTCGACACTCGCGGCGGCGCCGTGGTGGCGGACGCGGACCTCGCGGAACCCGAGCCCCCGCACAATCCGCTCCGCCGCTTCGATCTGGCCGAGCGCCGCGACGGTCACCGGGGACCCGTACGGCAGTCGCGACGCCAGGCACGGCGCCGCGGGCTTGTCCCAGACCTCGAGTCCCCGCCGTCGCGCGAGCGCGCGGATCTCGGCCTTGCCGAGGTCCGCCTCCAGCAGCGGCGCGCGCACCGCGAACTCCGCGGCCGCGCGCATCCCGGGCCGGTAGTCGCCGCGGTCGTCGGCGTTCGCGCCGTAGACGACGGTCTGAAGCCCGAGCTCGCCGGCGAGCGGCGCGAGTTCCGTGAACAGCGCGTGCTTGCAAAAATAGCAGCGATTGACGTCGTTGCGCAGATAGCGGACGTCCTCGAACTCCTGCGTGTCCACGCGCACGTGCCGCGCGCCGAGCGCCGCCGCGATCCGCTCCGCGGCCGCGAGTTCGTCCCGCGCCAGCGACGGGGACACCGCGGTCGCCGCCACGCACCGGTCGCCCAGCACGTCGCGCGCGGCCGCGAGAAGGTAGGCGCTGTCGACGCCGCCCGAAAACGCGACAACGACCCCGCCGAGATCCCGAAGAATTGTCTCGAGCCGCGCCTGTTTACCGTCGAGCGTGTCCGCGCCGCACATCCCGCCCGCGTCCTTCGACCGGCGCTCGCCCGAGGCCTCCGCCGCGGCGCGGGTGGGGTCGGAGGCGAGCGGCGGAGCCCGCTAGACCGGTGTGCGCCGCAGCTGCGAGCCGCCCCAGGCCAGCCAGATGATGACAAACAGGAATCCCAGGCCCATCAAGGCCATCTGCGAACTGAAGACTTGAAGAATTTCGAGGACGCCGGCGATGACCGCGACCCAGCCCAGCGCCGCGTTCATCACGCCCGTGTCGATGATGGCCCATCCCGCCACGAGCGCGGACGCGCCCGTGAACGCGTTGCCCGTCGCCATGAGGCCCATATTGACGGCCCCGAGCGCCGCCCACGAGTGGGCCGCCGCCATCTGGTCCTTGGGGGAAAGCGCGGCAAGCATCGCGCCACCCTGCCACAGCAGGCCCGCACCGAGCGCGTGCGTCGTCAACCCCACGAACGCGAGGCCGAGGCTCGCGAGAGCCCGCGTGGGCGACTTTTCCCGGAGCCGAGCCCAGATCCCGAAGGTATAGATGAGGCCGAAGCCGGCTGCCAGGAAGCCGAGGACGCCGATCGCGGCAAAGGTCCCGCTCTTCTGCCCGAGCGCCGGCAGCGCTTTCGCCGGATCTTGCATCGCCTGCATGTCCATGCCGCTCGACGCGAAGAGGATGAAAAGCAGCGCGAGGCAGATCGCCGTGATGAAGCCTGCCGTACCGCCGTTGTGCTGGATGTGGTTCATGTCCCACCCCTCCGTGCGGTCTCCGTGCACGTAACGCCGTTCAGAGGACGTGCGGCGTGGCCGGGAGTTCGTTCGTCACTTAGCCGTCAACTCCTACGAACGATCCGACGCGAGCCAGACGCCGGCAAAGGTGAGCAGCGCCCCCGCCGCCTGCACGACGCTCAGCGACTCGCCGAGCAGGATCGCCGCGATAACCACCGCCGAAACGGGCTCGAGGTACACGTACACCATCGTCTGCCGCTGGCCGAATCGATGCAGCGAGCGGCCCCAGAGCGCCATCGCCACGACCATCCCGGCCGTGGCGCCGTAGGCGAGTCCCGCCCACGCCGGCCAGGACACCGCGCCCCAGGCATGACGCGCGAGGTCGGGCAGCGCGAGCGGTGCGAAGAGCACGAGCGCGATCGTCATCCCCCATCCCGTCGCCTGCCAGGTCCCGACCGCCGCGACCACGGGTGCGATCGCCAGACAGTACCAGCTCCAGGCCGCGGCCGCGCCGAGCGCGAGCAGATCACCGAAGAGGCGCGATGCATCGAGGCTGCCGGTCCCTCCCGAGGCAACGAGCGCAACACCCGCGATGCCGGCGACCAGGCCGAACCACCCGCGCCGGTTCGGCGTCTCGCCCCGGCGCGCGGCGAGCCACGCCGCGGTTAGGAGCGGCGCGGCGGCAAACAGGATCGCGCTTTGTCCGGCAGTGGTCCAGCGCAGGCCGCCGACGAGTAGAATCTGAAACACCGCCTGGGCGACCCCCGCGGTCGCGACGGGGCGCCAGAATCCTGAGGGTACCGGCCGCCGCCGGGGGAGCCACACCGCGGCGAGCACCGCGGAGGCGAGGAGCAGCCGAAGGAACGTGACGTCGGCGACGTCGATCTCTCGGAGGGCGAGGCGCGCGCCGGGGTAGATGGCGCCCCACAGGACCACGGCGAGCAGCGGCTCAAGGCGAATCCAACGGCCCACGCCCCCGCCCGCCTCGCTGGAAACGCGTGGGACTGGATCAAGTCGTTCCATCTGCAACTGCAAGTTCGGCGAGCCGGCCTGCGCGACCTAGGGAAGGAGACGCCGGACGCGGCATCCAACGACAGCGTCACCCCGAAGGAGGCCGCGATGCCGACCGCCGCCGAGAAGCGACGCACGTTCCGTCAGCTCCACGAATCCGGCTGCTTTGTGATTCCCAATCCGTGGGACACCGGCACGACGCGGTATCTTCAGCATCTCGGTTTCAAGGCGCTCGCGACGACCAGCTCCGGCGCGGCGTTCTCGATGGGACTGCCCGATGAGGACTGGGCGCTGACGCGCGATCCGATGCTGGCCCACATCCGCACGATCGTCGAGGCAACCGATCTGCCTGTGAACGCCGACTTCGAGTCGGGATACGCGGACGATCCCGCCCAGGTCGGCGAGAACGTGCGGCTGTGCGTGGAGACAGGCGTGGCCGGCCTGTCGATCGAGGATTCGACCGGCGATGCGTCGAGGCCGCTGTATGACTTCGACCTGGCGGTGGCCCGCATCCGCGCCGCTCGGGCCGCCATCGACCGCGCCGGCGACGACGTGCTGCTGGTCGGGCGGTCGGAGGGCTTCATCGCCGGGGCGCCCGATCTCGACGAGACGATCCGCAGGCTCAAGGCCTACTCGGCGGCCGGCGCCGACTGCCTCTACGCGCCCGGCATCCGCACGCGCGAGCAGATCAACGCGGTCGTCGACGCGGTCGCGCCGAAGCCGTTCAACTTGCTGATCGGCGCGCCGATCGGGCTCACGGTGAAGGACGCGGCCGCCCTCGGCGTGCGGCGGATCAGCGTCGGCGGCGCGCTCTCGCGCGCCGCCTGGGGCGGTTTCATGCGCGCGGCGCAGGGCCTCGTCGCGGGCACGTTCGACGCGCTCGCCGACGCGGCGTCCGGCGGCGACCTGAACCGGCTGTTCACCGACGACGTGAAGCGGCGGCGGTCGTGATGGCGGCAGACGTCCGCTACACACGTCTCACCACGCCGGTCGGTTCGATCCTCGTGGCGGAATCGGACGAGGGGCTGGTGGCCATCCATTTCGAAAACGGACGCCGGCCGCGCCACGTGGACTCGTCGTGGCGCCTGGTCGACTCGACCGCGATTGGCGCCGCCGTGCAACTCACCGAGTACTTCGACGGGGCGCGCCGGACGTTCGAGGTGCGGCTCGCGCCGCAGGGCACCGCGTTTCAGCGGCGGGTGTGGGCCGCGGTGGCGGCGATTCCCTACGGAAAGACCACATCGTACGGGGCGATCGCGACCGAGATCGGCGCGCCGAGCGCGATGCGCGCCGTGGGCGCGGCCAACGGCCAGAACCCGTGGCCGATCGTCGTTCCGTGCCACCGGGTGATCGGCAGCGACGGATCGCTGACCGGCTTCGGCGGCGGGCTGCCGACTAAGCGCGCGCTGCTTGAGTTCGAACGCGGCATGCCCTGGGGCGGACTCTTTGGGACTAGCCCGCGGGATGCGCGGGCGTCGGGATCCACCACTCCTCGCCGCGCGGCGTTGTGACGTACTCGGGCCAGCGCAGGTCGACCGGCGGGGCGAAATCGCGCGGCAGCAGCGGCGCGACCCACCGCGTCCCGCCGACGCCGCCGCCCGTCCGCTCCTCGAACTCCGCCCGCGCCTTCGCCAGATCGTCCGGATAGGTCAGGAGGTCGACGAGGCTCGCCGCGATCGTCTTCCCGGCGGTGAACGTCATCGGGTCGATGCAGGCCGGCACGCCGCCGATCGCGTTCCTCGTCCACGCCGGATACTCGTAGCCGGGCTGCGCGGGCCGCAGGCTCGGCCGGCCAGTGAACAACCGCGCCGTCGGCGCGTGCCACGTGTAGTCGACGTAGTCATCCGACGTGAAACTCTGCTGCCAGGCGGGAAGCGCCTCCCGCAGGCGTGCCTCGTTGTCGGCCGGCGATACCAGCCGGCTGCACGATTCGATGAACGGGTCCTCCATCCGAGGGATCCCGAGGTTCCGCTGAATCTCCCGGCCGAACCGGCGCGCCTCTTCGCCGAACACGGGCGGCCCGACCAGTTCCAGGTTGCGGTACACGAGCTCGGCGAGGGCGCGATTCGGCAGGCCCACGCGCGTCTTGGTGATCCACCGAACGCCGTGCCGGCAGTGTGCGATCGCGGCCGCGTGGGCCGCGTTCCGCTCGAGCACTCTGGCGATCTGCTCCTGGATGCCGAGGCTCGGCGAGCGCCACGCGTACTGGATCGCGGCGTAGCGCGGCGGCAGGTTGTCCGACGTGCACTGACCGCCCACCATCATGTACTCGTTGAGCGTCCACGTGCCGGTGTGCGGAAACATCGCTTCCTTTACGTACTTGCCGCTCGTGTACATCAGGCAGACCGCGTCGAGCGCGCCCGGGCACCGCGCCGTCGCATGCGAGTGACGGACCGGCATCAGCGAGTGGTCGATCCACGTTTCCGGCTCGTCGCACTCGAACGCGTACTGCGCGCTCCAGTAGGCGCCGCACTGCGTGTCCCAGGCGACGGTGTTGTTCGGATTCGGATGGAACGCGATGTAGGCGTCCGCGCCGTCGTAGTAGCCCTTCGCAGCGTGGACCGGCTTGGAGCCGCAGACTTTCTCCGCCGGCTCCCCAAAGAAGCGGAGCGTGCCCCGCAGGCCGTGCTTCTGCATCGCGGCCTTGGCCGCGAGCACCCCGCAGAGGCCGGCGACACCGAGCGCGGAGTGCGGATCGGTGTGCCCCGCCGCGTACGGGTGGAGGCCTTCGCGCGGCGCCCGCCGGGGCGCCGGCTGCTGCGAGTTCTCCGGCACCGCGTCATACTCAGCATAGGAGCCCAGCACCGGCCGGCCGTCGCCGAACGTCGCGAGGAACGCCGTCGGCATCCCGCCGGTGCCTTCCTCGACGTGGAAGCCTTCCGCCCGCAGCAGATCGCGGTACGCTCTCGCCGATTTGTACTCGCGCCACGCCGGCTCGGCGTAGCGCCAGATCTCTTCGCAGAAGCGCGAGAGCCGCGGCCGGTTGGCCTCCACCCACGTGAGCGCGGTCTGTTTTTCCGGTGACGTCTGCGCCATCGCGCCCTCCCTCACGACCCCGCGGACGCCGGCGGCCCGAGCAGCAGGCGCCGGGCGTTGTCGCGCAGCACCTTTGGCCGGACCGCGTCCTTCACCCCGAGCGCCGCGAAATCGGACAACCAGCGCTCCGGTGTGAGGAACGGCCAGTCGGATCCGAAGAGACACTTGTTCTGAAGCGGCCCGTTCATCTGCTCGACCAGCTCGGCGGGAAAGTACTTGGGCGACCAGCCGGACAGGTCGATGAAGACGTTGGCCTTGTGGCGCGCGATGGCCAGCTGTTCCGTCTGCCACGGCCACCCGGGGTGCGCGAGGATGATCTGGAGGGACGGAAAATCCGCGGCCACGTCGTCCACGAGCATCGGGTTGACGTACTTGAGCTTGTAGCCGCCCCCGCCGGGCTCGCCGGCGCCGCTGCCCATCGTGCCGGAGTGAAAGAGGCAGACGAGTCCGAGTTCCGCGGCGGCCGCCCACAGCGGGTAGAAGCGCTCGTCGTTCGGCGCGAACTTCTGCAGGCCCGGATGAAGCTTCAACCCCCTGAGGCCGAGCGTCTCGCGGGCCCGGCGCGCTTCGTTGACGGCGAGCCGTCCCTTCCACGGATCGACGCCGGCGAACCCGAGGAACACGTCGGGGTGGGTTCGGACCGCCGCGGCGATGTGGTCGTTCGGGACCGGCGGCTCCCCCGACGCCGTCGAGGTATCCATGCCGAGCAGCACGGCCATCATCTGCCGGGCCTTGTACTGATCGGCGAGTTCGTCCATCGTGACTGTTGGGATCTCGCGGCCGAAATACTTGGACATGGACGCCAGCTCGCCGCCGAAGACGCCGCGCGCTTCCGCGCTCATCGGATGGACGTGGACGTCGATCGCTATGAGGCCGTTCGATCCCATACACCGGGCCCCTTCGCGGCGGGCCACAGCCCGCACCTCCGCTTTCCTACTACTGAAGGACACCACAGCGCTGGAAGGGAACATGGTGCGCGCCGCCCCCACACCATTCGATCGTGGCGGCGGCGTCTTGTCGCCTCACATCCGAAAGGAGGACTCGACGTTGCCTGAGGATCGGATCCGTTTTCCCTGGGACGAGTACTACCGTCGGGGTCTTATCTCGCGCCGGCAGTTCGTGAAGTTGACGGCGCTGCTGGGCGGAGCCGCGGCCGCCGCACCGACGATCCTGTCCGAGCCCGAACCGGCGGCTGCTGCGCTGGCGCCCGCGGACAAACAGATCCTCCGGTATCCGAACGTCGAGCCGCTGCATTTCGACCCCGCCACCATGGAATCGCGGCCGGAAATCCTCGTAGGGATGGCGCTGTTCGATCCGCTCCTCACGTTCGACGAGACGGGGAAAGCCGTCCCGGTGGCGGCAAGTTCGTGGGACGTCTCGAAGGACGGCCTGACCTACACGTTCCATCTCCGGTCCGGAATGCAGTGGTCCGACGGGCATCCCGTGACCGCCTCCGACTACGAATATGCGTGGAAGCGGGTCGTGGATCCGGACGTGGCCAGCGACTACGCGTCGGCCTTCTACCCCATCAAGGGGGCGCTCGATTACAACAAGGGCAAGACCAAAGACAAAAACACGATCGCGATCAAGGCCGTCGACGCCCAGACCCTCCGCGTCGACCTGACGGAGCCGGCGGCGTACTTCCCGCGCCTCGTCTCGACCTGGAACTACCTGCCCGTGCCCCGCTGGCAGGTGGAGAAGTTCGGCAAGAAGTGGGTCGACGCCGGCAACCACGTGGGCAACGGAATGTTCATGCTGCAGAAGTGGGACCACGACCGCGAGATGGTGATCGTCGCGAATCCGAAGTACTGGGGCACCAAGCCGACGCTGCAGCGGGTCGTCTTCACCATCACCGATGACACGTTCCGCACCAGCCTCCCGGCCTTCGAGAACAACGAGCTCGACCTCACCGATCAGATCCAGCCGGGCGACATCGACCGCGTGCGCAAGGATGCCACGCTGAGCAAGCAGCTGCACAAGTACCGCTGGTCGGGCACGGCGATGATGTTTTGCGACACGACCAACCCCGCCTCCCCGCTCAGCAAGGCGAAGGTGCGGCAGGCCTTCTATCTGGCCATCGATCACAAGCGGATCGCGAGCGAGGTCCTCCGCGGCATCTACGACCCCGCCCCCACGATTACGCCGCCCGGGACGATGGGGTACCTCTCGACCCCGCCGCTGACCGGCGGCGTGGAGCGCGCCCGGGCGCTGCTGGCGGAAGCCGGATATCCGGACGGCAAGGGCTTCCCGGAGATGAAGTTCGCCTGGCCGAAGCTCGTCACGTACGACCTCGTGGCCCAGGCCATGCAGCAGATGCTGCGCGACACGCTCAAGGTCAACATCACGCTGCAGCGGATGGAGCGCAAGGAGTTCAACGCCGCCTTCAACTCGTGGGCCAAGCAGCCGTACACCGCCTACATGGACCGGTGGGGGTCGGACTTCGAGGATCCGGCCAACTGGGCGAACATTCTGTTCGATTCGGACCAAGACTTCTTCCACACCCGGTGGAAGAACGCGCAGTACGACAGCCTGGTCCGCAAAGGGTCGGCCGAGCTGGATCCGGCGAAGCGCCGGCAGATGTACGAGTCGGCCGAGAAGATCCTCAACACGGAGCTCCCGGCGATTCCGATCTACCACCTGGGCGTGATCATCGCGGTCAAGCCCCGGGTGCAGGGATTCCGTCTGCCCCCCGCCGCCGCGGCCTGGTACGGCACCTTCGGCCGCGTCAAGATCCAGGCGGGCTAGCGTTGCGGGACGCCGCGTCCGGGGCTCCCCCCGGCGCGGCGTCCCGGCCAACCGTGCCGTGACGTGGGCGCGTACCTTCTCCGGCGCCTCCTGCTCGCCATCCCCACGATCGCCATCGTCTATACGGTGGCCTTTCTCCTCGTGCACGCCACGCCCGGCGGTCCGTGGGACAACGCCGAGAAACCGCTCGCGCCACAGGTCATCGAGAACATCAGGATCAAGTACCATCTGAATGACCCGCTCTGGAAGCAGTACCTGCTGTACCTGAACGACGCGCTGCACGGCTCGCTCGGCCCCTCGTACGTGAACACCGCGCGCGACGTGTCCGAAATCATCGCGGACTTTTTCCCGGTCTCGATCCAGCTGGGCGCCGTCGCGATGCTCTTCGCGGTCGTGGTCGGCATCCCGTTGGGAACGCTCGCCGCCGTGTACCGCAACACGCCGGTGGATTACGCGGCGATCGGCGTCGTCGTCACCGGCATCTCGATCCCCAACTACGTGATGGCGACGATCCTCGTCACCACGCTCGCGGTCTGGCTGCACTGGCTGCCGACGGGCGGTTGGGGAGGCGTGTGGGACATCCGGATCCTCATTCCCACGGTCGCGATCGGCTTCCGCCCCGCCACGACCCTGGCCCGGTACCTCCGGACGTCGCTCCTCGAGGTCCTTGGGCAGGACTACATTCGGACGGCCCGGGCGAAAGGACTGGCGGGCCGGAAGATTATCGTGCGCCACGCCCTCCGCAATGCCCTCGTGCCGATTGCCACGATCTCCGGCATCCTCGTCGCGGACGTGATTACCGGATCGTTCTTCGTCGAGACGATCACGCGCGTGCCTGGAATCGGGCGCTACTTCGTCACGGCGACGACGGGGCGGGATTACCCCGTCCTGCTCGCGCTCGCGCTCTTGTTCGGGGTGATCATCATCACGATGAACATCCTGGTCGATCTATCCTACGCGGCGCTGGATCCCCAGGTCCGGTACTCGTGACGCGCCTTCATGCGTGACTCGGCCCTGGCAGGGGTGGGCGCGCCGGCCCGCGCGTCGCACGAGCGGCGGCGGTATCACCGGGCGCTCGCACGGTTCAAGCGCCACAAGATGGCCGTGGTGGGTGCCGTGTTCCTCGCCCTCGTCATCTTGGTCGCCGCCGCCGCGCCGACGCTCACGCCCTACCGCTTCGACCGCCAGGATCTCTTGGCGACGTACAGCCCGCCGTCGGCGCGCCACTGGGCCGGCACGGACAGCCTCGGCCGCGACGTCCTCAGCCGTCTCATGTACGGCGCCCGCGTCTCGATGAGCGTCGGGGTGATGACCCTGCTGCTCGTGCTGGCGATCGGCGTCCCGATGGGAGTCACGGCCGGATATTTCGGCGGGACGTTCGACCTGCTGCTGATGCGCCTGGTCGACGTCATCTACGCCATTCCGTACCTGCTGCTGGTCGTGCTGCTCCAGACGTTCTTCACCGCCTTCCTGCCGACGGTGCGCGCCGGGCCGCTCGTCTGGCTCCACGCGCTGAACCGCAACACCAACGGCATCGCGGCGATCGTGATGGCGCTCTCCCTCATCGGCTGGCTGGACGTCGCCCGCATCGTGCGCGGCCAGGTCCTGGCCCTGCGCCACCGCGAGTTCGTGCAAGGGGCGCGGAGCCTCGGCGCGGCCGATGCCCACATCATGGTCGCGCACCTGCTTCCCAACATCGCCGCCCCGATCATCGTGATGGCAACCCTGCTCATCCCGAACTTCATCATCGCGGAAGCCGGGCTGAGCTTCCTCGGTCTGGGCGTGCAGCCGCCCCTGCCGAGTTGGGGCACCATGATCGCGGAAGGCATCGACTCCATCGAGTCGTACCCGCGCCTCGTCATCGCGCCGGCCTTGATTCTCGCGGCGACGCTGCTGAGTTTGAATTTCGTCGGAGACGGCCTCCGGGACGCGTTGGACCCGGTGATGGAGCGCTGAGAACTGCCGGGCAGTTCGTGCGTCGATTAAGCTCGATAATCGACGCATCCAGTGCGTAGAATATCTTGCCTCCGCGACGGTAGTCTGATATAATCAACGCATAAAATGCGTAGAATACCCTATATTTACGATCTCCCCGGCTGGCCCAATTTCTCTTGGGACCGCGCAGCTTTGGAGACCGAGTTGGCGCTCGTCCACCACGAGCAGGGCCGCTTGATAGGTCGCGCCGAGATACTCGGCGACAAGCTACAGCGGGAGACAGAACTTCAGACACTCACGGAGGAGGTGGTGAACACTAGCGAGATCGAGGGTGAGAGTCTTAACGTTGACTCCGTTCGCTCTTCGATTGCCCGAAGACTGAACATAGACATCGGTGGCCTCAAACCTGCCGACCGGAATGTCGAAGGCGTCGTTGCGATGACGCTCGACGCCACCGGCCACTATCGCGAGCCCCTGACAGCGAGTCGCCTCTTCGGATGGCATGCGCCTCTTTTTGCTACCGGCCGTAGCGGCGCGAAGAAGATTAGAGTCGGAGCGTGGCGCGATGACGCCGGTGGGCCTATGTATGTCATGTCAGGTCGGCCCAGCCGAGAACGCATCCATTTCCAGGCCCCCCCCGCGGGGAAACTCGATACGGAGATGCAGGCCTTCCTCGAATGGTTCAACGGCAACGCCGAAGCCGATTGGATCGTGAAGGGAGGATTGGCTCACCTGTGGTTTGTGACCGTCCATCCGTTTGACGACGGCAATGGCCGGATCGCCCGGGCAATTGCGGATATGTCGCTTGCGCGCTCAGACAACGCTCCCCATCGTTTTTACAGTATGTCGAGGCAAATCGGACAGGAGCGAAAATCCTACTACGACATCCTCGAGCAGACGCAGAAAGGTACGATGAACGTTGCGCCCTGGATGACGTGGTTTCTCGGGTGCCTCCACCGTTCGATCGAAAGTTCGCAGACAGCGATCGGAGCCGTGCTCGTCAAGGCACGATTTTGGGACGGCACGCGAGATGTCCAGATCAACCCGCGCCAGCGACTGGTGCTCAACCGCCTTCTCAACGGCTTCGAAGGGAAACTGACAACATCAAAATGGGCCACGGTCGCGAAGTGCTCACACGACACGGCTTTGCGTGACATTCAGGCTCTCGTTGACCACGGGATCCTCACGCGCAACCCTGAAGGTGGACGAAGCACCAGCTACAGTCTCGCCGCGCGCATCACGCCTACTACACCTTCGTAGGCTCCACCGTCCACTCCCCGGACATCTTTGACATTATCAAATACCTCTCCGCGGGCCGGCGATTCTACCCTACGTCTCCTGCGTCTCGGCGAATTGAATGAGCACGCCCGGCCCGCTCTTCGGGTGCACAAAGAGCTCCTGCCATGCCGGATTGTCGTAGTTCTCGCCCACCACGCGGTACCCGGCGGCGCGCAGCTTCGCCGCCCACGACCGCAGGCCTGTGACCTTGAACGTGATGTGGTGCAGCCCCTCGCCCCGATCTTGTAAGAAGCGCAGGAGAAAGCTGTCGTCGCCCCTCGGCTCGAGCAGCTCGACGACGCCGCCGGGAAAGGCGTACTGCTTGAACGTGAACCCGGCCCCGGTGCCGCTCTCCCCGGGGGTTCCGCCCAGAAGATCCCGTAAGAGCGGCTCCGCGTCCAGGATGCGCCGAACCGCTATCGCCACGTGATCGAACACAACCATGACCGGCACCTCGCAATCGGCAGGGATGCAACGAGCAACATCAGCACGTCGGGACGTCTATAGAGGAACGCGGGTCCCGCGGCCAAGGGCTCCCGCCCGCTCGTAGACCGCGGCGGCCAGCACGATGTCGCACGAGGCGATGCCGAGATTGAGCACGAGGATCCGCTCGCGGTCGCTCGTGCGTCCGGCGGCGCGGCCCAGCAGGACCTCGCCGATCTCCGCCGCGATTGGCGGGACGCCCGTCGAGAAGCGCGCGAGCACCTCGGGCGTCGCGAACGGCTTCCGATCGTCGACCAGCACCCGGTCGACTCGGTGAAGGATCGCCGTTTCCTTGCCGCCGTTGTCCAGCACGACCGCCGTTACGCCCGGCTTCAGCCACTCCATCTCGAGCAGCGGAGTCGTGGTGTTGGTGGTCACGGTCACCACGACGTCCGCGTCCCGCACGGCCTCTTCCCGGTTCGCCGTGGGCACGAGCGCGGGCCGGACGTGCGGCGCCATCTCCGCGCACAGGCGCTCCGCGGACGGGGCCTCGCGGCCGACGACCCAAACGCGAACCAGCGACGGCAGCACATGCGGCAGCGCCTCGAGGTGCGTCCGCCCCTCCACGCCGGCTCCGATAATCGCCGCCACGGCCGCCGCCGGCCTCGCGCACACGGCGAGCGAGACCGCGGTCACGGCCGCGGTACGGACCGCGGTGATGACGGTGCCGTCCATCACGGCCAGCGGCATCCCATTTCGCGGGTCGTTCAGCACGATGATCGCCGGAACCGTCGGGAGGCCGAGCGACTTGTTCTTGGGGAAATCGGCGAGCCACTTGATCCCGAGACCGCGGTTGTCCGGGAGCAGCGCCGGCATCGCATGCGCGTGCCGGGCGCCCGGCGGATGGACGCCGAACTTCGGCGGCACCTCGGCGCGGCCTTCCGGCACCCACTCGAGAGAGTCCCTGATGCGGGCGAAACGCTCGTCAAGCGGCGGCAGCGCCGCCGTCACGTCGTCGCGGGACAGCCAGAGCACCCTGTCTGGCGCAGGACCTCCGGCCGCGCCGGCCCCGTCAGGCATCGCGCCGGAGCAGCCGCGCGAGCTCGCCGATATCCGGCACCTCTTCGAGCCCGCGCACCATCTCCGTGACCTCGCCGCGCCGTTGCGCGCTGATCACGTCCTCCGTGAGCCGCGCGAACTTGCGGTCGAGCTCGCCGCGCGACAGCGGCCGCTGCGGCGAGCCTTTCGGATACGCGACGTCCCGGGTGTGGCGGCCGCCGGAGGTCTCGACCTCCACGATCGACCGGTACAGGTCGGGGTAGGTCCGGTCCAACTCCTTGTCCCCGAGCACCTCGACGCGTTCGGACAGCGCGCGGATGCCGGGGTCGGTGCGCCGGTCGTGCAGAATGTCGTCGAAGTCGACGACGCCTTTGTGCGCCGCGAGGGCCAGCACGTACTGCGCGCAGTGCGACCGGAGGGCGTTGTTGTCGATCACGTGGTAGCCGCCGGCCGCAAAGCGCAGGGTGATGCGGCGGATGTCGCCGGCGCGCACGCGTTCCGCGTCCATGATCTCGAGCAGACCGTCGAGACCTGGATGGATGAAGGCGCAGCAGGCGTACTGCTTGACCGCCAGCTCCATCACCTTGAACGACGTCCCGAGCCCCTCGAACAGCGCCGGCTCGTCCCACTGCCCCGTGAAGGCCGCGCCGAGCGGATACTTGCCCTCGAAGATCGCCGGCGGGCCGCCGAACCCGCACGAGGCCAGGTGCGCGGCGAACACGCCGTGGCGGGACGCCAGGCCCATGTTGAACGGGCGGGAGTGCTCCGTCTCGTCGCTCACCCACGCGAGCAGGCCCGAGGTTTCCGTGCCGGCGAGACCAAACGCGTGGCGCAGCGCCGGCCCGCTGAGGCCGTACAGGCGCGCCGCGGCGGCCAGCGAACCGAAGGTACCGGCCACGCAGGTCGGGTGAAAGCCGCGGGCGTACAGCGCCGCGCCGCCCAGCGCGTAACTCACGCGGCACGCGCTCTCGATGCCGCAGACGATCGCCGCCAGCACGTCCCTCCCCGACCGGTGCATCCGCTCGCCGACCGCGAGGGCCGCGGGCCCGACGACCGCGATCGCGTGCATGATCGCGCCGGCGTGATGGCTCTCGATGTCGCAGTAGTAGCCGAACGTGCCGTTGACCAGGGCGGCGGTGGCGCAGTTGGTGCGGAGGTCCGTCCCGAATACCTGGGCTTCGGGCGTCCCGCCCGTCTCCTGCACGAACCGCCGGAGAACCGCGCCGATGTCGTAGCGCGGCGACGTCGCGGACAGAAGCGCGCCGAGGCCGTCGTAGAGAATCTCCTTCGTCCGGTCCACGACGTCCGCCGGGATGCGCTCGTACGCGAACGTCTCGACGAACTGCGCGAACCGGTCCGTCATGCCGGCCTGCGTGCCGAGGGGCGCCGTCACCGCGGGGCCACCCGAAGCAGGGCCGCGACCTCGCCGACGTCCGCCACGCGATCGAGGCCGTACACCATCTCCATGAGCCGCGCCGCCGCGCTGCGCGAGATGCGGGTTGTCGCGAGATCCATGAACTTCTGCTCCAGTTCCGCCTTGGTCATCGGATTCTCTCGGCGCCCCTTGGCTTCGTCCACGCGCGCCGTGAGCGTCCGTCCGTCGCGGGTCGTCACCTCGACGACCGCGGGGGCGTGCGCCGGCCAGGCATCCATGGCGGGGTCGCCGATCAGGCGCACGTGCTCGGACAGGGCGCGGATGCGGGGATCGGCGCGGCGGCGATCTTCCAAGATATCGCCCGATTCGATCTTTCGGCGGACGGCCGCGACCGCCATGATGTACTGCGCGCAGTGCGACTTGAGGGGGTTGTTGTCGATCACGGGCGCGCGGTCGGCCTTGACGCGGTGCGCGATCGCGGCCACGTCGTCCGCGGTGATCCGGTGCTCGTCGAAGATCGAAAGCAGCGCGTCCACGCCGGTATGGATGTCGCCGCAGCACGGGTGCCGCTTGTACCCGTAGTGCTGGGTGATCCACAGCACCTCGCCGAGTCCCGCGGTCAGCCGGTCGAGGTGCATCTCACCGGCGTACGCGTCGTAGATGCTGTATTTGCCCCCGTCGAGGATCGCCGGCGGGCCCCCGAGCCCCATCTGCGCCAGCAATGCCGCGGTGACCCCGCCGCGCGCCGCCATTCCGATGACGAGCGGGCGCGAGTTCTCGGTCGGATCGTCCACCCAGGTCATCAAGCCTGAGGCGTTGCTGCCCGCGATGCCGAGGGCGTTCGCGAACTGCGGCTGGGTCAGGCGCAGCAGATGACCCGCGGTCGCCGCGGCGCCGAAATACCCGAAGACCGCGGAGGGATGGAACGAGTGCGGGTAGGAGTGCGCGGTCCGGCACGCCTCGCCCGCGCGGCTGCAGATCTCGTAGCCCACCGCGAGTGATGCGAGGAACGCCTTCCCGTCCGCCCGCTCGCGCTCGCCGACCGCGAGCGCCACCGGCACCAGCACCGCCGGCACATGCTGCCGCGAGACGCTCGCGCCCTCGATGTCGGCGGCATAGCCCATGGTGCCGTTTGCGAGCGCCGCGCTCTCGCACGACGTCCGGAAGTCGCGGCCGATCACCGTGCACTCGGGGGTGCCGCCCGCCTGCCGCGCGAGCTCGCCGGTGAGCCAGGACGCGGTGTACTGCGGCGCCGATCCGAGCAGCAGCGCCCCGAGCGTGTCGAGGACGACCATCTTCGCGTCTTCGACCGCGGCCGCCGGAAGATCGGCGAAGGTGAACCGCGTGGCATAGGCGGTCAGCACCGCGGTCGGGCCATGCTGCGGGTCCTGCGTTGACATCGTGTCGGCTCCTCTCGCCCTCATCTCAACGTCCGAGGACCGTGCGCCTCAGCGCCCGGCGCCCAGGCAGCGTGCCAGCGTGGCGCAGTCATCCAGCGAGTCGAGGCCGGCAACGAGCGTCTCGAGCTCGTCCAACCGCCCTTCCGGCACGACCCCGCGGGACAACGTGCGAAACTTCGCCTTGAGGTCGGCGGCGCTGAGCGCGTTCTCCGGGTCGCCCGTCGGATAGTACACCGTCTCGGTGAACTCGCGCCCGTCGCGGGTCCGGACGGTCGTGATCCCGGACCACTGCTCGGGAAACAGCTTCTCGAGCTCGTCGTCGCCCAGCACGCGGACGCGCGCGGCGAGCGCGGCGATGCGCGGGTCGTCGAGCCGCCGCCCGTCGAGCTGGTCGACCTCCACCCGCCCGTCGTACGCCGCGACCGCGAGGACGTACTGCGCGCTGTGCGACGGCAGTTCGTTGTTGTCGATGATGTCCGCCATGGAGGTCGCGACGCTCGTCGAGACCGCGGCGATGTCGTCCGCGGCCAGCCCGTGCCCCCGCATGATCGCGAAGAGGCCGTCGAGCGGCGCGTGGATCTGCCGGCAGGCCGCGTATTTCTTGAGGCTCGTGCGCATGAGCTCGAACCGCTCCCCGAGCCCGTCGACGAGGACGCCGGTCTGATCGTCATCGAGACCGCTGAACGCGCGGAACAGGTTGTGCTTCCCCTCCAGGATGTGCGGCGGCCCGGTGAACCCGAGCTGCGCGAGCTGGGCCGCGGTCACCCCGTTCCGGGAGGCGATGCCGATCTGGAACGCCTTGCTGAGCTGCGACGCCTCGGTCACCCACGCCAGCAGCCCCGAGGCCTGGCACCCCGCCAGCCCGAACGCCTGCACCATCGGCGCGGGTTCGAGCCGCAGCATCCGGCCGGCCGCGGCCGCCGCGCCGAAGTTGCCGTCGATCGATGACGGGTGAAACGACCGCGCGTACAGGCGGACCGGGTCGAGGGCGATGCCCACCCGCCCTTCCACGTCGTAGGCGGCGACGAGCGCCGCGATCAGCTCGCGGCCGCCCGCGCGGCGTTGTTCGGCGATCGCCAGCGCCGCGGGCAGGACCACGTTGGCCACGTGGGCGTTGGCGGGATTGTAGTTGTCGTCCTGTTCGAGACAGTGGGACATCGTCGCGTTCGCAAACGCGGCGGCGACGGGCGACACCCGCAGCGAGGAGCCGGCGACCGTGCACGGCCCGGACTCGCCGAGGCCCTCGGTGTACTGCGTGACGAGCCGGCCGGCCGGGTACCGCGATCCGCCGAGCAGGGTGCCGAGCGTGTCCAGGACCAGATCCTTCACCCGCGCCACGACGCTCGCGGGGAGATCCTCGTACCGCAGCGCGCTGGCGTACGTCGCGAGCCGTTCGGTAACGCCGGTCATCCCGTGCCTCCCTGTCTCCTCAGATCGCCTGGGCGAGCTCGCCGAACAGGCGCGCCGTAAACTCCACGCCCGCGCAGTAGTCGTCGACTCGGATGCTCTCGTCGGGCGCGTGAAACTGCGATTCCGCCGAGCCCATGCCGGCGTTGATGAGCGGAATGCCGAGCGGATCCGCGAGTTCATGGTAAGGCGCGCCGATCCACGGGGCCACGGGATAGATGGCCGGCGATTTCCGGTAGAAGTCCCGCGCGGTCCGGATGATCGCTGCGACCATCGGGTGGTCGAGCGGCACCTTGCCCGGATACCGTTCGCTCAACGGGCGCAGCGTGATGCCGCCGAACCCGTGCGCGTCGAGATGGCGCCGCAAGAGGCCTTCCATCTTGGCTGGATTCTGGTTGGGCACGAGTCCGAAGCGCACCACCCCGACCGCGCGCCGCGGCATACCCCGGCTGCCGTCGAACGTGCGTCCCGCGCCGAGTCCCGAGACTTCAAGGGTGGGCTCAAACAACAGGCGCCGGACGGCGTCGCGGCCCCGGACGTCCAGTGTCAGATGCGGCAGCCCGAGGCGCCGCTTGATCCCGGCCTCGTCGAAGCGAAGATCGTCGAGCAGCGCCAACTCGGCGTCCGACGGCGGCACGGCGTCGTCGTAGAATCCTTCGATCGCGACGCGTTCGTCGGGGCCCTTCATGCTCGCGAACGCCCAGACGATGTCCCAGGCGGGGTTCGGCACGACGGACGTCAGGCTGCTGTGGAACGTCTGGCGCGCGCCGGCGCGCTCCATCTCGAAGAGAATGCGGCCGCGGCACCCGAGGCTGATCGTGGGCCGGCCCAGGTCGTCCCGGCCGCCGCCTTCGCCGAGGGCCCCGTCCGCGCGCAGCAGGCCGCGGTTCGCCTCCACGAGCTCGCGCAGATGCGGGCTGCCCAGTTCTTCCTCGCCGTCGATCACAAACTTGATCGTGAGCGGCAGCGTGCCGTGCGCCGACCGCCAGGCATCGACGGCGCAGAACCGCGCGGCGAGCTCACCCTTGTTGTCGCTCGCGCCCCGCGCGACGAGCCGGCCGTCGACGATCTCCGCCGCAAACGGCGGCGACGTCCACGCGTCGAGCGGCTCCGCCGGCACCACGTCGTAGTGGTTGTAGAGCAGCAGCGTCCGCGGAGACGCGCCGGGCAGGGTGCCGACAATCAGCGGGGGCGCGCCCGCGGTCTCACGCAGCACGACCTCGGCGCCGAGGTCGCGCAGCAGCGCCGTCAGGAACCCCACGGCCTCCGGCACCGCCTGGTTGGACACGCTCGGGATCCGGCAGAACGTGCGCAGCGTCTCCACGTAGCGGTCCCGGTGGCGGTCGACGTGCTCGTGCAGCGCGCTTGTCGTCATAGACGCAGCCTCGGGTCCAGCGCGTCGTGCAGCCCGTCCCCGACCAGATTGACCGCGAGCACCGTCAGCGCGATCGCCACGCCGGGGAAGGTGCTGATCCACCACGCGTTCTGAAGATAGTCACGGCCCTGCGCCAGAATGAGCCCCCACTCGGGGGTCGGGGGCTGCGCGCCCATGCCGAGGAAGCTCAGCGTCGCCGCGGTGAGGATGGCCACGCCGACGTTGAGCGTGCCGAGGATCAAGGCCGGGCCGTAGATGTTGGGCAGGATGTGCCGGACCGCCACCCGCGCCTCGCTGCACCCGCCGGCCCGCGCCGCCTCGACGTATACGTTCTCGCGCGCGGCGAGCACGCATCCGCGCACGAACCGCGTGAAGCGGGGAACGCTCGCGATGCCCACCGCGAGCACGACGTTCGACAGCGCCGAGCCGAGCGCCGCCGCGATCGCGAGCGCGAACAAGAGCGTCGGCACCGCGAGCATGACGTCCACGCTCCGCATCACGACCGTGTCGACCCACCCGCCGCGGTAGCCGCTCACGAGACCCAGCACCACCCCGCCCGCCAGCGTCAAGGTACTGGCCGCCAACCCCGCCGCGAGCGAGATGCGCGCCCCCGCCAGCACCCGGCTGAACACGTCCCGGCCGATCTCGTCCGTGCCCATCCAGTGCCGCGGGCCGGGCGGCGCGAAGACGTCTTCCGGCGACGGGCGCGTGGGCGGATACGGGCTCGCCACCGGCGAGAGCAGCGCGGCGCCGGCCATCACGGCGAGCAGCACCGCGCCGAGCGCGGCCTTGCGGCTGCGCCAGAACCTCCGCGTGAGCCCCGCGGTGCGGGATGGCGTGACCGCGCCCGGGCCCGGCATTGCCGGGGCCGCGAGGACCTTAGCCATACGCGCCGGCGTCCCGGATGCGCGGGTCCAGGTAGCAGTAGGAGACGTCTACGAGCATGTTGGCGATGACGTAGCCGCATGCCGCGACCAGCAGCGCCGACTGCAGCGCGGGGTAGTCGCGGTAGGTGATCGACTCGACGATCAGCCGGCCGAGCCCCGGTCGCGCGAATACCGTCTCGACGACGACGGTGCCCGACAGCAGATTGCCGAGTTCTACGCCGATGATCGTCACGACCGGAATGAGCGAATTGCGCAGCGCGTGTTTCAAGACGACCGACCGCGGCGGCAGGCCCTTCGCCCGCGCCGTCACGACGTACTCTTGATGCAGCGTCTGTACGAGGCTGGAGCGCGCGAGCCGGCTGATCACGCCGGCGCTGTAGAGGCCGAGCGTCACCGCCGGCATGATCAGCTGCTGCCAGCCCGATCCGGTCGTCACCGGCAGCCAGCCGAGCCAGAGCGAGAACACGAAGATCAGCATCAGCCCGAGCCAAAAGCTCGGGATGGACACGCCGGACAGCGCGGCGATCGTGCTGAGGTTGTCGACCCAGCCGTGCGGGCGCAGCGCGGCCAGCGTGCCGAGCGCGACCCCGAGAGCGACGGCGATGCCGAGGCCCACCAGCGCGAGCTCCAGCGTTGGCGGCAGAAACTGGCCGATCAGCCGGCTCACCGGCTCGCCGTACCGGATGGAGCGGCCGAGGCGGCCCCGCGCGAGCGACCCGAGATCGTCCGCGTACTGCCGCCAGAGCGGCCGGTCGAGGCCGTACTGATGGCGCAATGATTCCAGCTGCGACTTCGACGCGCTGCCCTCGGAGATCAAGAGCGCCGGATCCGAAGGCAGCACGTGCAGCACGACGAAGACGAGCGTGTAGACGCCGAGCAGGGCCGGCAGCGTCGTGAGCACGCGCCGGCCGATGAACTTCAGCACGGCGGCGGTCTACGGCCGCGGGCCCCGTGCCCCGGCGTCACACCCTCCCCCGCGCCCGTTACGACTCGATCCACGCGTCCTGGAAGTACGGATACCAGGAGCGCGCGTCCATGTGGAAGTTCTTGACGTTCGCGTCCGTCACCCAGACGAACAGCGTGATGTAGATCGGGACGACGTAGGCCTGCTCGAGGATCCGCCGGGTCGCGCGCGACACCAGCGCCTGCCGCGCCTTCCGGTCGACCGTGGTGTCCTGCTGGGCCAGGATCTGGTCCAGCTCCGGGTCCTTGTTCATCGACCAGGCGAAGCTGCCCACGTTCTTCGAGGCGAACAGATCGACGAGGTAGTGCGGATCGCTGGCCTCGAACTCGCGGTTGACCAGGTGGTAGAGGCCCTTGCTCCCGGCAACTGTGCGGTCGGCCGGCGTGCCCGCGATCAGCTTGGTCGAGAATCCGACATCCTGCAGCATTGTCAGCATCAGCTGCTTGTAATTCTCCGTCATGAACCCGCTCGTGAAGACGTCGAGGTGGAGCGGCGCGCCGTCCTTGACGCGGGTCCCATTCGGACCGCGCTTCCAGCCGGCTTCCTCCAACAGCTGCTTCGCTTTCTCCGGATTGAAGGAGTACAGGTGGTCAAGCGCCGGGTCGTAGCCGAAGCTCGTCGGGCCGATGAGGTTCCACGTCGGCTGCGCGAACCCGGGGTAGAAGACCTTGACGATCGTGTCCTTGCTGATCGCGTAGTTGATCGCCTGACGCACGGCCACCTCGTTCGTCGGCGGCTTTTGCACGTTGATGAAGTTGAACCACGTGGTGCCCGGCGACACGCCGCGGTACAGCGCGAAGTGCGAATCCCGCTGCCAGTCCCGCAGGCGCAGCGGCCCGGGCCACGCTTCGACGCGCAGCTCCTTGCGCCCGTTCATGAGCGCATCCCGCGTGCCCTGCTCCGGCACGAACTTGAACGTCAGCCGCTCGAGATACGGCGGCCCCGCGTTGGTCTTGCCGGGGAAGATGGTGCCCCACTTGTAGTTCGGGTTGCGCGCCAGCGAGATATGCGAGTCGCGCGCCCAATCGACGAACATGAAGGGACCGGTCCCGACCAGGTGGTTTTGAAAGTCCTGACCGTACTTCTTCACCGCCGTCGGCGAAGGAATGCCGAGATACCCCTGGCTCAGCGAGTCGAAGATCGGCGCGAACGGCTCCCGCAGGCGCAGCTGCACCGTGTGGTCGTCGACCACCACTGTCGAGTCGTACGGCCCCAGCAGCGAGCGCGCGTACTGCGACTTCGTCGCCGGATCGACGCAGCGGTCGAAGTGGAACTTGACGGCCTCGGCGTTGAAATCGGTCCCATCGTGGAACTTGACGCCCTGCCGCAGCTTGAACGTCAGCTGCGTGCCGTCCTTGGACGCGGACCATGACGTGGCCAAGCCGGGATAGATGTTGAGGTCGTTGCCGAGGTAGACGAGCGAGTCGAATACCATCTGGGTGACCATCGTTTCCGGCGGGCCCCAGTAGACGGCCGGATCGAGCTTGTCGAGCGTCCGGTACATCCCGATTGTCAGCTCACCGCCCGGGCGAGGCGGGCCCGCCGCCGCGGCGGCCGCGGCGTCCGGGAGCAGCAGCCGGCCGGATCCGAGCGCCGAGAGCGGCAGCGTCGATCCGGCACCCGCGGCGAGCAGTTGGACGAACTTGCGTCGCGTCAGTGAGTGCGTGTTGCTGCGTTTGCGCATTGCCGAGCCACCCCCCCCCGGTTCGTGGAACCCTTCCCCATCACCGAATTCCACGCCATTCGAGTCCGGCCCTGTGCGGGGCAGGGCCAGGGATGGCCTAAAATACGGAGAAACGAGCCTCGTGCCCGCGCGCCACGATCGCTACCCGTTTCGCACGTTGCCCGACTACCTGGGGCCGGGCCTTCGCGTCGTGTTCGTCGGCATCAACCCTGGACTGTACTCGGTCGAACGCGGACACTACTTCGCGCGGACAACGAGCCGGTTCTGGCCGGCGTTCTCGCGCTCCGTATTATCCGAGCCGATTCGCCGGGCACTCCGCCTGCCCGTACTTGGACCCGAGCAAGATGCTTCGCTGCTGCGATTCGGGATCGGCTTCACGGACGTGGTGAAAGTACCGAGCCGCAACGCGGCTGAGCTCTCGCCTCAAATCTTCCGGACGTGGGCGCCGCGGCTGCTCCGCCGTCTGGAGAAGCATCAACCCCGCGTCGCGTGCTTTCACGGGCTCACCGGGTTTCGCCCGTTTGTGCAGTTTGCGCTAGACGGCGATCCGAACGGCATCGTTTTGGGACCGCAACGACTGACCGTCGGACGCAGTCGCATCTTCGTAGTCCCTAATCCTAGCCCGGCGAACGCGCACTCCAGCATCGCGGATTTGATCCGATGGTACGATCGGCTTGCGGAGTTCTTGCGCAGCGGACCTTCGAAAAATTAATCTCGAGGCCCGCCTAGTGCCGCGCCGAAGCCCGGAGCTTTGCTCCTGAGCGTGCCAGGGGTCTTACGTCACGCTCGACAGCCCGTTGCAACTGATCTTCCGCGAGCTCCAAATCATAGGCGGCCTGTGCGTTGAGCCAGAAGCGTGCACTCGTGTTGAAGTAACGGCTAAGACGGAGGGCCGTGTCTGGAGTAATGCCTCTACGCTCATGTACGATCTCAGCAATGCGCGTCACAGGGACATGAAGATCGATAGCAAGCCGATTCATACTAAGACCGAGCGGCACCATGAACTCTTCGCGGAGGATTTCGCCAGGATGAATCGGGGGTAGCTTCTTAGACCTCATACGAACCTCCTAATGATAATCCGCGATTTCGACATCGTAGGCATCGCCATCTCGCCACACAAAGCAAATTCGCCATTGATCGTTGATGCGAATGCTGTGCTGGCCCTCGCGATCGCCTCGCAGCGGTTCCAAGCGGTTGCCTGGAGACGCAACCAGATCGCGCAGCTCAGTCGCGATGTCCAGTTGGCGCAACTTTCTTTGTGCCACTCGCTCAAATTCTCGGAACCTCGGTACCCGCTGTCTCGAATGGAGTCGTTCCGTTTCCCGGGACCGAAACGACCTGATCACGATATCATAGTATAACGTCAAACGTTAAACGTCAAGCGTTAATATAGCGCGAATAACAAGCCCGGAATTGTCACTACGTTATTGACGTATACGCTTATCACGGAATAGACTTGTAGCTGTCATGACTACCATGAGACGTACGGCAACTGAGATTCTTAAAGGGCGCGTAGATCCGAAGCGCATTCGATCCACGACCGACAAGGACATTGCCAGATGGATCGCCGAGGACCCCGATACGGCACCCGGCTGCCCCGGGGGACACGGTTTCGCCTAAGTACTACAGCCGCACTTCATTTTTTAAGCCCCGCTTGAGTCGCGCCACGCGCCGTCGGTAGTGACAGCGTTGCGCGCGCGCTTGATGACGACGCCGCCACGTCGACCACCGCAGGGTGTGCGTGAGAT
>Ga0207416_1001010_pt1 | contig 41000 bp, 36 predicted proteins | sample PaiPotPPM11metaG_FD_184107 | JGI IMG/M metagenome (GOLD analysis project Ga0207416, IMG submission 184107) | Iron sulfur acid spring bacterial and archeal communities from Banff, Canada, to study Microbial Dark Matter (Phase II) - Paint Pots PPM... ...
CTCCCGCCTTCCCTTCTCCCGTTTTCCCGTCTTCCCCTCCCCCCTCACATCCTCCCCTCCGTTCTCCTCCGATGGTCCCGCCAGGGGCGTGTGGGTTCGAGGCCCGCCCCCGGCGCCAAAATAACGAACGCGGCATCTGCCCGCAACGGCACGGCGCGCACCGTTTCCCCAGCCAAAAAAGATCCGGCAGCCCGCAGGGGCTGCCGGACGCAGGGTGCTTGATCACCGCGGTTTAGTGGTCGGTGTTGTCGCTCGAATGATCCCCGCCGTCGCCCGGAGGGGCGTCGGTTTTTTGACCGTCCTGGTGATCCACCTGGTGATCCTCAGATCGGAGGGTGAAGCTGAAGGCGATCACCGAGCCGTCATTCAGGTGAATCTGGTAGCCCTGCACTCCAGGCGCCAGGGGCCGCGTATCCAAGTTGAAGATCAGCAGTTGGCCGTCCTCATCACCCCGGAAGGTGGTGAAGCGCGGATTGCGTGACGTTGGGGCCGGTCCATTGTCGGCGGTGAACGCCGTCACCGCGCTGGGCGTGGCCACCGGCGCTCCGTTGGCGTCGCAGAGTCGGAACTTGACCGGCACCGCCCGGCCCAGTTCGAAGACGCTGCTGCCGTCGGCGGCGATCGGCTTCAGCATCGCATGGCTGAGCTGCTGCGGATTCTGTTCGCCCTCGCCCTCGTCGTGACCGCAGTAGCCTGTCGAGTACAGCACCTTCAGCGTGCCGCCCGCATAGCTGACCGCGTAATTGGTCGAGCTGAGGCCCGAACAGCTGATCGGATAGCTGCCCACGGCACTGCCCGTCACCGCGCTGGAGCTGCAGGTCAGGGTACCGGCCAGCACTGACGGCCCCTGGCCCAGCACGAAGCCGGTAAAGCTGGCCGTGAAGGCCGGGTTGGGTGCGTGCAGCACCTTGGTCGTGTCGTTGGCGGCGATCAACAACGGTGCCGGGGTGACGGTCAACGAGGCAGCGCCGGTGCCCGCCACGAAGTTCGAGTCCCCGTTGTAAAGGATGTTCACCGGATAGGTGGCCACCCCCAACGTGCCGGTGTTGAAGGCTGCCGCGTAAGTCCCGTCCGCCGCCAGGTTGGCGTTCTGCGAGACCCCGTTCAGGACGACCGTGACCGTGCCGGTCGCGGCCACGGTGGCGAGACCGACGCGCCCGGCGATGACCGTGCTCGGGGTGCCGTAGGAAATGCTCAGGTACACCGGAGCGCTCACCTGCGGCGTAGCCTTGGCGATGACCAAGGTGCCCAACGCCGGCTGCGCGATGTAGTTGTTGCCGGTGATGGTCGCCTGCACCGCGTAGCTACCGGCCGCGACGGGAAGCGCCGCGCTGCCGTTGTAGGTCACGCTGGTCGCCAAGCCGGCGGGCGTGGTGGTCACGGTGACGCTCTTGGGCGTGCCGTCGTACACCTGGTTCAGGTTGCCCAAGGCCGCCGAAGCCGTCGGCTTCGATTTGTTCAACAGCACGCCGTAGGTGCGGTCTTGACGGCCCACCGTCGCGATATCGAGCCTCCCGTCGCCGTTGAAATCGCCCACCGCCACGTCGAGCGGACCCTGGTTAACCGCGTAAAGATTGGGGGCGCCGAACTGCCCCTGGCCATCCCCGAGCAGCACCGCGACTTGGTGGCCGCTGCCACCATTGAAGTCGCTCAACACCACATCCAGGTTGCCGTCACCGTCGAGGTCGGCGGTGGTCAACGAGAAGGGCTGGTTGAGGCCCGTTGCATACAGCGTCGGGGGGGCGCTGAACTTTCCATCACCGCTGTTCAGGAAGACCATCAGTTTGCCACTGCTGGGGTCGCCACTGCCGGGGTCCGCCTCGACGAGGTCGGGCTTGCCGTCGTGGTTCACATCGACAACCGCGAGAAAGAGGCCATAGGACGGAATCACCACGGGCGCCTGCAGCGTGCCATCCCCGTTTCCAAAGAAGACGTTGGTCGCGTGGTTCTGATTACTGGCCACCACGTAATCCGCCTTGCCGTCGCCGTTCACGTCCACAATGACGCCGGGCCCGACCGAGGGACCGCCCGCGCCCGGTTGCAGGCTGTAGGAGCCAGGGGGGGCGTTGAAGGTGCCGCCACCCGTGTTCAGCATCACCGCCACCGAGCCGCAGCAGTTGCCGACCACCAGGTCGGGCTTGCCGTCGCCGTTTAGGTCACCGATCGTGACGCTTCGAACACCCTGGAGGAGATTGTAATTCGTGACGGTGAATTGGGGAACGCCGTTCCCATCGTTGCCCGTGTTGAGCAACACCGTGACGGCGGAATTCCCGCCGTTGCTGACGGTGACGGCGTCGAGTTTGCCATCGCCGTTCAAATCGGCGGCCCTGATCATGCCGGGATTCGTCCCTGGAACGCTGACATCGTGCTCGGTGAACGTGCCGTCGCCGTTGCCGAGCATCAGGCGGAGGGAGGCCGAGCCGTCGCTGACGAGGGCGTCCAACTTGCCGTCCCCGTTGAAGTCGCCGACCGCCGCGTACCCCGGGAAGTTGTAACTCGAGTTGGTATAGGTGGTAACGAGGGCGTTGAAGGTGGGGGCTTGGGCCAACGAACGAGCGGGAACCACGAGCGCGGCCAAGGCTGCAACAGCCAGCAACGCGCACGCACGGGGTCGGAATCGGGAGCCGAAATCAGTCATTTATGAAGTCCTCTAGAGTGGGTGCGACACGGCCACGAAAGACCCCATGCACCCTGGAGAAGACACTATGACTGATGCGCTACTCAAGAAGACCCTCCCTGATCAGGGAGGGGTCAGCTCTGCCGGCCCAGCCAGAGGGCGATGACCCCGTTGCGTCCGCTGACGCCGAACTTCCGGAGGACGTCGCGGACGTAGGTGTGTGCGGTCGAGGCCGAGACGCGAAGCTTCGCGGCGATGAGTTTTTCCGATCGGTCCGTGAGCAGGAGCGCCAGGACCCGGCGTTCCATCGGGGACAGCGGCGATCGCGCCACGAGGAGGCCGTGGGAGAGGAGGACCTGGCGATGAAACCCGGTCAGACCGCGCATGGCATAGAGGGCGATGTCGCGTTCTACCTCGGTGAACGGATCCCGCGGGCGCATGCGGAGAAAACCGTAGTACGCCTCAGCCATCGGACTGACGGGAGCACCGACCACGAGCGAGTCGTGAACCCCGCGGTCCAAGTAGCCCTGGTAGGTGGCGCTCTTGAACCAGTCGGCCGAGACCAAATCGCACAGTCGGCGCGCGCGATAGGTACCCGCCAGCCGGGCGTGGGCGACCGAAGATTCGTCGATCTGGCCCCTGCCAATCGATCGAATCCTCTGCTGGGAGAACTTCTCGTCGTTCGGCAGCCGGTGCAGGTATCGAATCAGACGCGGCCGCCAGCCGAGCATCGGGTCGCGTTCATCGTCGCTCATCCGCACCGCGCCCAGCCAGTAGGCGTTCTGCGCGTCGATGATCTGGGCGACGCCGCCGAGCAGATGCCGCAGCGCGTTGTCGTTGTCCGCCGCCTCGAAGGCCGCCAGCTTGTCCCAGAGGCAGTGGATGCGCTCCCGCAGCGTCGCGTCCAGCGCGAGCGGCCTGCCGGGCGGCCGGCGTCTGCGCACCGTCGTCACGAAAACGAACCGTACTGACCCGCCGCGGATAGTCCGCCACGCATAGAATGAAGCCCTCTGTTCGGTTGACCCGCCCTGCGCCTATAGTACGGCGAAATAGTCACAAAACAACCTGTCAACTCACTGTGGCTCACGTGAGTCGACCCACAGCATGCCCCTCTCCACCGGCGTCCGCGCGGGCCGCCCGTCGCCTGCACCCGGGCAGACGGTGGTGACCTACGCCCAGGCGAGCGCTGCCGCCGCGATCGCAGCCCTGAGCGGTATGGCCGGCCACCTGGCCGAAGGCCTGGCCAACGTCTGGAACTTAACCGACCCCGAGGCGGTGATTTTGGCGGGCGGCGTGGTCCAGGACAACCCCATCTTCGTCGCCGCCTTGGAAGCGGCCCTGCAGCAGGTCCTGCCCTTCGCCACGCTGCGCCAACCGCGTCTGGTGGTCTCCCCGACCAGCCTTTACAGCGGGGTGCAAGGCGCCGCGGTGCTGGCGGAAGACGCCGAAGGCCGCGCGGGGAATGAAGTCACGCTCGTCGTTCTACCGTGCGCCGCCTATGCCACACTGACGGCGAGGCGCCCGGGTGGCGAAATTGGTAGACGCACAGGACTTAAAATCCTGAGTGCCGCAAGGCACGTGCCGGTTCGAGTCCGGCCCCGGGCACGAGGAACACGGTAGGGGGTGGGGCGTAGGGCGTAGAGTTTGGGGGGCAAGCGGTGCGGCGCAAGTCCCGAAGACTGAAGGGCGAAGGCCGAAAGCCGGAGACCGCTGCCCTCGGCCTTCCGCCTTCGCCCTTCGTTCTTCCCCGCCCACCGCTCACAGTCCCGTCTTCCCGGGGCGGAAACACGGTACCCTAAAGACTCAAGACCCGCGCCCGCTCGGGCGCAGGGCCAAGGCTTTCAGCTATGCGCGTGCTCCTCATTTACCCGAAGCGTGACCCGGAGTCGGCGGTGCGCACGCAGTTCAGCCAGGAAAAGATCCATGAGCTGATCTTCCACCCCCTCAAGGGGCGCAGCTACGGCCTGCTGTTCAACGGGGTGGAGACGCTGGCGGCGCTCACCCCCAGTTGGGTCGAGCTCGAGATCATCAACGAGAACCTGCGTGACATTGACTTCAACGCCGACGTGGACCTCGTCGCCCTGACGCTGATGGTCACCAACGCCACGCGCGGCTACCAGATCGCCGACAAGTTCCGCCGCCGGGGCATCAAGGTGGTCATGGGGGGCTACCACCCCTACATGATTCCCGGCAACGCCGCGCAGCACGCCGACGCCATCTGCGTCAGCGAGGCGGAGTACGTCTGGGAAGAGCTGCTGCAGGACGCGCGCGACGGACGCCTCAAGCCGGTCTACGAGCAGACGCGCAAGACCGACATGACCACCATCCGCCACCTGCCGCGCGTGCGGCGCTGGGAGTGGCTGCACAACGTCAGCCTGACGCTGCAGGCCAGCCGCGGCTGCCCCTTCGACTGCGAGTTCTGCTCCATCGTGCAGATGCTCGGCCACGACATGCGCTACAAGACGGTCGAGAACCTGACCGCCGAGCTGGAGGTCATCTACAAGAACGACATCATGGGCCGCTACTTCGCGCGCCCCATCTTCTTCGTGGACGACAACATCTTCGGCCATCCGCGCACGTTCAAGGACCTGGTGCGCGGCATCATCAAGCTCAACAAGCGCTACCCCAACTACCGCGCCATCTTCGGCTCGCAGATGACCATCAACGTCTCCAAGGACAAGGAGGCGCTGGCGCTGCTGCAGGAGGCCGGCTTCTACAACATCTTCATCGGTCTCGAGAGCGAGGACCCGGCAACGCTGCGCGCCTACAACAAGCTGCACAACATCGCCTTCAAGTACGACGACGCCATCAAGAATCTGCGCGAGTACGGCATGGAGGTCATCGCCAGCTTCATCTTCGGCACCGACACCGACACGCTGGCCAGCTTCGACCACGCCTACAACTTCTTCGACCGCAACAACGTCCTCTACCCCTACTTCAACATCCTCACCCCCACCGCCGGGCAGTGGAAGCGGTTCCTGGAAGAGGGGCGCATGATGACCGTGAAGGCCAAGCTCTACGACGCGCACCACACCGTCTTCATCCCCATGAAGATGACGCCGCGCCAGTTGCAGGAGGGCTTCGTCGCGCTCGTGCAGAAGACCTTCGCCTACGAGAACATCGCCAAGCGCATGAAGGGCGTCTACGTGGATGCACCGCAACGCGACTTCAAGCTCGCCATGCCGCTCTGGGCCGAGAAGGCGATGTACCACAAGATCCACTGGAGCCTCGGCCGGCTCGGCGACCGCGACGGCCAGGCCTTCCTCGCCGGGCTGAAGCCCCACATCTTCGCGGGCCGCATCCCCATGGGCTCCGTGCTGCTGCAGATTGACCAGCACGACTTCGCCGTCAAGCTCTCCCTCGCCAACAAGGAACACCGCTACAACCTCGACGTCCCCGCCTGGGAAACGCGTACCAACCAGCCGGCGCGCGGCGAGACCTTTGCCAGCGAGATCGCCGCCCAACTGCGCTGACGCTGGCGCGTCGGCCACACGGGGGCTCCGCCCCCACGCTCCCGATGGTCGCTCCCCCGCGCCCGAGCTCTGGTTGTCGAATGGACCGTGGCCGGCGTCGGACGCCCGAGCCCGCGCAGCGGGCGGCCCGCCCGTAGCCTGGGGCACAAGCCCCAGGAAATCCGGGGCGGCGCGCGCCGAACCGGCGCCAGCCGGTGGCCCGCAACGTTATCGGCCATTGTGCGGGCCACCCTGAAGGGTTCGAGCGCGCCCGCTCCCAGCTTTCCCGGGACTCCGCTGCACCGCTGCGCGGTTCCGCTTCGTCCCGGGCTACGCGCGATTCGTCCTGCGGGCTCCGGACAACGACCAACGGGAGCGCCGGGGCGCGAGTCCCCGCGTTCCACCGCCCACCGCCTACATTTTCGAGCCCTGAATCTCCGCCAGCACCGCCTCGGCGTGGCCTTCCGGCTTGACCTTGGGGTAGATCTTCTTGATGCGTCCATCCGGACCAATCAGGAAGGTCGTGCGCTCGGTCCCCATCACCGTCTTGCCGTACATGTTCTTTTCCTTCCACACGCCGTAGGCCATCACCAGCTCTTTGTGCTCGTCAGCCAGCAGCGGGAAGGGCAGGCCATGGTCCTGCTTGAACTTCATCTGCGCCTTGGGCGTATCGGTACTGGCGCCGAGCACAACCACGCCGGCCGCCTTGAGCTTGGCGTAGACGTCGCGGAAGGCGCAGGACTCCAGCGTGCAGCCCGGCGTGTTGGCCCGCGGGTAGAAAAACAACACCACGTCCTTGCCCTTGAACTGCGTCAGCGATACGGGCGTGCCGGTTTCATCGGGCACGGTGAAGGCAGGAGCAACGTCGCCGGTTTGCATGGTTAGAGTCTAGCAACCCGCCAGAGGGCGAAGGCCGACGGCCGCGAGCACAATCGGACGCGTCCCTCGGTGTCGCGGCCTTCGCCCTTCCGCCCGCGGCCTTCACTCCCCACCCCCCACTCCCCACTCTTCAAGGCAGCGGCTGGTAAACCACCATGCGCGCCACCGGCCGCCCGCCTTCCTCCTGTTCCGGAGCGTAGACGCGGTGCGTGACGGGATCAATGGCGAGGCTGTGCACCTTGTACGCCACCGGGAAGTCTTCCAGCTTGCGGAAGTGATTCGGGTCGTCCTCGTGGAAGACCGAGATCGCGCCGCTGTAGCAGGCGACGTAGATGCGTTGTAGACCGGCGTCGAACTTGATCACGTCCGGGCCGTCCGCCAGTGGCAGCATGGCGATGGGCTGGTGGGTGTCGAGATCGAGGACGGTCATGAGGTTGTTGCCCTCGCAGGAGAGAAAGGCGCGGTGGTGCTCGGGATCGAGCGCCATGCCGTGGTTGCCCCGGCAGCGGCCCACCGGGTAGCGCGCCTCCACGCGGTCGGTGGCCGGGTCAATGACGGCGAAGAGGTTGTCGTCCTGCAGGTTCAAATAAACTTTGCGCGCGACCGGGTCGTACTGCGGCATGCCGGTCTCGCTGTTGAAGTGCAGCGTGGTCAGCACGACGTCGTGGTCCACGTCCACCACCGCTTCCGCGCGGCCGCGTTCGTCCGAGACGTAGAGCTTGCGAAACGGGGCGGCGTAGGTGCTGCCGTCCGGCTTGCTTTCGGTCGCCAGCTTTTTCACCACCCGCATGGAGTTCAGATCAACGACCCCGATCTTGTTCTCCAGCCAGTCCGAGGTATAGACCTTGCGCAGGCCCGGAACGTACTCCACGCCCTCAACCCCGGGCACACCGGGAATCGCCTTCACCAGCCGGTTGGTGCGCAAGTCAATGACGTACAGAATCCCCGCGCCGAGATGGGCGGAGAGCAACCAGCGATCCTGGGGATCCACCGTCAGGTAATCGAACCGCTTGCCGCCAGGACCCGGCAAGTCGAGCACGGCAACCTTTTTCAAGGTGGCCGCCGAGGCGGAGACAACCACCGCCAATAAGAAGATTGAGACGACGCTGGCGCGGACGCGCAGATGCTTCGACATGACTCCATCCCCCTCTTTGGTCCGTTGCGACAACCCGGGCAGGGCGGCACCGCAACCGCCCGTTCCCGCTAGCGCTTCCTGCCCAGTTCCGCCACCGCGGCCTTGAATCCCGCCGCCAACTTTTCCGCGGGGCCGGTACCCCAGTAGTGCAGGAAGTAGATGGCGGGCGCGGTCCCGATCATGTGGTTGTGAATCGAAACCACCTCCAGGCCGTGGCTGCGCAGCGCCTTGAGCACCGGCTGCACCTCGCTCGACAACATGGCGATATCGCCGGCGATGGCCGCCTCATCGTTGCTGCCGGCAAACGCCGCCCACGTGTTAAGTCCCATGCGGGCGTTGATCAGCGCCCCCATCTCGCGCACATGCAGGTCGCTGCGTCCGATGATGATTTTGTAGACCGGTCCGAACTGCTCGCCGGCGTGACCGACGATGCGGGTCAGGGCGGCGGTGTCGAGTGCGGGCGTGCTGGGCAAAGCGCGACCCTCGCCGGCGGCGGGCAGCGGGACGACGTGACCGATCAGGTCCAGGGCCGGTTTGACGCGCTCCGCCAATTCCATCGCCGTGCCGTGTCCGTGGACATGCATGTACGCCAGCCGCGGATGCTCGTAAAAGAAGTGGTTGTGCAGCGCGGTCACCTCGAGGCCGTGGTCGAGCAGCGCCGACAGCACCGGGTTGACCTCCTCCGGCAGCAGGACGAGATCGCCCATCAACACCTGGTGGCCGCCCGCTCCCGGCGTCATGGCGACCCAGCCGCCGAAGCCGAACGGCGTGGGCAGCTTGATGCCGCCGACCGTCATGGCAAGGTCCGTGCGCGGCACGTTGAGCTTGAGGACGTGGTCCTGGTAATCGCCCTTCTTGCCGAGGTAGTCCATCGCCTTCTGGTACTCGGCCGGCATGGTCGCCGCTGCGCCCGCCGCCTTGGCGTCATGGGCCTTGGCGTGGCCGCTCTGCGCGTACGCCAAACCACTGCACCCGGCCACACAGCCGCCGATCAACAAGAACAGCATCCGCCGCACCAACTGCATTGTCGTCATCAACGTGTTCTCCGTTCGTTCAGACATCTTCCCCAGGTCTTGGTACTCGCCCCGCCGACGCCCGCGTCTCTTTGCCGCTTGCCGGCCCGACACCTGGAATGTTATACCCATATCATGGCGCTATGGCAATAACAGGAGAAAAGTCGGTCCGGACGACCACGGGCCGGCGAGCCGGCGTCCCCTGGCTGCTGCTGATGTTTCGCCTGCCCGCGCGTGCCGCCAGCCAGCGGGTGAACGTCTGGCGCAAGCTGCAGAAATACGGGGCTTTGGGCTGGCGCAACTCGGGCTACATCCTGCCCAACACCCCGGCCCACCTCGAGAAACTGCAGTGGCTGCGGGCCCAAGTCCTGAAGGCCGGTGGCGAGGCTTCGGTCGCCGAGGTGGCGCGCATGGACGGCACCCCCGACCGTAACCTGGTGGCCGCGTTCAATGCCGCCCGCGGCCGGGAGTACGACGCCCTCGCCGACGACCTGCAGCAGACGCTGAGCGCGGCGCGCAACGCACCCGCGCTACTCGCGCGCCTGCACCAGCGTTTCGCGGAGATCCGTGAAATTGACACATTCCACTGCGGCCGCCGCGCCGCAACCGAAGCCCTGTTGCGGCGCGTGGAGGCGCTGGGCGCCGTGCGCGAGAACGCCCACCAGCGGCCGACGGCCGGCTACCGCGGCCGCACCTGGATGACGCGGCCCCGCCCCGAGGTGGACCGCGTCGGCTCGGCCTGGCTGATCCGCCACTTCATTGATCCGCGCGCCAAGTTTGTCTTCTCCACCAGCCCCGCCACCCATCCCGGCGCCCTGCGTTTCGACATGTTTGAAGGCGAGTTCACCCACGTCGGCGAGGACTGCAGCTTCGAGACGCTCTGCAAACAGTTCCGCCTGCGCGACCGTCGCCTGCGCACGCTGGCGCAGATCGTGCACGACGCCGACCTCAAGGACAACAAGTACGGCCGGCCCGAGGGGATCGGCTTCGAGCAGGTCTTCAAAGGCTGGGGGCAGGGCCCCTGGCGCGACGCCGAGATTCTAAAGAAGGGATTCGAGATGTTCGACGGCCTGTACCGCATGCTGCCGCAGTAGCGAGGGGCCGACACCGCCGCGATGAAGCTTTCATTTCCTGTTCCACGCCGTGTGGACCGCCGCGTTCGGGGCCGCTTCCGGCCGCTCGGGCTGGCCCTGGCCCTCGTACTCCCGGGCCTGTCGGCAGCTCCGCCGCTTCCGCTCGACCTGCGTCAGGCGCTGCACCTCGCCTTGCAGCATTACCCCACCATTGTCGCGGCCGAACAGCGCCTCGCGGCAGCCCGCGCCGGGGTGGCGCTGGAACGCAGCCGCTACCTGCCGCGCACCGACCTGCTCTGGCAGGAGAATCGGGCCAGCGATAACAACGTCACCGGACTCCTGCTGCCGCAAGGCACGCTGCCGAGCATTTCCGGTCCGGTGCTGCCGGACACCGCAGCGGCCGGATCGTGGGGGAGCGCCGCGGGCGCCCTCTTCTCCTGGGAGCCCTTCGACTTCGGTGTGCGCCGCGCCGATGTGGCGGCGGCGCGGGCAGGCAGTCGCCGCGCTGACGCTCTGTTGGAGCTTACCCGGCTGGATGTTGCCGCGGCCGCCGGGCAGGCCTTCCTGATTGCGCTGGCCGCCCAGGAGCGAGTGCGCGCTGCGGAGGCCGACGTGCAGCGCCGCACGGTCTTCTCCAACACGGTCCACGTGCTGGTGACCAATGAACTGCGTCCTGGCGCGGAGGGCTCGCGCGCCGCGGCGGAACTGGCGGTGGCACGCACCCATCTGGCCGAAGCGCAGGAGCAGGCGGAGGAGGCCGACCTGCAACTCGCCGACAGTTTGGGGATGGCCGGCGTCTCGCTGCGCGCCATCGCCACCGGCGTCGCCGGGTTGCCCCCCGTCGCCCCGTCCGCCGAGCGGGACCTGGCGGCCCACCCGCTGGCGCGGGCGGCGCAAGCTTCCCTACTGCAAGCCGAGGCACGCGAAACCGCGGCCGCCCACGCTTACGCACCGCACTTCGCTGTGCAGGGCGCCGCCTTCGGACGCGGCAGCGGCGTGCGCCCCGATGGGACGCGTAGTGGCGGCGTGCACGGCTTGGGGCTGCAACGGGAGAACTGGGCGATGGGTCTCACAGTCTCTTTCCCCCTGATGGATTTCGCCGCCGCGCGCGCACGACGCGATAGCGCGCGCGCCGCCCGCAAGGAGCAACAAGCGGACAATGCGCTGACGGAGCAGGCGTTGACGACGGCGCAGGCGCGCGCCGCGACCCGCCTGCGCGGGGCACGCGCCGTGGCCGACAACCTTCCCGCGCAATTGGAGGCCGCACGGTTGAGCGAGCAGCAGGCGCGGGCACGCTACCAAGCCGGGCTGGGAACGGCGCTTGATGTGGCCGACGCGCAGCGGCTGCTGGTGGAAGCCGAGACCGAGGCTGTCCTGGCACACCTTGCGGTCTGGCGCGCCCAGTTGGGCGTTGCCCTCGCGCAGGGCGATCTGCGACCGTTCCTGCAACTCCTGCCCCCCGAAGGACAGCCCTGATGCCGCAGGATCAACGGTCCATCGCCTCCCGGAAGGAACTTGAATCATGGGTCTGATTCGCACCGCCTTGCGGCATCCTGTTTCCGTCCTGATCGCGGTTCTCGCGATCGCGCTCTGTGCCGGCTTGGCATTGCAGCGCATCCCGGTGGACATCTTCCCCAACCTCAACCTGCCGGTGATCTACGTCGCCCAGCCCTATGGCGGCATGGACCCCGGACAAATGGAGGGCTACCTCGTCAATTACTACGAGTACCACTTCCTTTACATCGTCGGCATCGAGCGGGTCGAGTCCAAGTCCATCCAGAACGTCGGTCTGCTCAAGCTGACCTTTCACCCTGGCACGGACATGAACCAGGCGCTGGCGCAGACCATCTCCTACGTCGACCGCGCCCGTTCTTTCATGCCGGCAGGTACGGTGCCACCCTTTGTGGTGCGCTTTGACGCCGGCAGCGTTCCGGTGGGCCAGCTGATCTTTTCCAGCGCGACGCGCGGCGTGGGCGAGATCTCGAACCTGGCACTCTTCCGGGTGCGGCCGATGTTTGCCACCCTGCCCGGAGTCTCGGCGCCGCCGCCGTTCGGCGGCAACCAACGCACGATCGTCATCCACGTGGACCCGGATCGGCTGCGCGCCTACCAGCTCGCTCCCGAGGCGGTCGTCGCCGCGGTGGCCTCCGGCAATCTTGTGCTGCCGGCCGGCAACGTGCGCATCGGCGATCTGAACCGCATGGCCCCCATGAACGCGGTGGTGCGCAACATCCAAGATCTCCAGACGCTGCCCCTGCACCTCGGCGCCGGACCGACGGTGCTGCTGCGCGATGTGGCCACGATCGAAGACAGCACCGACATTCTGAGCGGCTACGCTCTGGTCAACGGCCGCCGCACCGTCTACATTCCCGTGACGAAGCGTTCCGACGCATCAACCTTGACGGTGGTGAACGAGGTCAAGGCCGCCCTGCCGGGCTTCCGGGCGCTGATCCCGCCTGACATCAACATCACCTTTGCCTTCGACCAATCGGTGTATGTCAGGAACGCGCTCGGTGCGCTCACCCGTGAAGGCTTCCTGGGCGCGGTGTTGACCGGGCTGATGGTGCTGCTGTTCCTCCGCGACTGGCGCAGCGCGCTCATCGTCGTCCTCACTATTCCCTTTGCGTTGCTCAGCGCCGTGGTGGGGCTGTGGGCGCTGGGGCAGACGCTGAACCTGATGACGTTGGGAGGCCTGGCGCTTGCCATCGGCGTTCTCGTGGACGAGGCGACGGTGGCGGTGGAAAACATCCACACCCATCTGGCCCGGGGCACGCCCCCTGCCCGCGCCGTGCTGGTAGCCAGCGCCGAAGTGGTACGGCCCCGCTTTCTTGCCATGCTGGCGGTGATGGCTGTCTTTATTCCGTCCTTTTTGATGACCGGCGTGGGTCGGGCACTTTTCGTTCCGCTTTCCTTGGCGGTTGGGTTGGCTATGCTGGCGTCCTTCTTCCTCTCCAGCGCCTTGGTGCCGGTTGTCGCCGTCTGGGGCCTGCGAGCGCAACCCACGGCGGATGATGCCCAACACGCCCCGCGTTGGACCCGCTTCCGGCATCGCTACGAACGGACCCTGCAGACCAGCCTTCGGCATCGCGCATGGGTCTTGGTGGGGTATGCCGTCGCACTGCTGCTGGTGGTGCTCACCGTGCCGCACTTGGGACGTGAGATCTTCCCGGCCGCCGACAGCGGACAGTTCCAAGTGCGCCTGCGCGCGCCCACTGGCACCCGGGTTGAGCGTACCGAGGCGCTCTCGCTTACCATGCTGCGCACCATTGAGCACGACGCCGGGCCCGGGCAGGTGGCGCTCACGCTGGGTTACGTCGGCACGCAGCCCACCACGTATCCCGTCAATACCATCAACCTGTGGACCAGCGGCTCCCACGAGGCGGTCTTCAAGATCGCACTGCAGCCGCACTCGCATCTCGACCTCGACGCCTTCAAGGAAAAACTGCGGCGCGATTTGCCGCGCGTCCTGCCTGATTGTCAGTTCTCGTTTGAGGCCGGTGACGCGATCAGCCAGATCATGAATTTCGGCGCTCCGACGCCGGTCGAGGTGGCGGTGCGCGGTCCCAACTTCGCCGACGTGCGTGCCTATGCCGCCCGCCTTTTACCGCAACTGCAGCGAGTCCCCAGCTTGCGTGACGTGCAAATCGAACAGCCGCTGGATTATCCCACGGTGAACGTGGACATCGACCGTGAGCGCGCCGGACAATTGGGCGTCACCATGGCCCAAGCCGGTCGCTCGCTGGTCGAAGCCACTTCTTCCAGCCGGTTCACCGCGCCCAACTATTGGCGCGATCCCGCCTCCGGAATTGGTTTCCAGGTGCAGGTGGAAATACCGCAGGCGCGCATGGCCTCGCTCAACGACGTGGCTAATATTCCGGTCTCGTCACACGCGGGGCCGGGACCGCTGCTGGGCGACATTGCGCAGATCAGCTATGGCACTGCGGTGGGAGAATACGACCGCTTTAACGGCCAGCGCGTGGTCACCGTCGCCGCCAATCTCGCCGGCCATGACCTGGGACAGGCGGCGCGGGCGGTCGCCGCGGCGGTGCAACGCGCGGGCACGCCGCCGCGCGGCGTCACGGTCAATCTCGGCGGGCAGATCGGGGCCCTGCAGCAGACCTTCGCCGGCTTGCAGATTGGACTCCTGCTTGCGATTCTGGTCATCTTCCTGTTACTCGCAGCCAATTTTGAATCCCTGCGACTGGCGCTGGTGGTCATCGCCACCGTCCCTGCGGTACTTGCCGGGGTGGCGCTCATGCTGCTGTTCACCCATACGACCCTCAATGTGCAGTCGTTCATGGGGACGATCATGGCGGTGGGCGTGGCGGTCGCCAACGCCATCCTCCTGGTGACAGTGGCGGAACAGCATCGCTGCGCCGGCGCCGCTGCAGCAGACGCCGCGCTTGCGGGAGCCAGTTCCCGTCTGCGCCCGATTCTCATGACCAGCGTGGCCATGATGGCCGGCATGTTGCCCCTCGCCCTGGCATTGGGCAGTGGAGCCGAACAGTCGGCGCCGCTGGGGCGCGCCGTACTCGGCGGCTTGTTGGCCGCCACGCTCTCGACCCTGCTGGTCGTCCCCGTGGTTTTTGCCCTGCTGCAAGGGCACGCGGGTCTGCAATCTCCCTCGCTCGATCCCGACGACGCGCAGAGCCCCCATTGGGAAGCTCGCGGTCCCCAGGAGGCCTTGTGAACAATCCTCGTTCTAATTTTCCGGCCCTTCATGTCACTTTTGCCGTATGTCTCGCGCTGGCCGCCGTGGGCGTGACGTTCTGCAGTAGCGGCGGATCGGTCCCCGCGGCGGCTGCACCCCCTCTCCCGACAGTGGCCGCCGCTCCGGTGCGGCTGGCGCCGCTGGTACAACGTGAAATACTTCCGGGCGAACTCCAACCTTTCGAGAGCGTTGCCATCTATCCTCGCGTCAACGGCTTCGTTGACTGGATCGGGGTGGACCGCGGCTCCTACGTCCATCGCGGGCAACTACTCGCACGCCTGAGCGCACCCGAGCTGATCGCGCAGCGCGCCGCGGGGCAAGCTCAGGTGCAGCGGGCCGAAGCGCAGCGCGTGGAAGCGGTCGCCAAATTCAATAGTGACCAGGGGACGTGGAAGCATCTGCAAGCGGCCGCTGCCACCCCTGGCGTCGTCGCCGGAAATGAGGTCGAGGTGGCACGACAAGCGGCGGAAGCCGACCAGGCTGCTGTCACTGCCAGTGTCGAGAATGTGACCGCCGCCCGCGCCGTATTGCGCTCCATCACTGACACCGAGAGCTATCTCCGCCTCTCGGCGCCGTTGGACGGTGTCGTTACCGAGCGCAACGTGCACCCCGGCGCGCTGGTCAGTCCGACTCCCAGCACCGGCAATCCGCCGTTGCTCCGCATCGCGAGCGCAAACCGCTTACGTCTGGTTGTTGCGGTGCCGGAGCGGGAGACGGCGGCAATTCCAGTTGGGACTGTACTCTCGTTCACCCTGCCTGCCTTCCCCGGGCAGGCCTTCCACGGCGAGGTGGCCCGGCTCGCCCACGAGGTCGATCCCCAAACTCGCACCATGGCGGTGGAACTGGACGTCCACAGTCCTCAAGGCGGCTCCAATCTCACGCCCGGCATGTTTCCGCAGGTCAACTGGATCATGCGCCGCTCACAAGCCAGTCTTTTTGTCCCTGCTGGCGCCCTCGTGCGCACGACGGAGCGCACCTTTGTCGTGCGCTTTCGAGGCGACAGGGCCGAGTGGGTGGACGTGCATCCAGGCGAGACCATGGGCGATCAGGTCGAGGTGTTCAATGTCCCGGGCGGTTCACTCGCGGTTGGCGATCTCGTCGCCGTGCGCGGTAGCGACGAACTGCGCGCTGGCACCGTAGTTCATCCGCAAGTCCATCCCTAAAAAGCACGGGAGCCGATTCGACTGCGCAACTTTGCCCTCCGAGCCGCAGAAAATCCGCATCCCGCGTGGTTGAACAATGCACCCGGTGCCGTAACCGCCAGCTTTGCAAGGGGTTAGGCCGGGGCAGGGTTTGGCCCTTAACGTGATGGAGATGTCCTGTATCCGGAGGGAGGACGATCCATGCGCACGCGAACTTCCACTTTCGCCGTGGCCATTCTATTTGGCACGGCGCTTGCCACCGCAGGTGCGGCTCAGAATCAGGCGCCAGCCGCCGAGAGCGCAAACCCTGCCAGCTCGCAAGCACAGACCAGCCCCGCGACCGCCGCGACTAATGCGTCGAACAGGCCGGTTACGGAGGCGCCGCCGCAATTGGTGCCGCAAACCCGGCAGGGGTTCTGGGGAAAGATGAATCCCTTCGCCCGCAAGAAGTACGTGCGTGGCCAGCTACAACCGATTCGCGACCGCGTCAACGAGCTCGACGATCTGACCGCCCGCAACGGCAATGCCATCTCGGACCTCGATCGCCGCTCACGGGCCGGCATCGAAGACGCCCAGAGCCGCGCCAACCAGGCGCAGCAAACGGCCAGCACGGCGGAACAGAAAGCACAACAGGCTGCCGGGCAAGCCGATCAGCTTAATCAGCAGGTTTCAACCGTCAGCACCAACATGCAAAACGCCGACCAGTACCAGGTGGCGCAAACAGCGGAACTTCGTTTCCGGCCCGGAACCGCGAAACTGAGCCCGCAGGCGCAGCAGGAGCTGGACAGCTTCCTGCAGGGGCTCGATCAGCAGAAGGGCTACCTGGTCGAGGTACAAGCCTATGCCGGCGGTCGCGGGGAACGTGCGGTGGAAAACAGCCACCGCCTGGCTGACAGCGTGGTGCGCTACCTGGTGCTCGACCGGCATTTGCCGATCTACCGCATCTACACCGTCGGACTGGGCAACGAGCGCGTGCCGGCCTCGACATCGAACGCCGGATCAAGGAGAGAGCGCGCGATGCTGGCCCGCGGCGGCACCGTCGAAGTGCGCATCCTGCGCAACGCTCTGGCCATGAACAACGCTCCCCCCGTCCCGCACTGACGCTGTTGCGTCGGCCGTGCTTAGCCGAGTTGAAGCCAAGTCACAGGATCAGCATGCAGTCCCGTAGCTGAGAAAACGGTACCTCTCGGCTACGGCGTGTTGATACGCATGGAGGATCGCCTCCCGGCCGGCAAAGGCCGCCACCAGCATCAGGAGCGTCGAGCGTGGGACGTGAAAGTTGGTGAGCAGCCCGTTGACGATATGGATTTCCCGGCCGGGATAGAGAAACAGCGCTGTCTCGCCCGCACCGGCGATCACTTCGCCCTGCCCGCGTTTGGCGGCGGCTTCGAGGGCGCGCAGAGCAGTCGTGCCGACGGCCACCACGCGACGTTTCTCCCGGCGGGCACGTGCCACCGCGGTGGCCGTGTTCGCGGGGATCTCATACGTCTCGGAGTGCATCCGGTGCGCTTCCACCTCGTCCGTACGTACCGGCTGAAACGTTCCCAATCCAACCGCTAGATTCACGGCGACGCGCTCCACGCCTTTCGCGGCGAGCGCATCCAGAACGGCGGGAGTGAAGTGCATTCCCGCCGTGGGGGCGGCAACGGACCCGTACGCGCGCGCGTAGACCGTCTGATAGCGCGCGCGATCGGCGGGATCATCGGCTCCGGCTCGCGGGCGGTGGATGTAGGGAGGCAAGGGGACGTGGCCGATGCGCTCCAGAATGGGACCTATTTCGTCGTCGCCCTCGAAGCGCAAATCCCGTTCGCCAAATGCTCCTGCGCCAACTACCTCCGCACGGAGCGCCGTCTCGCCCTCGGCGGGGAAAATCACTGCCGTTCCCAGTGGAAGGCGGCGCGCTGAACGGACCAATGCGCGCCAAGTGCCAGCCGCGAGCGGCTGGCTGAGCAGCACTTCGATGGGGCGCGCGGCGGGAGGATCTCCGGGCCGACGGCCCCAGAGACGCGCGGGGAGGACGCGGCTTTCGTTCACCACCAGGAGATCGCCGCTGCGCAGGCGTTCGGGGAGCTCGCGAAACCAAGCATCCTGCAAAGCGCCGCTGTCGCGCGCCATGCAGAGCATCCGGGCTCCGTCGCGCTCGGCCGCCGGCCGTTGCGCAATGCGCTCCGCCGGCAAGTCGTAATCAAAGTCATCCACCCGCACGCATTCAGTATGCAGGCGTGCGGCGCTTGGGACCATGGGCTGAAGACTGAAGCATCGACAAGATGCTGGCGCGTGAGGCTACCGTTGGCCGCTGCGCACGGGCCCGAGTTCTGGCCGACACGCGACTCTTTACGCGGGAGGCGGAGAGTTCCGTTCCTCGCAAGGGCGGTTGGCTTTCCCCGCGGCCCCCGGCTGGCTTACTCTGATCCTGTACATGGTCACCCCCATCGATCCTCAGGTCCGCCAGACGATCGTCGAAATCGGCCAGCTCCTGCATCGCCGTGAGTATGTGGCGGCGAGCGACGGCAACATCTCCGTGCGGCTGCCGGACGGGCGGATTCTGGCCACCCCGACCTCGATGAGCAAGGGGTTCTTCGGCCCGGACGATCTGGTGGTTACGGATGCGGAAGGAACCAAGCTGGATGGCCGGCGCAATCCATCCAGCGAACTGGCGATGCACCTGCTGATTTATCGTCTGCGGCCGGAGATCAACGGCGTCGTCCATGCCCATCCGCCCGTCGCCACCGGTTATGCCGCCGCCGGACTGCCGCTCAACCAGGCCTTGATTTCCGAAGTGGTCCTGGCCTTGGGTTGTGTCCCCCTCGCCGCTTACGGAACTCCGGGCACGCCCGAACTGAGCGATGCGTTACGCCCGCTGATTCCCAGCTATGACGCGCTGCTGATGGCCAACCACGGTGTGGTCACGTATGCCGAGGACGTGATGCGGGCGTATTTCAAGATGGAGACGGTGGAGCACTTTGCGCGCATCTCGCTTGTCTCGCATCTCCTGGGACGCCAGGTTTTGCTGGGCGACAAGGAAGTGGAAAAGCTGCTGGTGCAGCGGCGCAAGTACGAGGGCATCACCACGGCGGCGGCTCCGGCCGTCGGCTGCCCGGTCACCAGCGCGACGACCGTCGACGCTACGGAGCGGATCAACGTGACGCGTGATGAACTGACTACCTTGATCGAGGAAGCCCTGCGGGGTCAGAAACGCCGCTGGTGAGAAGGTTTGACAAGGATCACCTCCCGCGAGCTTCAAGGCACGCAGGAAGCGGCGGGCCATCGCCGCCCCACCTGCCACGCCATACGGGAGGAGGTCCGAGGGCGTGGCAGGGCCTGTGGAGGCAACAGGTCAGGCGGCGATCTTGTCCGCGTGGGCAACGGCCGGCAGCGGCCCACTCGGGGCGCTGGTCGGGCGGGCGTGGCGGAACGGCAAGGGCGTCGGGCGCTGGCGAGGAAATACCGTGAGCATGGCGTGGCGTGGGACCGGCTGGGCCATCACCTGGTTCCATGTACGCGCGTGACGTTTCATGCAGTACTGGCAGCGCAAACCGTAGTGCCCATCATCAAAGCGGGCGCGCACCCAGTTGTGCGGACAAGTCCACTGCGCAATGCCACTCAACAAGCCGGCAACCATGTTCGACATACACATCCCCCTGGTCGGATCGTGATCTCCGCGCCCACCGTTTGGCGGCCCGCCTGAGAGGTACGATCAGATCTGGGTTATAGATGCGTCAGCAGCGTGCTCCGTTGCAGACCTCCTCCTCGAACGAGGGAGGAGAGGACGTCCCATCGGCAGCCAACCACCGTGTTTGCAAACAGATGAGGAGTCAGTTAACTACTCGGTTCCAACTGACATTTTGAAAGGTACCGAGCTGCTGGTAGGTGTTGCGTAGCGCTTGGTCGTAGTGGATTGGGGCGCCGCCACTGGCATCCACGGTGCCTCCGATAATCGCCCCGAACACGGCCGCGCTCCCGGCAACCTTGACCGCTGCGTACGGGGCATATAGGACGTAGTTCGAGGTCGTGCCGCCGGTGACACTGATCGAGCCAGTTCCTCCATACTCGATCAGCAGGTTGGATGGCGCCGAACTGTTCAGGACTCCGCCGCCGGTGAGGGTGAGCGGCGAGGTGGTGTTCGATCCAACAATTTTCAAAATGACCGGTCCTACCGGTGAGACGGAGATGGTTGCCTGGCCGGACTGCGTGATGCTGTTGACGATATAAATGGCGGGGTTGCCGGTCGTGCCACCGGGCAAGGTCAGGTTGGCGGACGACGTGAGGCTGATGTCGCCATAGCTTACGCCCGGCGACAGGACCAGGTTGGCCGGCAGCGCCGTGCAACTGCTGGGAACACAAGGCGCGGGCAGTTGCGGGGCGGCGTACGAGATCGGTGTCGTCATGTTATAAATCTTGCCGTCCACCGTGACCCCGCCGTTCATGGTGATACTCCCCGGGTTTCCCGAGCCACACTTGCCCACCGTCCCGTAAGGCACCAGCACGTTGCCGCCGACCGTGACATTACCGCTGGATTGGATATTGCCATCCGAGCCGATATCGCCGCCACTCGATGGGTTCACCGTCTGCGCGTAGGTTCCCTTGCTGGAGTTGTAGCTGTCGGTCTGCGCCCCACCGCTCATGACCAGACTGCCGCAGGTCTTGGAAAGGCTGAACATCGCGAAGTTGAGAATCGGCGTGACGCTCTTCTCCACGAACACCGAGACCTTGGCGGTGGCCAGCGAGATGCCGGCCACGGTGTAAGCGCCTGTGGTGTCCAAGCGCCACCGCTCCTGGGCCCCCGCGCCGTTGATCGTGGTAACAGGGCGCAGCGCGACCAAGGTCGCGTTGACGGTGAATTTGCCCGCTCCATTTCCCAACTTCTGGTTGCCCAGCGCGTCCTGAAACGACTTGATCGTGGTCATGTCCGGGTAGTTCGACCCGTTCCCGGTCCCGTCAATGACCACCGCCGCGCTCCCGTACTGCACTGGGGTATAGGTGGTGTTGTACGACGAAGTGGGCTGCGGCGTGTAGTTGTTCTCGAACCAGTTCATCGCCGCCTGGGTGGCCCCGTCGGCCACGTAAATCGCCCGGGTGGAGGCACCATAGTTATACGCACTGATGGTCTCCAACTGCGTCGAGTAAAGCACCGCAGCCGCCAGAACGCTCAGCACGACGATCAGAAAAAGGACCGTCGCAAGAGCAATGCCGCGCTGCCGCCGCCGCTGTGTTGTGGCTTTCATGACCATGCACCTCGAACTTCCCCCGCTCAAGGGACGAAGTTGCTGATCGCGGCGGGGGTGGGCGCGATATTGGAAGAATTCGCGGCGGCCGCCATTTGTGAGGCAATGGCCACGTTGCGTGCCTGGATCACGCCGCGTTGCAGGGAGAACGTCGCGAATTGCCGTGTCTCCGGATCGAGATACGGCGTCTGCACGGTGATTTGCAGCGTGATGCTGGAATCATTCCCCTGGGCATCCCGGGCCACGTTGAACGACGCGGCGATGACGTTGTCGCAGATGGAGTACGCCGGGCTCTTGCTGGCCGCGGTCAGCGCCGTGACCGAACGCGTGATGCGCTGATTGGCGGCGTCATAGACGTACTCGACGAAGTAAAGTTTGTTGTCGCCGTAAATGTTGCCGAAAAACTGCAGCTTGCTGGCGCTACAGCCACTCACTCCTGAACTGTTGGCGGGGCAGACTCCCGTGGCATACGGATAGCCGGGATAAACCACGATGGAACCCACGGCGTGCGCCTTGATCGGAGTGGCGGTATAGCTGGCATTGCTGACCGCAACAGGGATCTGCTCGAAGTTGCTGCCGATATCCAACGCGATGACATCCCCATCGTTGAGGCCCGCCCCCGAAGCGAAGGAGATGGCGCAGGGCGTGGCACAAGGGCCCACGGCAGCGGCTGTGGTGGTATCCACGGTGGGGTTGCTGCCCGCCAGCTCGATTTCTTCCGCCATCAGGCTGAGCGCGCTGCGTGCCGCCGCCTGACTCTGGATGCGACCCTGGGTGCCGGCATAGGTCTTCTGCAGCTGGGCAAACAGCAGCAAAACCGGACCGATAAACAGGGCCAGCACACCCAGAGCCATCAGCAACTCGAAGAGGCTGAAGCCGGTGGGCCGGCGAGGCCGCGGTTGCAGGGCCACGCACGGCGAGGTCATTGCGAGATCTCCGTGACCAGCGTGGTGTCCGGCGACAACCCCGTTCGCCCGGCCCCCACGGCGGCCGTGCAGCGCACGCCGATCTGTTTCAGGCCCGCCGGAGTGGGGTTTCCGTTGGTGACGGTTGGAGCCAAGTCGGTGATCTGCCACATGCGGGTATACACCGCGCCCGAGCTGGACGCGACATGCTGCGCGGAGGCATCGAGATAATCCACGTAGCCCGTGGTGGGACTGGTCGTGCTTCCTCCCACGCTCAGCCCCGTTCCGCTGCTGCCATAGGGGACGGTCGTCGTGTCTGTCGTGGTATCGGTGAAGCTCAGCGTCCGCAACTCCTCCATCTTGCTTTGGCAAACGACAATGTCTTCGCTCAATGCCGACTGACTATGGGTTCGTCCCGCCGCGACGCCAAATACGCTGGCCAGCGATAGAACGGCAACGCCCAGTACGACGAGCGCCATCATCACCTCCAGCAGGCTGAAACCGGCCGCACGCGTCAAAGCGGAAGGAAACGGTAAACGCATTTTCATCGCGAAACCCATTGCGTGCCTGTCCACGTCCAAGGCTCGATGCGGCCGGCCAACGACACGGTGACGGCGGCCGTTTGTCCGTTGTACGTTACATAGATGGCATTCGCTGCCGTGGGCTGGCCGTTGGCGTCCACCGGTACACCCATGGAGTTGAAAGTGATGGCGGTCGCCTGCGCCAAGCTGGGTTGCTCATTGGCACTTCCCGCGGGCACCGTCACGCTGCCGAAACCAAAACTCACCGTGCCCGGCAGCGGCGCCGGCGCACTCCCGGGGTCCGGCGCAAAAGTGCGGGGCAGAACGCCTGGCGAGGAGGTCATGACGTAGCGTTGATACGTTCCGGCCGTGACGTTGATCTGCAGTTGATACGGGTTGAGTTGCGAGGTGGCTTTCAACTTGGCCACGTTCAACTCCCCAGCCAGTCCCGCAACGCTCGAGCTCAGACGGTAGCTGTCAACGATGCTGCCCACCCGCGGCAAGGCGATCGCCGAAATAACGCCGATCACCGCAACCACAACAAACACCTCGGTCAGGCTAAAGCCTGCTGAGCGTCGCGGCAGACGGATGGAGGCAGAGTGGGACATGGGCCGATCCTACACCGAGTGCATTTGCCCTGCCATGCCCGCAACCCTCGGCCCCATAAGGACTTGCTGCGCCGCAGGGCGCTGCGGGGCGACTTCCCGTCGCGCCAAACGTCCCTTTTCTGCCCCTTTTTAGCTCTCGCGGTAGGACAGCCGCGTAAAACTGCGCGACGAGTAGGCGGCGCTGATCAGGGCGCTGTTGTACTGAATGCCGCCGTTGCCGCCCCCATTGAAGGTGGTCAGGCTCGCCTGGCCCATGCTGGTGCAATTGCTCAGGTCCGCCGCAGGGGTGGTCGTGTTGCCACAGGCATTGGCCAGAAACAGAGCGCCACCGAGATTGGGATGGCCGCCCCCATTGGTCGCGAACCCGATCTTGCCGGTTCCAATCACCATCAACAAGCCGTTAAAAACAACGTTGTTGGGCACCGTTACCGTTCCCGTAACCACCACGATACCCCCGCTGTTCAAGGGCAGGTTGAGATTCCCCTGAACGACGGTAATCTGCGGCTTGGTGGAGTCCAGAAAACCGGTGCCGTCGCCCACACTGCTCGGACACGCCGGCCCGCTGCCGCCACAGACCCTGTCCGCCAGAGCCATGATCGTACTCACTTCCTGTTTCAGACCGGCAACGCTGTTCAGGCTCGCGGCCAGGTTGCCACTGGCGAGCACATCGATGATCGCGGGATTCGGCGGCGTCACCCCGCTTCCCGGATAATGGGTGTAATCGGGACGAAACGGCTCCGACGCCAGAAAACTGGCATTGCTGGCCCCGACCGCGCCCATGGAAGGCAGGATCTGAGTCGAACCGCTGGCAGCATCCTGTCCCGAGACGGTCCACGGGTAGGAGTGCGGATCGCCATAGATGGGATTGCTTCCCAGCAGCGTCACCGCCGCCGGAGCCGCAAAGGGAAAAATGAAACTCGTCACCTCTTCCGTCACCGTACGGGTATAGCCCTGATCGCTGGCAAAAGAAACAACCTGGTAAATCGGCTTGCCGTTGGCTGAGGCGTTGGTGCCCGAGACGTAGCGTCCATAGGTCGAGTCAAAGAGCAGCGCCGTATTGACGAGCGTTGCGTTGGTGTTCATCACCTGGCCGACACTGTTCTCCGTCTCCATGGTGATGCGGATCCACTTCAACTGCGGCGCGGCGGTCGGTAGCGCGTTTCCCAAAGTCGAGTTATAGACAATATCGGTGGTGCTGGAGGTATAGCCGGTTGCCACCGTTTTGCCGGGGTTGAAGGCATCGGGCTCGTTCGCGTAGCCCGGATCGTAATAGGGATCACCGGTCAGACTGGGATTACCGCCGCTGTAGTTGACAATGTAGACGACGGACGCCGGCGACGTCAGGAAGGCCGCCACCCCGTTTCCCGAGTTGCGTACCGCATCGCGCGCCACCTCGGCCCCGGCTTGTGCCGCCTGCAGGTTGCGCAGATTCACCGTGTTGCGCTTTCCGAACAGCGTGGCATTGAAGGTGACCTCCACCATGGCCGCCGCCAGCAGCGCCATGATGACCAGCGTGAAAAGGACAATCACCAGGGCGATGCCGCGCGTCCGAACACGGCGCGCATGCCGGGGATGTCGAGAAAAACAGGGAACACGCATGGCTACTGCCTCACGAAAGCGGACCCGGAAAAGGTGAGCGTCATCGGCTGGTTGGTGCGCGCATCCAGCGCCTTAGTTTGCAGACCGAGGACGGCCTCAATCATCTGGACCGTCGCCGCTTGGGATGCGGTCAGAGGCAACGGCCCCAGAACATTGCCGTTTGCGTCAAAGTAGGTGAACGTCAACGACTGGACATGACGGATGACGTCAGTGGTGACAACGGTTCCCGGCGCGCCGGTAATCATCTTCGCCGTCACTTGGCGCTGCAGCAGGGTTTCGCCGCCATTGTTGATGAGCTGGTAGTTCACGATGTCCACCACCGGGTTGACGTAGCCGATGGTGGTCTGCCCGGTATTGCCCAACGCGGCTTCAAACGTGATGCTGTTGGCGGCCAGATTGACCGCCTGCACCCCGGAGGCGGTGTTGTATTGGAAGTCCTGCGAGACCATGTTATCCGTGCTGCCCGTGTAGGTCGTTCCGTACAGCTTGGCTTGCGGGTACCCTGCCGACCGCAGGTCGCCAAGTAAACGCGACATCGTCCGCTCCCCCGCCGCCGTCAGATCGCTGGCCTCCATCTCCACCCGGTAGTGTTGGCTGAAGCGCAGGTAAAGCTGGAACGAAGCCGCCGTGATGACCCCGAGTACCGACAGCGCAATCAGCATCTCGAGCAGACTAAAGCCCGGAGCACGCCGGCCGAGCCGCGACTGCGGCTGTCGGGTTGGGCACGTCAACTGTCGCAAGCGTCTCATGGAGGCAGGAACTGTTACCGAAGTAGCCGTCAGGGGGTCAGGGAATGCAGGCTGACGTTGCCGGAACCAGTTCCGGTCAATGGATGCACCCCCACCGTCACGCTATGAATGCCGCCGGCGGTGACGACATTCCATCGGATGTCATAGGGCACGCCGGTGCTGGGCGGCCAGAGCACGGTCTTGTTGTAGCCCGTTTCTTGGGCCGTGGAAAAATCCAACTCTCCGGAACTGTTCAAAATCTGCGGGTTATTGTCATTCAAGGCGTCCGTCTGACCGTCGCTGTCGGTGAACGTGCCGCAGCTCCCCGACACGCACGGTGTCGACATCAGGTTATAGCGGGCCAGCATCTCCTCGATCTGTTTCTGGGCCAGGTAGCGCGCCACGTTGGTGCTGCTGTTGAACGTATCGGCGCGTATCGTACTGGAAAACGTATAGGCGATCGCGGTTACCCCCGTGGCAAGCAAAGCCAAGGCGATGATGACCTCCAGCAACGACATCCCGGCTGACTGGGAACAACACCGTGAGCTCGATTTGGCGTGGAGCGACAGCACTGCAGCCTCTTGCGGGCACCTGCACCGCCAAATCCCTAAGCGGAGGAGGAATAGGGGCATTATCGCCGTGCGGGAACGGGAGTCAACTTGGGAACTTTGTCGGGATGGGTGAAAACTACCCGTTTCTCCCGGGCACTTCCTCCGCCATCAGCCTGTGTAGGGGCAGCAGCCCCTCATTCATCGCCCCGCTGCGAAAGCCTTCCAAGTCGAGCGTCACGTACTGAAATCCAAGCGCCTTGAAGCAGCGGGTGAGCTCCCCAGCCATTTCCAGTGTCAGCGCCTGCGGCAGCTCATCCCGGGCAATCTCGAGGCGCACGATGTCCTGGTGAAATCGCACGCGGAACTGGCGGAAGCCCAGCCTGTAGAGCGCCTCCTCCCCCGCTTCAATGCGGGCCAGGACCTCCGGCGTCACCGACAGCCCGTAGGCCACCCGCGACGACAGGCAGGCTGAGGCGGGACGGTCCCAGACCTCGAGGCCCGCGCGTTGCGCCAGGCTGCGGACCGCACTCTTCCCCAACTCGGCCTCCAACAATGGCGCGCGCACCCCGTGTTCCGTGGCGGCACGGTGACCGGGTCGGAAGTCCAGCGTGTCATCGGCGTTGACGCCGTACATCAGGCAGCCCAGCCCGGGACGTTCCGCCGCGGCCTGCTCCATTCGGGCGAAGAGCGCGTCCTTGCAGAAGAAGCAGCGGTTGCGATCATTGCGCGCGTAATCGGGGTTAGCCATCTCCGATGTGGTGACCACCTCGCAGGGGATGGCGTGACGTGCGGCAAAGGCCAGGGCCTCGCGCAGGTGGCGACGCGGCAGGCTGGGCGAGTCGGCAATGACGGCCAGCATCCGCGCACCCTGCACCTGGTATGCCATCCAGGCGAGGTAGGCGGAGTCCACGCCCCCAGAGTAGGCGACCAACGCCGGACCACACTCTTCCAAAATGACCCGCAGCCGTCCCTCAGCCGCGTCGTACTCCGCCATCTGGGCACTTGCAGTTTCGCTGTTCAGGTCCATTTCCGAGTCCGCTTTTCAACTCCGTTCGCCTCGCGTTCGCACGCGACGCCCATTACTGCAGTCCGAAGCGCTCATGCAGGAGGCGCTGCAGACGCGGCTTGTACAGGATATCGAAGGCCAGCTCCTTGCCGGGAAATAAGGTCAGGGCGGCCCGCCGCGCGCCGGCGGCCAGTTCCGCCGCCTCTTCGACCGTGATCTCGCTCTGCGCGATCACCGACATCACCATGGAGAACATCAACTGCAGGCGACGCAGGCGCTGCGCCTCGTCCAACGGTTCGTCACCCATCGCCCCCACCCGGCCCCATTATCGCGCCGTCGAGGGTGGAAATGCCGGGAGGCGGGAAGACGGGGGGGAAAGGGGGAAGAAGATAGCGAGGGGAGGACGGGAATATGGGAGGGGACAAAGGTGCGAGTGGCAAAAGTCAAGGCGCGGGCGGCAGCAGACAGAGATGAGTGTTCGCGCTCCCCTCCCTCTTCCCATCCTCCCCCCCTCCCTGTGTTTGCGTTCCCCTACCCAGCCAGGACACGCGCCCGTACCACGAAGCGTTTCGGGGCGGGGCCGACGTAGTAAAAGGGATAGCAGGTGATGAGGGTCAGGGTTTGTGCGAAATGGGCGGGAGAGGCGGCCTCGGGCGCCATGACGCTCAAATCGCTCGGCGCCACCACCTTGGTCCACTCCACCTGGTAGGTGTAGGTCTTCTGAGGCGTGGTAAAGCGAATGATGTCACCGGTGCGGGTCTCCCGGAGCGGGCGGAAAAACGTGTCGCGGTGCCCAGCCAAAACAAAATTTCCCGCCGCACCGGGCAGCGCCGTTTGCGGAACGTGTCCGACGGCGCGTCGCAGGATCGTCGCACTGTCGCCTTCGGCGACTACGACGCTCAGATCGAGCCGCGGCACACTGAGGCGGCCGAGTGGCTCCCCTGTCTTGGCGCGCCGCGCCGAAGTCGGAGCCGTCCCGCTCGCTTGGATCTGCGCCAGTTGCCGCGCCGCATCGTGTTGAAAATTATGGGCCGCCCACTGCGCATAGAACCAGACGCCCAATCCCACCACCGCGAGAGCCCAGAGGCCAGCCTCGATCCAAGTGCGCATCGTATTGCGAGTCGACGATCTCATGGCTTCGCTCCACTCGGCACAATCGCTTCCGCAGGCAGCGCAGGGAGCCAATACGATTGACGGGCGTGCACCTTCAGTTTGCGCCCATCCGACGCCCACGCCTCGACTTTCAAGACGTGTCGGGAGGCGGCGGTGCCGGCCCGGACTGGCGCAAACCCCAAGCTGTAGCGCCTGCGGATCTCCACGGCGATCCTGCGGCACAGTTCCGGAACCTCTTCCAAGGTCCGCGGGAAGTAGGCTTCCCCTCCACTGACGGCGGCCAGGCGCTTCAGCACTTTGGGGTTGCTGTCGGGATCATCCGCATCGAACAAACCAATCGTGTAAACGGTGGCGCGCGACGCCTCGATCTGGGCAAGTACTTGTGCCAGGGTGCTCCGACTGGCGTTGTCCCCGCCGTCGCTGATGACCACCAGCGTCTTCTTGTCGCGTTTTCCGAGATCCAAGTGCTCGAGTGCCGCGGAGATCGCGTCGTAGAGCGTGGTGCGGCCTTGATTGGGCGTGTTGCCAAGGGCCTCGACCAATTGCGGCACCTTGTCGGAAAAGGCGGTACCTGGCGGCAGCCCGAAATACACCCGGTCGTTGAAATTGACCACGAAGATCTCGTCCAACGGGTTGCTGTCGCGGATGAAGCTCAGCGCGGCGGCATTGACCTCCGCGCGCTTGGGGCCCATGCTCCCGCTGCTGTCCACCACCAAGCCTACCGTCACCGGCAGATCGTTGCTGGCGAAGTACGACAAGGGCTCGGCCCGGCCGTTGTCGAAAACGCGAAATTGGGAACGTGTCAAGCCACCCACTGGGGCGCCGTGGCCGTTTTCGACACCCACATCGAGCAGAATAAAGTCGGCGCGGCTCTCAAAGGTGTAGCGGGGCGCATGCCCCTGCGCCGCGAGCGGTGCCGCCGCCCACCAGCTCAGAGCCAGCCCCGCCAATGCGCACTGGTAGATCACTCGCATATCTGACGGACACAACGCGCTTCGGTCGCAGCGCTGCGTGCCCCGGGCGGGGCCCGACTACTTCTCCTGGTCGGACCGCGACCCCCTGCGGGCGCCAAACGGCGGCCTACCCCATCGGGGCGGGCCGCCGTGGATTCCGGCATGAACGCCCGCGCTTAGAGCGAGGGCCGGGGAGCGACCAGGCGCAGGCCGCCCAAGGCGAGCAACGCCAGCACGCCCAGCAACCCAAACAACGGGGCATCGCTGGCGGTCTTCGGCATGCGGGCCGGCGCTGCCGGCTCCGGAGCGGGGGCCGGTGTGTTGTCGGCCACCACCGGCGCCGCCGGCGCGGTATAGGTGCCCTGATCCAGCGGCGTCTCCGTGCCGGCATTGTTCACCGTGGTCACCGGAGCGTTGTTCAGGTCGGTGGTGGTATCCACCGGCGCTTCCGGAATCGCCGTATTGGTTACGCTGGCAATCTGCATGGCCGACTGTTTGGGATACACAAACTCCTGCCCAAACTGGTCACCGGGGTAGAACCAGGCGCGCAAGGCCTGCGGCTGCCCCGCCGGCTCCTCATAGAAGGAGAACTTGGAGTTATCCGTCGGTTTCAGCCGGTAGTTGTTGATGGCCAGAATGGTGGCGATCACCTTCGTCTCATCCGCATTCATGATGCGCACGATGTGACGGTCGGAGACCGAATTGACCAGCTTGATGACGTAGGTGCCGGGTTGCAGCACCGCGCCCGGAACCTGGATCGGTTCAGTGATCGTCATCACCGTCTTCTTGTTGTAATCATCGGCCCGCGCCTGCGGAGCGAAGAGCACCGGCAGCACGGCGGCAATCACGACCAAGGCAAACAATTTCAATCGGCACATAAGCTGTTTTCTCCCAGAATGTTTTTCCCGAATCTTGCAAACTGTCCGGTCCCGCTGACACGGGCGCTCCTGCGCGGGAAGTGGTGCGTAGTCCCACCAGCGCCGATACAGCCGACCTACAGTCAGGCGGCGCGGACGCCAGAGATACTCACTTAGTGGCGGTGGCGGAAACAAAGGATGCCCCCGCCAGGCGCCGGCCCTCGGGTCGCATCCCATGACGCTCCGGGAAACCGGCTGGGCGCGTCCCCTGCAAGCACAGCTCGCAGGCACTCGCTCAAGATCCCGCCGCAGCCGCGGTTGCGACCGCTGATGTTCCGGTATAGAATAATGACCAGCCAGTCATTCGAGTGTACCTGGAGTTGAACCGTGCCGGTCGAAGGCAAAACCCGGCGTGAAGTTCTGACCGAATTCCGGCAGATCGAGATCCTCGCTGCGGCGCGCCGCATCTTCGCCGAGCACGGATTCCGGGACGCCACCCTGGATCAGATTGCCACCGCCGCGGGCATGGCCAAGGGCACGCTCTACCTCTACTTCTCGAGCAAGGAAGAGATCTTCGCCTCCAGCGTACGTTCCCGATTACAGGAGGTGCACGCCGCGGTGGCGCGGGCGATCGCCGCGGCGATGGGGACCGAAGCCAAGATCCGGGCGGCCATCCATACCCGTTTCGTGATGCACCTGGCCGACCAGAGTTTTTTCAAGATCTACTTCACCGAGTTCAACAACCTGTGCGCCCATCCCGGCCAGTTCGGGGAAGAGTTCAAGCGGCTGTACCTGGAGGGCGCGCGGCTGGTCGAGCCGGTCCTGCGGGAGGGCATGCGCCACGGCGAGATCCGGCGGCTGCCGGTGCGCGAGGCCGCCATGGCTCTCACCGATCTCACGCGCACGGTCTACGCCGCCCACGTGATGGGCATGCAGGAGAACCAATTCGACCTCGAGGACTTCGTCTTCCAGTTGTATTGGCGGGGCATTCGCGCCGAGGGCGGTGCCCGGCAACCGGAGGGCAGGAGAAAGATGGGAACCACGTCATGAGCAAGCGGCTGTTAACCATGGGGATGACGCTGGCCTTCGCCGCGGGCGCGGCCGGCCAGATGCCCGGACAAGGGGCGGCCGGTGCACTCGCCGGGATCTCGCTGCAGGGCGGCGTGCCGCAGGGGACGGTCTCCGCCACGCCCGTCACGCTGTCGCTCGATGACGCGATTGCGCGCGGTCTGCGCGCCAACCTCGGCCTGCTGCTCAGCAGCTCGGCCGAGACTTCGGCGCGGGCGGCACGCCTGCGCAGCCTTTCCAGTCTGCTGCCCCAGGTGAACGGCAGCTTGCGCGAGGCGGAGACCAAGATCAACCTGCAGGCTTTCGGGTTCAGCTTCCCGGGCGTCAACCCCATCGTGGGCCCGTTTCGCCTCTTCGACCTGCGCGCGGCGGTGCACCAACCGGTGTTGGCGGTCGCGGCCTGGGACGATTACCGCGCCGCGCGCGTCCGCCGGCAGGCGGCGCAACTGGACTACGCCGGGACCCGTGATCTGGTCGTGCTCGCGGTTGCCAACCAGTACCTGCTCACGAGCGCGGCCTACAGCCGGGTGACGGCGGCGCAAGCGCAACTCCGCACGGCGGAGCAGGCCTTCGGACAGGCACAGGACATGAAGCGTTCGGGTGTGGTCTCCGGACTGGACGTCGTGCGGGCGCAAGTGGAGCGGGAACGCGAACGGCAGTTCGCCATTGCGGCCCGCAATGACCTTGCCAAGCAGGAACTGCGGCTGGCGCGGGTGATCGGGCTGCCTCCCGGGCAGTCATTCACCTTGAGCGACGAGATTCCCTATGTCCCCTTGGCGCCGTTGCAGTTGCCCGCCTTGATCGGCGAGGCGCTGCAAACACGGGCCGACTACCGTGCGGCGCAGGCGCGCGTCCACGCCGGGGAACTGGCGCTGGCCGCGGCCCGGGCGCAACGGCTGCCCACCGCCAACTTCGACGCTGACTACGGAACGATCGGCAATCGCTACAACTCCAACCACCCCACGTTTACCTTGGCCGGGTCGCTCAACTTGCCGGTGTTCACCGGGGGCCGCATTCGCGCCGCCGTGCTCGAGGCGCAAACGCAGTTGCAGGACGCGCGCAACCGCGCCGCCGATCTGCGTGCCGGCGTGGAGGACGATGTGCGGACCGCGCTGCTCGACGTGCAGTCCAGCCAGCAGCAGGTGGCCGTGGCGCAAGGGGCCCGCGCTCTGGCCGCTCAGGAACTCACGCTGGCGCGCGACCGCTTCCAGGCCGGGGTGGCCGGCAACCTGGAGGAGGTGCAGGCGCAACAGGAGGTGGCGGTGGCGGATGAGAACTACATCGCCGGTCTCTACAGCTTCAACGCCGCCAAGGCCAGCCTGGCGCGCGCGCTGGGCGTGGCGGAGACGGCCTACAAGCAGTATCTGCGCGGCCGCTGAACCGGCGCCGCCGAACGGAATCCGAGGAGAAACGCAATGCCGAGTGACGTGATCGAGAAGGTTGAAGCCCCGCCCCGGACGCGGACACGCAGTCTGCTGCTCGCGGTGGGCGCAGTGACGGCGGTGGTGGGCCTGCTGTTCTGGCTGCACTACCGCTACCGCGAATCCACCGACGACGCCCAGATCGAAGGGCACATCGAGACCATCGCGCCGCGCGTCGGCGGCACCGTGGTCGAGGTGGACGTGAACGACAACCAGGCGGTGCATGCCGGCGATGTGCTCTTTAAACTCGATGACCGCGATTACCGCGTGGCCCTCGACCGGGCGCGCGCCGAACTGGCGGCGGCGGAGGCGGCCAGCCGCGGAGCGCAGACGGCGGTACCGATCACCCGCGCTGCCAGCGGCGGCACCCTGACGGGCGCGGAAGCCGCCATGCAGGAGGCCCGCGCCGGCGATCAGGTCGCCCATTCGCAACTGGCGCAGGCGCAGGCGCAGTTGGGCGTGGCACAGGCCAACCTGCGGCAGGCCGAGGCCAACGCCCAACGCGCCGACGCCGATGCGCAGCGCTATCGGCAACTGGTGGCCAAGGACGAGGTCAGCCGGCAACAGTACGAGGCCGCCGCCACCGCCGCCGCCGCCGCCCAGGCGCAGGTGGCCGCCCAACAGGCCGAAGTGGCGGCGGCACAGAACGCCATCTCCACCGCCCAGGCGAATATCGCCGTGGCGCGCGGCCGCGACGCGGTGGCTGCCGCCAACGTCAGCGGCGCCGCCACCGCACCACAACAGGTCGCAGTCACTCAGGCCCAGGCGGGCGGAGCGGCGGCTCGCGTGGCGCTGCAACAGGCGGCGGTCGCGCAAGCCGAACTCAACCTCAGCTATACCGTGGTGCGCGCCCCGACCAACGGCTTGGTGGGCGATAAGCATCTTGAGGTCGGACAGGCACTCGGTCCCGGCCAGCAGGCACTGGTTCTGGTTCCACTCGACCAGCTTTCGCAGGACCTCTGGGTGACGGCCAACTTCAAGGAAACGCAACTGGCCCAGATGCGGACCGGGCAGCCCGCCACCGCCAAGGTGGACGCCTTTGGCGCCACTTTGCGCGCCCATGTGGACTCCATCGGTTCCGCGACCGGCGCCAAATACAGCCTGCTGCCCCCGGAAAACGCCACCGGCAACTACGTCAAGGTGGTGCAGCGCATCCCGGTCAAGCTGGTGTTCGAACCCGGGCAGGACCTCGAGCGCCTGCGTCCCGGAATGTCCGTCGAGGTTACCGTGCTCGAAGACCAGAAGCGGTGACGCCCGGCGCTTGAAGCTGCGCGCGTGTTTCTCCTCTCGTTTTTCAGACCGCAACCAGACGACTTCTCCATGGCGACCGCTCCTCTCCTCACTTCCGACCGCCCGGCCCCGCCGCTGGTCAATCCCTGGATTGTCGCGGTGGCGGTGATGTTCAGCACCTTCATGGAAGTGCTGGATACCTCGGTGGTCAATGTCAGCCTGCCCCACATTGCGGGGAGTCTCTCGGCCACAGTGGATGAAGCCACCTGGGTGCTGACTTCCTATCTGGTGGCCAATGCCATCATCCTGCCCATCACCGGCTGGCTGGCCAATCGTTTTGGACGCAAGCGGCTGCTGATGCTGGCCGTGGTCGGCTTTACCATCGCCAGCTTTCTCTGCGGCATTGCGCCGACGCTGCCGTTGTTGGTGTTCTTCCGCATCCTGCAGGGGGCGACCGGCGGCTTCATGCAGCCGCTCTCGCAGGCCATTCTGCTGGAGACGTTTCCACCCGAGAAGCGCGGCAAGGCGATGGCGTTCTGGGGCTTGGGCATCGTGGTGGCGCCCATTCTCGGCCCCACCCTCGGAGGCTGGCTCACGGACGCGTACTCCTGGCGCTGGGTGTTCTACATCAACTTGCCGGTGGGCATCATCAGCATCCTGATGACGCAGGCCTACATCTTTGACCCGCCCTACATCGGTCGCAACGCCAAGGGCAAGGTGGACGTCTGGGGCCTGGGCATGCTGGCGGTCGGCATTGCGGCCCTGCAGATCATGCTCGATAAGGGGCAGGAGGCCGATTGGTTCGGCTCCCACCTGATCGTCGCCCTGGCCGTGGTGGCGGGAGTGCTGCTGGTCGCTTTCGTGTTCTGGGAACTGCACACCTCGGATCCAGTGGTGCACTTGCGCGTGTTCAAGAACCGCACCTATGCCGCCGGTGTCCTGTTGATGACCATGCTCGGTTTCGTGCTCTATGGCAGCCTGGTGATCTTGCCCATCTTTCTGCAGACGCTGCTTGGGTACAGCGCCGTTGAGGCCGGGTTGTGGACCAGCCCGCGCGGCATCGGCTCGCTCATTTTCATGCCCCTCACCGGGCTCCTGCTCAGCCGTCGCGCCGACCCGCGCTATCTGCTGACCGGGGGCATCCTGATCTTTACCGGGACACTGTTCGCCTTCTCCCACTTCAATCTACAGTCCGGCCCCTGGGACATCTTCTGGCCGCAAATCCTGCAGGGCGTCGCCATGGCGCTGGTGTTCGTGCCGCTGACCACCGTGACCATGGATCCCGTGCCCAAGGAGGAAATGGGCAACGCCACCAGCCTTTTCAGTCTCATGCGCAACTTGGGTGGCAGCATGGGTATCGCCTTCGTCACCGCGTTTGTCAGCCGGAGAACGCAATTTCATCAGGCCCGCCTGACTTCCAATCTGAGCGCCGCCGATCCCCATCTGCGCCAGGCGATGGCCGGAATAAAGGCGCACTTCATGCAGCGCGGCGTGGATGCCGCGACCGCCGGCCATCGCGCGCTGGCCGCGGTGATGGGGATGGTGGAACAGCAGGCCGCCCTGCTGAGCTTCGTCGAAGGCTTCTGGCTGTTGGCCATCGTGTTCCTCTGCATGGCCCCGTTGGTCTGGATCATGCGTCGCCCGCGCTCAAGCGGTGGCCCGGGATTGGCGGCCCACTAGACGCTGAGCGGGGAGTTCCGCAGGGCTCCGCATGCTGATCCCTAAAAGAGCGCTGGGTCGCCGGCTCAGGTACACTGTGCCGGTCCGCGCCCGACCCCGCGGCCGGGCACCTATTCGGGGAGGTTCCGATGACACGCCGTCTGCTGCCCTGTCTGTTCGCACTCCTGTTTTCACTGCCGCTTCTCGGCCAGGTGGCCAATCCCATCTCCAGCTTTCTGAAGCAACGACTGCCCGATAACGAGAAACACTTTGTGGACTCGGCTGAACTCATGCCTGCCGAGAAGTACAACTACCGGCCGACACCGGCGCAGATGACCTTCGGGCATGCCATCCTGCATGTCTCGCAATCCAACGTCTTTCTGTGCTCGCGCATCTCCGGCGCCCCGGCGCCCAAGGTTGAGAAGCTGAGCGACACCGACGCCAAGGACAAGCTGATCGGCGCGCTAAAGGACTCGTTCCATTACTGCTCACAAGTCCTGGCGCCGCTCGACGACTCCAAGCTGGGCGACGAGGTTGACTTCTTCGGCGGTCACAAGGTCGCGCGCGGCGCCGCCATGATGGTCCTGCTGGGCGACTGGTACGACCATTACGCCGGGCTGGCCATTTATCTGCGCCTGAACGGCATTCTGCCGCCGACCGCGCGGCCGGCCAAGTAGACGCCATGCGCTCCCCACCCCGGCGCCCCCACATGGGCGCCGGGGACCAGGCGCGTCTCCCAGCGCCGGCGCCCCCACCCGCCCTCGCTTTGGCGACCATCCGCATTCCGCACCCAGAAAGGGACCGTCATGTACATCCATGCCGTGATGTTCCGTTGGAAGGAGTCGGCGTCTGCGGCAGCGATTGCTGCGGTGATGCACGAGTTTCAGGCCTTCGAGGGACGCCTTCCCGGCCTGGTCGAGATCACATCCGGGACCAATGTGGCGAGCCGCAATTCGCAGGGCTTCACCCATGGCGCGGTCTTAAAATTTCAGGATCGGGCGGCGCTCGACGCGTATAGTCCGCACCCCACGCATCAGAAACTGCTGAGCACGCTGCTCCCGCTTCTCGCCGAAGCCGCCGAACTGGACTACGAGATCGGTCGCGGTTCCTAGTCCGAAGTGCTGCGCGGGAAAGCCCGCCCATGGTCTGGCCCTCCTACGGCTTCGCCCGGCCCATCTGGACTTGCAACTCGGTACCGCGCGGAAAGACCACGTCACGTCCTGGGGCGATCAGATGCCGGTATAGGGAGAACGACGCCCCGGCCACGGCCAGCCCCAGGCTCACCGGATGGGAGCGGGCGATCAGGGTCGTCGCCACGCCCAGCAACCCCAACCCGCCGGAACGACCGGCGCCGCTTTCATCATCGCCCGCGGCCTGAGCGGCCATCGCCACCGCCAAGGCGGGCAGCCAATATCGGCTGGGCGGGGTCGCCACTGTGGCGCCCCCCTCGGGGTCGAGCTTGAGATGCGAAGCGCGGTCCACGGCCGCGCCCTGCACGGTGGCAGGAGCCATCACCTGTTGCCCGGTCGCAAGTTCAAGCTGGTCGAAGTTGAAGCGCAGTTGGCCATTGTGCCCGAAAGCGCGGCTGGGAGCGGCCTGTACGACCTTGCCTTCCAGCCGTGTCCCCGCGGGAAGCAGTCCTCCCTGCAACTGCACCGGCTGCAGCAGGACGGCGGTGACTGGATCACCGGGACGGTTGCTGGCCGAGCTCAAACGATTCAACAATGAGGCGCGCAGCACCGTTCCCACCGCTGGGGCGGCGGCAAGCAGTCTGGAATCCGGAGGCGGCGCTGCCGCGGACGCAACCGCCTCCCGCACCAGGACGGTGTACTGCGAACCGGCAGCCAGATGTTGTGGTCGATAGGGAAGCTTCTCTGCTACGGTTCGACTGACCGCCGCCTGCAGCCGTTTCCAGCGTTGCGGGTCGTTCAGCGCGGCTCGCACCCGATGGACGCGCGCCATGGCGGCGTGCCGCACGCGCCCGGGCAGTGAGCCGGGGTGGGTAGATGGTTGGGGCCGCTCTGCGCCTGCAGCCTGCAGCTCGATGATTTCACTCGCGCCGGTGCTGGCTGCGGCCTCGAAACGAACCGGGCCGCTGGGCAACACCGCGGTGTTGAACCGCACCCGTGCCGTGCGCGGCGGCGAGAGGACGCCTTGAGCGGCCTCCCAAATACGATGCGCCGTCGTGACACTCGACACCGTGGCCACCTCGCCGTCGATCCTGGTGCCGGTCGGCCAAAGCAATGTGTCTTGCTGGTAGACAGGCTCTACCAGGCGACCTTGGACCGCCGCGCCGCGCCGCAGCGGCGCCGTTTGCGTGAGCGCGATGCGCAACACGGGACCGCGCAGCATGGGCGGCTGCTGGGCCCACACGCCTGCCGAAACACAGCTGAGGAATACGAAGCCGGGAAGGAGATGACGAGACAACACGGGATACCGCCATGAACAGTATTGAGATGAGTGTAGCGCGGGTGCGGGCGGGGCGGCGGCGAAGGCGGGAAGCGGCGCTCCCAAAAAGAAAAAAGGGCGGGACGGCCTGAGGCCGCCCCGCCCTTGGTCAAGAGCATCTAACGATTCAGTGGCAGTGCCAAGGCGGCGGCGCTCAGGGCACTCGGGCTGGCGTGCGGCTGGCTGAAGTAGTTCTCGGCGTTGAGGGAGTTGTAGATCTTGCCGGCGATCTCCGCCGCGCGCGGTCCAAAGACGGCGCGGTTGCCGCGCAGGACGACCACGATGGCGAGCTTGCCGCGCTGCGTGGAGGGCTGGTCCATGTAGGAAGCGAACAGGCCGTAGCGTGTCCCGTTGCGGCTGCAAGTGCCGGTTTTGCCGAACACGTCAAGATCCTGCAGCTGGGCACGACGCGCGGTTCCGTAGCGCGTGACCGCCATCATGCCATCGGCCAGTTCCGGCAGCAGGCCGGCAATGTTGAGCTGCCGTTTAATGGCGGCATGGAAGTCGGCCAGCGCTTCCATCGTGGCGGGATGTTGTAAGTAGTAGAGCGTGCCGCCATTGGCAATGGCGCTGACCATGGCCGCCAATTGCAGCGGCGAGATGTGAATGCCTTCGCCGAAGCTGCTCAGCTTGGCCACCCCACCCGGAGGGGGCTGTTGCGGGTATTTGCCGGGATCTTCTCCGATCAGGTTCAACCCCGCCGGCTCGCCCAACCCGAATTTCCGCTCATATTTGCTGACCGTCTCGAAGCCCAACTTCTCACCCAGCGCCTCAAAATAGGCGTTGTTGGAGTGCGCCAGCGCGTAGGTCATGTTGACCGAGGTGCGCGGCGCAATCTTGACCGGGGTGTTTTCGTTAACCACCCCACGATCCAGCGCCGCCAGCGCGATCGCCATCTTCGTGGTCGAGCATGGCTGGTAGTCCGCCGAGAGGGCCAAACCCTGGTTGACCATCGTCAGGATGCGTCCTGAGTTGGGGTCCACCACGACGGCAGTGCCGTTCACGTTGCCCAAGGCTTTGACCGCCGCGGCACGCACCACGAGATCTTCTCCTTGCGTGACGTCATGTGCGCCCAAGTCATAGCCGATTGGGCTGGCCGTGAAAACTTCGCCGTAGGAGCGATGATGGCGACCTCGGTGGTGCAGTCGCGCGACCCTACGGGTCGCGTGATGCCGTCCTCGGCGGTGGGTCGCCTCCAGATGCGCCGAACGCTCGGCCGTCGGGCGGCGAAGAGTTCGCGTCGGGTGCCGAGCCCAGGCCGGGACCGTACTGCCAACCAAAATCGCGAGCGTGCTGACGAAGAAACGGCGCGTCAATTTATTCATTGAAACTCAGTGGCGCGGGGGTACGCAGAGCGATCTCCGGGCCCCCCATCCCCGCCCTGCCATGGTGGCGCAGACTGGAAGAGGCTTACTGCCGCGGGAAATCAGATGCGATTGTACTCACCCAGTGCCTGAAATCCACTCCGATTTTCGCCTTAGGGTGTCGCAGGGGTTACCAATTCGGCACTGCCTGTTTCCGATTTCCGTTTTGGATCGCCTCTAAGTAGGACGGCTCCGCCCACGGCTTGGGAACATGGAATGTTGGCCACGCATCGCCCCGGACTCCTCAAGCCAGTTCGACTTCTTCCAGCCACTGGGCGACGTGCACATTCCAGTGCAGTTCCGCCTCGATCTTCTGCTTCAAGGCAGCAGCCGCGTCCGGATCGCCGTGCACCAGAAACACCAGTCGCGGCGCCTGCTGCAAGGCTCGCAACCAGGTGATCAGTTCCCCGCTGTCGGCGTGGTCCGAAAACTGCTCGAAGGCCACCACCTGCGCTTTCACCGCCACCGGCTGGCGATAGATTGTCACCACCAACTGGCCGGAACGAATCTGCGCTCCCAAAGTTCCCGGCGCTTGGAACCCCACAAAGATCACCAGATTGCGCGCGTCCGGCAGGCGCTGCGCCAAGTGGTGCAGCACTCGTCCCCCGGTTGCCATGCCGCTGGAAGCGATGATAATGGCCGGTTCCCTCGCGGCGCTGGCGGCCTTGCTCTGATCCACCGTCTGATCGAAGTAGACCTGCGGCCAGGTATGCGGCGAGCCGTAGCGGCGAATCATCTCCTGCGTCTCCGGGCTGAACTCGTCGGTGTGTTCAAGGAAGATGTCCACGGCCTTGATGGCCATTGGACTGTCGATGTGGATCGGGACGCGCGGAATCTGTCCCGCTTCCATCAGGTGCTTGAGCAGGAAGAGCAGCTTCTGGGTGCGCTCCACGGCAAAAGCCGGAATCACCACCGTGCCGCCGCGCTCGATCGCGGTCTTGATGGCGGTGGCGATCTGCGGCGACACGTCCACGTCCGGATGGACGCGGTTGCCGTAGGTGGACTCCATCACCAGGTAATCGAGGGGCCCTTGCAGGGCCGCCGGACCGCCGGCCAGCTGCTGCGAGTTGCTTTCGTTCAGCCGGCCGATGTCGCCGGTGAACAGCACCCGCCGCATGTCACTGCCGGTCCCCAGCTTGAAGTCGGCAAAACAGCTGCCCATGATATGGGCGGCGCGGTGATAGGAAAACGCGCACTGCGGCGCGAGGGTGACCGTTTGTTCGAGCTCCACCGGCCGGAACTGCTTGAGGACAGCCAGAGCGTCGGCTTCGGTGTACAACGGCAGCGCCACGGGATGCCGCGTCAGACCATGTTTATTGCGGAAGGCGGCATCCTCTTCCTGCAACCGCCCGGAGTCCGGCAAGAGGACGCCGCAGAGCTCCGCGGTTCCTTGCGAGGCGTAGATGGGGCCGCGGTAGCCCTCCCGCTCAAGGCGCGGCAGGTAACCGGTATGGTCGAGGTGGGCGTGGGTCAGAACCACGCCCTGCAGTTCGGCGACGGCAATGGGTAGCGGCTGCCAGTTGCGTTCCCGCCACACCTTCTCGCCTTGGAAGAGCCCGCAGTCGACCAGCACACGCGTGCCGTCCGAGGTCAACAGATGTTTTGAGCCGGTCACCACGCCGGCCGCTCCGAGAAAACGAATGGACCGCATCGAGCCTCCCGGGCCAGCGTAGCAGGTCGGGAGTGGGGGGAGGGGAACGCAGGGAGGGGGGAGGACGGGAG